>ERZ1027181.1-NODE-1-length-137076-cov-23.258749_pt1 | contig 137076 bp, 82 predicted proteins | sample MGYA00519247_ERZ1027181 | MGnify/ENA primary metagenome ERZ1027181 (study PRJEB26926, sample SAMN06164415) | human gut metagenome | biome: ENVO:00009003; feature: ENVO:2100002; material: ENVO:00002003 | host: Homo sapiens | place: USA | collected 2012 ...
TCTACACAAGGAGTATCGTCGGCAGCGTCAGATGTGTATAAGAGACAGATTTAGTAGTTATTATTTATTAATTGGCTATGCCCTAACAGTTCGCACCCAACCAGATAATAACTACTAAATAATAACTACTAAATGATATAGTGTACAAGGGCGTAGCTTCAGATAAATCAGATAAATCCGTAATCTATTCAATACAAGAGAAATCTGTGGTGTTCTGCGAGATCTGTGGGAGCCTTCTGCGCACCATGTGATGAGCGAACACGGATTTAACGGATGCTGCTTGAGATAATATTCTCCCACAGATAACACGGATCAACACGGATTTTTTTGTACAGCGCCGTGTCCCGAGGGGACACGTATCCATCAGAAACCCACTGCAAGCTCCGAAGGAGCGCAGCTGTGGGATAAGCAAAGAGCCTCTCTCTCTTGGTTCCGCGAAGCGGGACCGACTATCGTCCTCAAGATCATCGTGGCAGTGTCAGTCCCGCTTCGCGGAACTGTTGTGTAGGGGTGTGGTCTCACGTACCCACAGCTGCGCTGCTTTGCAGCTTGCAGTGGGTTTCTGATTGTAGGTCCCGCTTTGCGGAACCCTGCTGCTCATACTAAATCTGCTTGCATTCGTGGGTGCGGGGCCTTATATAATTATTAGTGAGTATTTGGTAATTATTAATTGCTGCTTGCTGCTGAATGTGGGTGCGTGGCTACGGCGGGACGCCATAGTCTCCTATGTTTGCATTGGCAGCTTGTGAATCTTGGCAGTTTTGACAGAAAAACATGTTTTTGACAAGAAGACATGAAGACAGGTTTCATCCTCTCAGTTCAAAACTGAATAATTCAAAATGCGCCTTGGCGCACAATTCATAATTCAAAACTCAAAATTCCTAACTCGGACGGTGTCCGCCGTCCGCCATGCAAATATCGTACAAAGAGTAAAAACATGTTACAAAATAAAAATCAATTCTAGAGAATCAAAAAGCTGTTTTTATGGTGTTCTGCTGAGCAAACAGCACCAATGCTTAACGATAGTGCCACTTTTACAGTACAATAGTGCCACTATTAGAGTATAAAAGTGGCGCTATTGAATGATAAAAGTGGCACTATTAGAGTGTAAAAGTGGCGCTATGACAACTCTATGATGCGTGTGTTCATTGCACATTTCTTTCCCCGCCAGCATAATTAGCTGTGTGTCAATACACTATCGCTGCACGCTCAAAACTCAAGAATTTCGCACCAAAGATTTTGTTGTGCGCTGAACGAGGAGTATTGAGCATTAGAAATGCAAATATTGTCTTCGGCGGAACCGCCGAAGAATTAGGCAGGGCTTTGACAAAAACCTTTATCCACATACCTTTTGTTGGCACACCCTTCGGGTTCATGATATCGTTTGGCGAATGGGCTTTACGAGAGCGTTGCTCTCGACACCCATCCTCCAAACGATATCATGAGTGATGCTGGAGCATCACTGTGCCATCAAAAGGAAAAACATAAAAAAACACAAGGTTACACAGTGGAAATTGTGTCAAACCTAAAGAATTACACATCATATGTGTATTATAATGTTGTTTTATATAACCTTGTGTTTTTCTTTGTTTTTCCGATTATGGGCGCGTGCTGTGCACAAATAAAAGGCTTTACATTAGGTTGTCGAGAACTGGTTCTCGTTAGACCTAATGTAAAGCCTTTCATTTAAACCCGATAAGGGTTTGCGCCCATAAGCGGATTGTGGAGTCAGGTTTTTGTCTAAGCCCTGCCTAACGTTTAGGCTAAGTAGTACGTGGGTGCGTGGCTACGGCCAGACTCTTTTATTTATTATTTAGTAGTTATTATTTATTAATTGGCTACGCCATAACGGTTCGTACCCTACCAAATAATAAATACAAAATAATAACTACTAAATAATAAATACTAATTAAAACTCGTCCACACCGATGCTCTTGCGGTAGTCGGTGAGCTGCTTCTGCAGCTGCTTTGTTATCTTCTCGTATCCCGGCTTGCCATAGAGATTGTTCAGCTCGTGCGGGTCAGCCTGGAGGTCGTACAGTTCGTTGTAGTTGACAGCCGAGTCCTTCGGCTCGAAGTAGCCGAGGGAGGTGAGGTAAGTCATGCAGCCGTGCTCGCGTGTGCCGGGCTGACGCTGATACTTGTTCTCCTTCACGGCGTCCAGACCACCCTCACCGTAGAAGTGGATGAGCTTGTAGCGGTCTGTGCGCACGCCGTCGTGCTTACGAACCATGTGGTATGTCGGGTAGTCATAATAGTGATAATAGATGCTGTTGCGCCATCCCTTCACCTTGTCGCCAGCCTTGAAGAGGGGCGTGAGCGAGCGTCCGGGCAGTTCCTTCGGCTTGCTGATGCCTGCAAGATCGAGGAATGTCGGGGCATAGTCGATGTTCTGCACCAGCTTGTTGCATACCGTTCCGGGCTGAATGTGTCCGGGATAAGCGATGAGGAGCGGTGTGCGAAGCGACTCCTCGTACATGAAGCGCTTGTCAAACCAGCCGTGTTCACCCATATAGAATCCCTGGTCGGAGGTGTAGACGATGATGGTGTTTTCGGTAAGACCGTGGCTGTCCAGATAGTCGAGCACGCGTCCTACGCTCTCGTCCACCGACTTGATGACGCTCATATAGTCGCGGATGTAGTTCTGATACTTCCATTCGTCCAGCACCTTGCCCGTCAGGCGAGCCTCAAGGAGGCGGCGGTTGCGCGGGAAGTAATACTTGCCCCAGGCGATGCGCTGCTCCGGATTCATGCGGTTCACCTCGTTCATGAGGCTCAGGTATGAGTCCCAGCTGTCGGCGTTGGCTGTGTCGAGCATCTCCGGCACCTTGAAGTCCTGCTCCCATCGCATATCCTTCGTGACGCTCATCTTCTGCGTGCGTACGGCAGAACCGCGTGTCTCGTAGTCGTCATAGAAGGTCTCGGGCATCGGGAAGGTTACGTTGTCGTACATTCCGAAGTACTTGGTGTTGGCAAGCCAGTTGCGGTGCGGCGCCTTATGATGGAGCAGAAGGCAGAACGGCTTGTTAGTGTCGCGATGCCCTATGAAGCTGAGTGCATGGTCGGTGGTGAGGTCGGTGGAATAACCCTCCTCCACAATGTACTTGCCGTCCGTGTCCGTTCCACGATACTGCGGATTGTAATACTGTCCCTGGTCGTTGTAAATGTGATAATAGTCGAAACCCTTCGGGTCGCATCCCATGTGCCACTTGCCCACTACGGCAGTCTGATAACCTGCCTGTTGGAGCTGTTCGGTGAAGAAGGTGCGTGTGGTGTCGATGCCCTCACCGAGCTGGCGCTGTCCGTTCTGATTGCTGTAAAGACCTGTCATGAGGCATGCACGCGACGGTGTGGAGAGCGAGTTCTCCACGAAAGCACGGTCAAAGCGCATGCCACGCTCTGCGATGCGGTCGATGTTGGGCGTGGGAGCAAGCTTCGAGATGGGACCTCCGTATGCGCTGATGCACTGGAAGGCGTGGTCGTCACACATTATATATACGATGTTGGGGCGTTGAGTGGCAGCAGCTGCTTTTTGCTGTGCCTGAGCCGTGGCGGCTATGCAGGACAGAGCAGCGAAAGATAATAAGGATTTGTTGTCCATAAATTGTAGTATAGTTATAAATAAATTTAGTAAACAGTTATAAATACAAGTTCGGCTATATTTATGCAAAGTTACTAATAATAAGTCAAAGAAAGTCCTTAACGGGACGCTAATGACCGATATATGGATAATTAATAGTAACTTTGCACCTCAAATGAAAAAGATAGCATTGTTAGTTTTGGCGGTTTGCATGGCAGCATCAATGGATGCGCAGACAAGCCGCAAGAAGATAGAGAAGTTTGCCGACGAGGCAGTAAGACAAATAGCATTGACAGGACGCAAGCCCACCATTGACATTCTGGACTCGCTCTCCAACAACGCCGAGGTGAGTGTGGAGATGGTCAGCCGCATGGGCGACCCTGACGACGCACGACAGCAGAGAGCCTGTCTGCGCCTCATTGACGACATCGTGGACTTCAGTCAGCAGGAGACTGGACGAAAATACACCGACGTGATACGTAAAGGTCTGACGAAGGCGCTCGACCGCAGCTTCGAACCTGACGTACAGTTGCACGTAATGGAGCAGCTGGCACGCATAGCCAAGCCTGCTGACGCCGCACACATTGCCATGTACTTGGAGATGCCTGAGCTGGCTCAGACGGCAAGCGACATACTCGTGAACATGCCCGACATTGACGACCGCATAGCGGAAGCAGCTGCGGCTCAGCCCGGCATCAAGCAGAAGGTGCAGACCATCTTAGACATCCGTGCCGGAAAACGACCCAAGCAGACAGCTGTCACCACCGTGGCTAAGCCGAAGCCAGCAGCCATACCCATGTGGACGGAGAGCCTGGACAAGGAAGTTGCAGGGATGTGCCACGCTCCGATGCCCAAGGCGGACAGCATCCTCATAAGGAAGGACACACAGGAAGCGCTCCGTGACTTGCTGAAAATGGCTGCCAATATGGAGGGAGCGGAGCGTAACAGCGTGCTGGCGCGATTCGTGACTCTCGCAGGACAGTCGGCTCAGACGGGCAGCATTACTGCCGCCGAACATTATCTGATGTTGCGTGCGGCTGACGAACTTGTAACAGACAACACTCTACGAAGCAAGATAATCGTGGACATGGGCACCACTCACTCCGTTCAGGCTCTCAGTTATCTGCGCCGTTATACGGGTAAGGCTCCGTTCATTGACGCCATGGCTGTGGCAACGGCTGAGACCGTGAGCACGCATCCCGAAGCCAACGGAGGACGCTCGGTGAGCGCCATGCTATATTCCGCCAAGCAGTCGTTCATCAATCACTACGACGAGCAGGGCATCGACACGTACATCGACCAGGTACTTGCAGCCATAGACAACTGGAAGCAGGCTGCCGGCTACGACATGTCGCATACAGACCAGACGAAGATGGAGAAGCGTGGATTCTGGATTCTGCATGAAGAGCTGGACGACTGCGACCTCGTGTTCGACTGGAAGGCACGCGGACGACTGACGCTAAGCCTCCACTCATCGCATGTGATAATGTTCGACACGACGATGGGCGTGAAGATTGCAGGAGAAAACAAGTGGCACAAGGTGAAGAACATCTGCGAATGGTCGACGGCATCAGTAAGCTTGAAGGGCGACGCCGTGACGGTAAGCGTCAACGGACAAAAGGTGGCGGACGGCGTAAAGCTGCCTGCCATGATTGACGGCGAGCCGATGGCAAAGAGCGGACAGACACGCTTCCTCGCCGATGACGACGGAGCAACAGTAAGAGAATTTTGTTTTCTTAGAAGATAAAAAATGAGAATTAAGAATTGAGGGTTGAAAGTTATGATATGTTATTATAGAAATCATAACTCTCAACCCTCAATTCTTAATCCTCAACTAAACAGATCATCACTTCCACATCACCTTTCGGCATGTTCCGTCAGAATATCTCACGATATACATACCGCCTCTAACGGGAGCGTTTACGCGCTGTCCGCTGATGCTGTAGACGGCTGTAACAGTGGCTTCAGCGTCGGTGGCAGGTGTGGTTACGCCGATGGATGTGGCGGTGTCCTTGTATGTTACGCAAGGAGCGATGGCTATGGACGTCGGGTCGTCAGTGTTGGCGAACCACGTATAGGTGCCGAGACCGTTGTTGTCTTCGTCCGTATCTTCCACTAACTGCCATGCCGTGGTCTTCATTCCTGCGTTGCGACGCAGACAGAAGATGGAGATGTCGTCGGAGGTGTAAGGCGATTCTTCCATCGTGCCGTTGGGGAACGGTCCGACAACGACGAAGAACTCCTTGCCCTTCTCCATGCTTACCGGCTCGGCAAACGTGAAAGTGGTGGCGAGATAGTCGTCATCGCTATACTTCAGGTCGGATGCCTTGACGCTCGTAGAGGCAAGTTCCTCGCCCGGTTCGCCATTCTCGCCGACTGCGTTCAGCGTCAGACGTACCTCATAGTCAGGATTGATGGACGTCACGGAAGCAAAGTATACGGCCACCTCATTGATGGTTGCGTCGGCAAGCGGTGCCTTATATTTCTCTGCAAAGCGGTCGAGTCCCAGCCAATTGGATCCGGCATACGATCCGAACCATCCGAGTTCTACCTTCTTAAGATTAGAGTTCTCCTCCGAGCTGATGTTCCATACATACTGTGATCCGCCAGCCTGGATGGCATACTGGAGAACGTCGTTGCTCTGTCCGGCTGCGTTCTTGGCTGTCAGTCCTACGCTCACGGTGCCCTTCTTTACGAAGGTGACGGTAGGATTCTGCTCGTTGCTCGTCTCCTTGTCGGCATACTGGAACACCCAGTTCCATTCTGTAGGATTGCCTGTAGAGAGGTCGCGGAAGGTTACGGGCACGTCTGTCGGCACGAATACGCCCACCCAAGGACTCTCATATCCCTCCTCCGGCAGACCGATAAGGGCCGTCGGTGCCTTCTGGGCCACAACCACGAAGCCCTTGCGCTCCATAACGTCGCTCTCTTCGCCGCGGCGAACGGTAAGGCAGACGTCGTAAGTGCCGGCCTTGTTGTACGTTACGGTCGGGTTGGGATCGGTGGATGTCTCAGATGCGCTGCCCGGGAACTTCCATTCCGTTGCATCGGGGCTGCCCTTGGCAAGGCTCACGAACTGTATCTTCTCGCCCTCGAAGATGTGGATGGTCTCAGCTGCGGAAGCATCCTCCTTGGTAAGACGGAAGCCGTCAATGGCAAGGTTTTCGCCGCCGAACGGATAATTAAACTCGAACTTCACCTTCTTGCCTGTAAAGGCAGCAAGACTGTAGCTGAACTTGTTCCAGTTCGGACCTGTATAGCTGTTGTCCTGCGCCCAGTCGAAGGCGTTGAGCAGCGTTGTGGTCTCGTTGCTCTCCGTGTCAATGACATCAAAGGTCCACTTGCCGTAAATCAGGAACGGTGCCTGGAAGTAAGCATAAAACTCTACGTTGCTGCCTTCCTCAATAGTAAACTCCGGACTGGTGAGCTGCGAACTGCCGTTGTTCTGCGCGTTGTAAGCGATTGACACGGACGAAACGTCGTCTGCCTTTACGCTCTTGAAGTTGCGGTTGGCAAGTTCCCAACCTTCACCGACGGTCCAGTCAGACATACCTTCCTCAGAATCGAACTCCTGATCGTAGAATGCCGTAAATGCACGGTCTGTTGTGAAGTCGGCTTTCAGAGGCTCGTTGATGGTGAACTCAGCCTTAACCACCTCGCTGTTCTGATTATATCCGCGCGTCATGACGTAGAGCGTGCAGCTCTGGTCGATGGTGAACGTGGCGGTCTTGCCCTCCACCACCGTGCTCAGCGTATAGTCGTCCTGAAACTCCTCCTCATTCTTAGCCTCGGTGGAATACCATATAGTGACAGCGTTCTCGTCGTCCGTTGTCACGGTCACTTCCTGCGGACCGTCAAATACACCACCAAGCGGACTTACCAACGGCGTCTTGAGCGGCTGCTTAGCCTCAACGGTAACAAACATCTTGGCCTCGCCGGGGAGATATTCGTCGTTGCCGACAAACTTGGCGAAGATGATGACGGTCTGCGTCTGCTCCACGTAAGACGTGGCAAGCATTCCGTTCTCGTCTACGGAGCAAACCTCCCATTGTGATGACGAATATTCTATAGGCGACACCTTATTAGGATTCAAGAGGTCGGCATAACCGTCATCGCCCGACGTAAGGGTGATGTTCTGCTTATAGAAGCTCAGTTGCGGGTCCTTGCGGATGACATACTTCGCCTCCACCACGTCGCTATACTCCTTGCCTTCCAGCACGACAGCCTTCAGCGTGGTGGTGGCAGCGATGCTTATAGGCTCCGTGTAAGCCACGCGCGTGCCGCCTTCCAGCTTCGGATTGCTACCGTCGGTGGTGTAATAGATGGTGCGAATGACGTCGGTCCTAGCCTCCGACTTTATCTCCACGGTCTGCGCATCGTCGTATGTACCGGCGGCAGGCGTGAATACTGGCGGCAGAACCGTTGACTGCGCCTTCTCATAATCAATCTCAATCTTGCGTACATAGAGCGGTCCCTTCTTCTCGCTCGTCTGGTTTAGCACGATGGCCACCTCGCCTTCCTTGGCATCAGCGGCAGCAATACTAAACTCAAACTGCTTTTCGGTGGACTCAAGAGCGGCTGACGTATTGTCGTTGCAGGCATAATTGACACCGTTCACCGTTACGGAAACGTTGCCCTCGTACTCAGCTTTCTGCACACGTGCGGTCACACGCACAGCCATCACCTTACCCAATATGCCGTCGGTCCACAGCTTTGCGCTCGTAGGTGGTTCGCCAGCCGAGCCGATGTACTGCCCCATCTTGGACGTATAGGCATAGATAAACGTTCCTTCGGCGGAAGCATTCCATTGCACGCCGTTGAGTTCGGTAGTGTAGACGTCCTTTTCCACACGGCTCGCTCCGAAATTATAAAATCCCTGTCCACCATTAGCCTTAGAGGTATTCCATTCGAACGACCATGTGTCGGCTTTCATCGCCTGAGGCAATAATGAAAGCAGAACGGCGAATAAAAACAGTAAATTCTTCTTCATAAGCATAAATTTTGTTGTGAAACGTATTCTTCTTACAATCTGCAAGCAGCAGCGGTTTGCAAATATACAAAATAAAACAATACACTGTTAGATTTTATCAAATTATTTACAGAAATCGCCTTTTTAATTACAATAATGCACTACACGCAGCCATATAGCATCATTTAAGCTATGCTTCGTATTATTTATCTTTTAGGTTTGCCTTTTGCGGATGACTTTTTATGGGTAACTTTGCAGCATTAACCTGAAATACTCATAATAATAAGATGAAGACAAAGAGAGACAACTACACATTCCTTACCACGGCGCCCGTCCACCGCGTAATCCTGACAATGGCTATACCGACCATCATCAGCATGCTGGTGACGAGCCTATATAATATGGTGGACACTTACTTCGTGGGAAAGATAAACACGCAATGTACGGCCGCCGTGGGCGTGTCGTTCTCGATGATGGCAATAATACAGGCAGTGGGATTCTTCTGCGGGCACGGATCAGGCAACTATATCTCGCAGAAGCTTGGCGCAAAGCAGACAGAGGACGCCGCAGTAATGGCTGCCACCGGCTTTTTCTATAGCTTCTCGTTCGGCATTGTGATTGCCATAGTCAGCCACCTGTTTCTGGACGACATAGCCGTGATGCTCGGCTCGACGCCGACCATCCTTCCTTACACACGCACTTACCTCGGCATCGTCCTTCTTGGCGCTCCGTTTATGACCTCCTCCTTCACGATGAACAATCAGATGCGCTTCCAAGGCAACGCTCTCTTGGCTATGGTGGGCATTGTGACGGGAGCCGTGCTGAACGTCTTCCTCGCCCCTCTCTTCATCTTTGTCTTCCACATGGGCATAGCTGGAGCCGCCACAGCCACGCTTATTTCGCAGATATGCAGCTTCTGCGTGCTCTTCGCCATGACCTGCAGCAGCCGAAACATACACATCCTCCCACGCAACTTCTCGTTCTCACGCCAACTCATGAAGGAGATAGTAGCCGGCGGCACGCCATCGCTGTCGCGTCAGGGACTGGGAAGCTTGGCTGTCATCATGCTGAACGTGGCGGCAGGAGCCTTCGGCGACGCTGCCATTGCCGGAATGTCCATCGTCAGCAGAAGCTGCTTCTTTGTATTCTCGTTCATCATCGGCTTGGGCCAGGGCTTCCAGCCGTTGTGCGGATTCTGCTACGGCGCACGCCTCTACAGTCGTGTGAAGGAGGGATATATGTATAGTGTGAAGCTCGGCACGGCGTTCCTTATAGTGGTGGCAGTGGTCAGCTTCGCCTTTGCCGAACCCATCGTGGCGGAGTTTCGTGACGACCCGGAAGTGGTCATTGTAGGAACAGCAGCCCTTCGCTGGCAGCTCGTCACCTTTCCGCTCATAGCAACGGTCATCGTCAGCAACATGTTTATGCAGACCATCCGCAAGTCCATCCGCGCCAATATCCTCGCAGCAGCCCGCAGCGGTCTGTTCTTCATTCCCCTGGTGCTCATCCTGCCTAAACTCTGGGGACTCTTCGGACTGGAGATCTGTCAGGCTGTGGCGGACGTATTCGCATTTGCCATAACCGTACCTTTGGTGTGGAGCGCATTCCGCGAAATGCGATAAGAAAATAAAAAAAAGACCGGAAGCTTCCTTTTGAGGCTTCCGGTCTTTTGCGTTTAGTGTGTCTTTACATCTTCTTTGCGTGCGAGAGATCTGAGATTATCGTCCCATTCCGCAGCCCGAAGGTTCTGCAGTACAGCTTGGCGTTACCTCACCGGCATGCGCCTGGCTGAACTCACGGTTGATGTCGGCAAGCTCTCGTCTGCCGAAGATGTAGTCGTCGTACATGTCATCCATGTCGACGCCTTCACACTCACCGTCGCCGAAGTTGAGCGATTCCTTGACGATTGCCATGCGTTCGTCGACGGTGGTGTCTTTGATAAGAAGGCTTTTCATTTTTTCTCTGATGTTTTTTATCTTGTTATTTACTGATTATCTGCGTAAGATGGTTGTTGCGCTACCGTCAGCATACTTGACGATGATAAGACCGCGTGTGTTCTTATCAGCATTTCTGCCGTCGATGGTGAAGCGTCCTGTCTCGGTCTTTGCTGCGTTTTCTTTGATGTCGTTAACGCCAAGGAACGTGTCGACATTCTGGAAAGCAGAGCGCTCTGAAGTGACCTTACCCGTCTGGCGCTGACGTACAGCAGTTACGGTGTAAGCGTACGAATGGTTCACCTCTGGCTTCTTCAGATTTGTGACGGTCTGCGATGTCTCCTCCTCGTCGGTGGTGTAAGTGAGCAAGTCCTCATATACACGGTCGCCGGCAGAAAGATTCTGCGTAATCTTGATGTCGTCGATGATGAACGGATAGTGGTTCGCTGTAGTGAACACCACGATATCAGACTCCTGTCCGTCGGTGAGGTCCACATTGAACGTGCGCCACTCGTCTGGTGTGATGTTAAGGCGTACGCCCTTGCCAGAGCCCTTTGAGTAGATGACGAGCTCGTCGTCCTTAACCATAGATCGAGCCGTTACCTTTACATGGAAACGTCCCTCGTCGTTAGAGAGCGTAAGCATAGGTGTGAGGAGTTCGCCCGAGATGTTATAGTCAGTCATGCCTGTGCCGACGAAACAGCCGTCAGCATATCCGCCCCAGATGCACTGCCATCCCGTGCGATAGGTCATATTCGATCCCAATGTCATATAGTTGGAGTTCTGGAAAGCCATCGGCTTCTCGATGGTAACGCCTGTATCGGCAATCTTCGAGAAGTCCTCGTTGAGCACTACGAATGCCTTTTCCTCTTCAGGAGCCACGTAAGTGTCGTAGTTGGTCACCTCGTAATAAGACGCCTTGGGCACCGCCTGCCAGTTAGCCGTATAGCTGTCGTGGCTGGCATCGGTAGCCGGCTCTACGACAGGAGTGGCAAGTCCGTCAGCCTCTACAGCAGATGAAGAAGCCGAAACCTCATCTCCGTTGACCGCCTTGATGGTGTAAGAATAGTCTGTCTCGGGATCCATGCCGCTAACGACATAAGATGTGCCTTCCACCTTCTCGTCCTTGAGGTCGTAAACGAGTGTTGACGACGATTCTGTGGACCAGCTGAAGTCAGTAAGACCGAAGGCACAGTCGTCAGGCAAGCCGCTCATACGGAAGCGAACCTTCGTAGACTTATACTTGTCCTTCTTGAAGAAGCGGCTCCAATCAAATTCGTGGCGCAGCTGACTGCCGTATTCAGAAGCGTCAATCTGCACGGTTGTGAAGTTCTTCCAGTTGAATCCGTCCCACATCTCCACGATGAGTTCGGTTCCCCAAAGATCCTCCACATTGCGCGGCATCTTACACTCTATGAACGAGAAAGTCAGCGCAGTCAGTCTGCCTCCGTTGTCAGGCATGGTGATGATGTCGCCGTTATTTATCTTGATGGCAGACTTTACGCCACCTTCCTCGTTGACATACAGCTCAGGAGCTGCACCGCTTTTGCCCGGCGTATATGTCCAACCCTCCGGCAACGTGCCGCCAGAAAGACAGGTGAAGTCCTCCGTGAAGTCTTCCGTCTGCGTCACCGGAGTCTTCACGTTGTGGAAGAGCGAGAAGAGATAATGTGTGGCGTTCTCCACCGGAGCCCAGTTGGCGGTGAATCCGTCTACCGTGAAGTTGGTGGCTCGGTAAGCCACGGGAGCCGTCAGCTCCGTCGACTTATACACGTGGATGTCGTCAATGAGAACCTTACCGTCCGTATAGAAGCTGACAAGCATACGATTGGAGTTGGCATAGCTGGAGTTGTTGTCAAACTTGAACGTAAACTCGCGCCACTCGCTCTTCGTCGTAACGAAGTTCTCGTAGTATGTGGTCTGGTTATACTGGTTCTCAGCCTCCTCCCAGAGTCCGATGTTCAGGCGTGTGTTGTCCTGATAGTTAGAGCTGAGAGTCTTCGCGCGAACCTTAACCACGTATGCTCCTGTGTATGTACCAACGGCGGTATTGAGCTGCGCTCCGTACTGGTCAGGATTGATAAGTGCACATGCTCCGCCAGCCTGATGTACGCCGTAGCCCGACCATCCTGTTGTGCGGAAGTAGCGTGCAGGAATATTGCCGTTCTCGCTGTTGATGGCAGCCGAAGGCGAATCCTCGCTACCCTCCGTGAAAAGACTGAAGTCCTCGCTGATGTCCGTGGTCTGCGCAGTGGCAGCAAACGGGACAGCCACAGTCATAATGGCGGTCACAGCAAGCGTCTTGATTGTAGTCGAAACGTTCATAAACATTTAAAGATGAATGATTTGAAGAGTTTTTATTTTTTAAGTATTATTTGAGTACAAAAGTAGATAAAATCTTTGTGAGAAACAAATAATATGTTAATTTTGTGATTGATTACTGAACCAAATGACAAGAAATCATAAGAAACAAAAATAAAAAACCACAAAACATGAAACATTTCTACATTTTATCACTTCTTGCGCTAATGTCTGTGCCATCCTTCGCAGGCAACAACGTGCCCCTGCGCCGCCAGCTTGCAAAGTTTGCCAAGCAAAAAGCAGAAGCTGAGTTGCCGGGACTCTCTTCCATCATCAGCTCACAGCCTGAGGGCACACTCTATAAGGACCTCAATCATTACTTCGAGGGATGTTATGCGAGCAGCGACGGATACATATATGACTATCTCGGCGACGGCTATGTCTCGGACATCGTGGAGGACAGCGAGGGCAACCTCTATATCAAGAATCCGTTCGGCTTCCTCAATATGGACGCTGAGATATGGGTGAAAGCCACAAAGGCAAGCGACGGCAAGTATAATGTGGAACTGCCACAGGCTGTATATGACAACACGGGAGGCGATGACCCCATCCTTTACGCATGGCGTTACATCAAAGACGATTCGGAGAACTATGCCACAAAGGATGCCAAGTCGCAGGTGGTGTCGTTCGAACTGCGTAACGACTCGCTCGTAAAGGTTGGCGACGACAAGGCATTCATCGGTCTTGGTGCTGCAAACGGCTATTTCTATGGCTATGGCGACACGGTCAGCATATACAACAAGATAAAGGATGCAGCTCCTGTTCCTGCTGATGTATCAAAGGCTGTGGACTATAAGGTGACATACAACGACGCCACCGACACCTCCACCGGAAAGGACATCAGCGTGGTGTTCGAGGGCAATGAGGTGTTCTTCGGCGGTCTGGACGACACGCAGCCAGACCTCTGGTTCTCCGGCACCATCGAAGGCGACCGCCTGATGCTGAAGAAATGGCAGTATATGGGCGTAGACCGCAAGAACACCACCTACGCTTTAGGTCAGCCGTCCCACATGTATCTCTATCCCTTCGGATGGGGCAACTTCACCGACGAGACTGGCAATGAGAAGTTTGGACTCTACGAAGTGGAGTCGCCGTCACTCGCATACGACGCTGCCACAAAGACCTTCTCCACCGACGAGCTTACGCTTGCCATCAACCGCGGCCATCATTACTATCCCTTCGTATACTATTCGAAGCCTAAGTTCGTTCCCGCTTCGGCTGCAAGCGTAGAGGGCATTGAAGCAGAAGAGGAAGGCGTTGTCACCTATACCGACCTCGCCGGTCGTCGTGTGGAGCGTCCCACGAAGGGCGTATACGTAAGAACCGTTAAAACAAAGGACGGAAAGGTAAGGACAGACAAGATGGTCATGGCACGTTAACAGTACGTATACAATAATATATATAATATTATCCACATCAATTAAGTGATGCTGTGTCATTATATTAAAATATATGTGACGCATTTGTAAAAATACGTAAAAACATCCTTAGTACAAAACTTTGTTGGTCATTTAACAATAAATAATATGAAGAAAATCTTAATTTCACTCTTATTTGTGTTGGTTTCGGCTGTTAGCGCCAACGCTCAGTTGCTTTATCGCGTGTCGGGTGCCGACCTTAAAAAGCCGTCGTACGTCTTCGGTACCTTCCACTTTGCCAACTCGCCTTTTGTCGACCAGGTTGCCGGTGTGCGCCAGGCGCTCGACGCTACCGACCAGGTGTATGGCGAATTGAATTTTGATGTTATGCTAAACCCGGACAGTATGCAGGTTATGCAGAAGCACATGCTCCTGCCGGAGGGCAAGACCTTGAAGACGGTGCTAACCCCCGAGCAGTACAAAAAGCTTGATGCGGTGCTGGTAGACTATATGGGTGTAGGTCTAAGCAACCCTATGGTGGCTCAGCAGATGGGCAAGATGTCGCCCGCCACGCTGCTCACACAGCTTATGGCGTTGCAGTATCTCAAGGCTCACATGGGCGAGTTCGACCCTACAAACCTTATCGACCAGTACTTCCAAAAGCAGGCCAAGCAGAACAACGAACCTGTAGGCGGACTTGAGACGCTGTCGTTCCAGGCAAGTCTGTTGTACGGCGCGCCGCTCAAAAGACAGATCCAGCAGCTCGACTGCTTCCTTAACAACCTCGACTATTATGCCCAGTTTACCGAGCGCATGGTCAAGGCTTACTACGCACAGGACGTCAAGGCTCTGCTTGACCTTATGAACGAGAAGTTCAACACAACGTGCGACAGCACTCCTGAAGAGATGGCACAGCTGCTCGACAACCGCAACCTCGACTGGGCAAGTCGTATGCCTGCCATCATGAAGGCTGCCCCAACCTTGTTTGTTGTGGGTGCCGGACACCTGCCTGGCAGTAAGGGCGTGCTTAAGTTGCTGCAGGAAAAAGGATACACGGTTGAGGCTGTTAAGCCTTAACTGTATACAGAGACTACTATTTCGGGCTCTCCGATAGCTGGAGAGATATAAACTGGAGTTTATCGGGGAGGTTTATGTGAGTATATGGCAGGGCTTTGACAAAAACTGATAAAACCCCGTATATATTTTCCGAGTCTTCGACTTGCCTTACATATAGATAAAGCCTTACGAGAGCAAGCTCTCGACAGCTTTGTCTATATGTAAAGCAGTGGCACGATGTGCCCTCGTAAAATATATACGGCAATAAACATAAAAAACATTTGGTAGAGCGTTACTTGCGTGAGGGTGTGTCAAAACTCAAACAATGCGAGCTGAAAGCCCAAATTGCTCCTTCGGGGCGTACCACTTGCGACTTTTGACACACCCTCATTAATGTTTTATCGTATATTTTTTGTAACTTTGCACAAACTTTTATGACCAGTATATGAGAATTGGATTTGACAACGAGAAGTATCAGAAGATTCAGTCTGAACACATTAAGGAACGTATATCACAGTTCGACGGAAAGTTGTATCTCGAACTGGGAGGCAAACTCTTCGACGACCATCATGCCAGCCGCGTACTTCCGGGCTTTATGCCGGACAGCAAGCTGCGTATGTTTCAGAAAATCAGCGACAGCATAGAGATTGTCATCGTCATCAGCGCCACCGACATCGAGAAGAACAAGAAGCGCGCCGACTTAGGCATTACCTACGACGAAGACGTGCTCCGTCTGCGTGGCGAGTTTCAGAACCGTGGATTCATGGTTGGTTCAGTGGTCATCACACACTACAACGGACAGCCTGCTGCCAGCGCTTTCCGCCAGCGTCTTGAGCGAGACGGCATCAAGACTTACTGCCATTACCTTATTGAGGGCTATCCCCACAACGTCAGCCTCATCGCCTCGGACGAAGGATTCGGCAAGAACGACTACGTGGAGACAGAGCGCCCACTCGTCATCGTCACTGCTCCCGGACCGGGCAGCGGCAAGATGGCTGTGTGTCTGAGCCAGCTCTACAACGAGAACAAGCGTGGCGTAAGAGCAGGATATGCCAAGTTTGAGACCTTCCCCGTATGGAACCTGCCGCTCAAGCACCCCGTGAACATCGCATACGAGGCTGCAACAGCCGACCTCAACGACGTCAACATGATTGACCCGTTCCACCTTGAGGCATACGGCAAAATCGCCATCAACTATAACCGCGACATCGAGATATATCCGGTTCTCAATGCTCTCTTCGAAGGCATCTACGGATCTAACCCCTATAAGTCGCCCACGGATATGGGTGTCAACATGGTGGGCTTCTGCATCAGCGACGACGAAGCTTGCTGCGAGGCATCGAAGAACGAGATTGTCCGCCGCTACTACGACGCCACCAACAAGATGGCACGTGGAGCATGCAACGAGGAAGAGATAAGCAAGATACAGATGCTCTTCAATCAGGCTAAGATTAACACCGACTTCCGCCGCACCACCGTTGCTGCAAAGAACTATAAGAAGGAGACAGGACATACGTCGTCAGCCATCGAAATGGAGGACGGCACCATCATCACAGCCAAGTCGAGCGAGCTGTTGGGGTGCTCCGCAGCGCTTATCCTCAACGTCACAAAGTATCTTGCCGGCATCGACCACAATGTGAAGCTCATCCCGCAGTCGATGATTGAGCCTATACAGCACACGAAGATCAGCTATCTCGGAGGCCACAACCCGCGTCTGCATACTGACGAAGTGCTGGTGGCGCTGTCAGTTCTTTCCGAGAACGATGAGAACTGCCGTAAGGCTCTGGAGCAGCTCCCGAAGCTTCGCGGCTGCCAGGTGCACAGCACCGTGATGCTCAGCGACGTTGACCAGAAAATATTCAAGAAGCTTGGTGTGAATCTCACATGCGAGCCGGTACTTAAAAGCGTAGGTGACAGAAAGAATGGAATATAAGAAACAGAAACTGCTCTTCATCTGTCTCGGCAATATCTGCCGCTCTCCGGCTGCTGAAGCTGTGATGAAGAAGATGGTGGCAGACGCAGGAAGAGAGGACGAGTTCTTCATCGACTCTGCTGGAATAGGCGACTGGCACGTAGGACAGCTTCCTGACAGCAGAATGAGGCAGCGTGGAGCACGCCGCGGATACACCCTCGACAGCCATGCACGCCAAATCTGCGCCGACGACTTCTCACGTTTTGACAAGCTGCTCGTCATGGACAACGACAACTATCGCATCGTCACGTCCAAGGCTCCGACAGAGGAAGCAAGGGCAAAGGTGGAGATGCTCACCGACTATCTCAAGGATCATAAGAACGTAAGCGTGGTGCCCGACCCCTATTACGGCGGCACCGCCGACTTCGACTATGCGCTCGACCTCATAGAAGACGCATGCAGCAATCTGCTTAACGCATAACAGCCTTCGGGTTAACAGTATAAAAAAGGAGAAGTCTTTTGGCTGTTAGAAGATATTCTTGTATCTTTGCCACATAATTGTCAGTGGTCCGTGCAGCTTGACCTTAATTGACGGAGCTATAGCACTTACGTCTCCGTCAGCTGACAATTTCCATCATAAGCCGTCAGGAATCCTGACGGCTATTTTTTTTGCACGTTTCTCTGACAGCCTTAACTTTATATGGTCATTTCAAGTTTAATATGAAAAAAACGACATAAATAATATACAAGTAAAAGAAATATTACTTATTTTTGCATACATAATAATATGAGATGAGAGCACTTCAAGATTACATAGCAACCATAAAACAAAACAGTTTCAAAATCACTAATGATTTTGGAATAAAGACGTTACGCATCTTTGGATCGGTTTCACGAAACGAACATACAGAATCAAGCGATTTGGATGTATGCGTGGAAACAGAAACCCCGAATCCTTTCCTGTTAGCAGACTTAAAAGAATTTCTGGAAAGTCTATTCCATTGTTCAGTGGACGTAATCCGCATACATAAAAATATGAACCCCCTCTTCAAGTCAAGAATAGAACATGATGGAATCTACGCAATACGATAAATACATTGCCAAGGACATACTTAAATCTGGTGGATTATCGAAAAAGAATTACAGCCATTGAAAAAGGCTGTAAAAGAAATGATAAATGAGATTTAAGGCAATACTGCTATAATTAAAAGGAGACCATGGCAAAATACAATGGACTCCTTTATTTATATCCTAACTACAAAGCATATCATAACTCTCAATTCTCAACTGTCAACTCAGAATATCGACTCTTCCGTCTCTGACGTAAACAGCTCCAGGGCTTTCATTCCCATGATGGAGTTGCCCTTCGAATTGAGGCGAGGGCTCCATACTGCGATGGAGTAACGTGAGGGATAGAGCGCCACGATGCCACCGCCTACGCCACTCTTGCCGGGAAGTCCAACGAGGAAGGCGAAGTCGCCGGCTTCGTCATAGAAACCGCAGGTCTGCATAATAGCATTTATGCGCTTCACTCTTGATATGGTGAGATTTACGCCGGCGTGAGAGAAAGGCTCGCTACTCTTTGCGAACGCCATGAAAGCGCGTGAGAGATCCTCGCAACTCATCTCCAACGAACAAATAGTGCAATAAAACTCCAGCACGTCATGCACGTCATTATGCAGGTTGCCATGATGCTTCAGCAGGTAAGCGATGGAAGCGTTGAGGTAACAACTGTTCAGCTCAGAACGCATCACCTCCTCAGAATAGTTGATGTCACGGTTGCCGGCGATGGTGCGTACAAACTCAAGGAAGAACTCCTTAGGATTGTCAAGATGCGAGAGAATGACGTCGGCGGTTACCAAGGCACCGGCATTGATAAACGGATTGCGCGGCTTTCCGTGCTCATACTCCAACTGCACGAGCGAATTAAAAGCCGAACCGGAAGGTTCCTTCCCTATCCTGGTCCACAAGTCCTTGCCCAAAATGCTCAAAGCCACGGCAAGGGAGAACACCTTTGCTATACTCTGTATGGAGAACTTAACGTCCGACTCGCCGAGGCGATAGGTTCTGCCGTCAAGCATTGTGAGGCATATACCGAACTGGTCAGGATTGACTTCAGCTAAAGCCGGAATATAATCCGCCTGCTTGCCGTCCTTGGCATATATCTCAATCTCCTTCCTTATTTTTTCCAATAAAGGTTGATAGTCCATTGTTTTCATTATTCAAGTAGTATTATAAGACGCTGCAAAGATATCGTTTTTTTCAGAAAAACTCCGTTTATAATGCTAAAAAGCATTACTTTTCAACAATTAAATCGTAACTTTGCAATTGAATTTACAAACAGCCCCGCATACCCTACTCCACCCCAACGATCAGCAGGATAATAATAACTAAAAGAAAACACATATTATTTTTAATACAACAATGACAGACATCGAAATAGCACGCAGCACTAAGCTCGAGCGCATAGAGACAGTGGCAGCCAAGTATGGCATTCCGACAGAACACCTCGAACACTACGGACACTACATGGCTAAGGTGCCCACACACCTCATTGATGAGGAACGCGTAAAGAAGAACAACCTCATCCTTGTGACTGCCATAACGCCGACAAAGGCTGGAATCGGAAAGACCACCGTGACTATCGGACTGGCACTCGGACTACACCATATCGGAAAGAACGCCATCTGCGCTCTTCGTGAGCCGTCGCTCGGACCGGTGTTCGGACTGAAGGGCGGTGCCTGCGGAGGAGGCAGAACTCAGGTGCTGCCGATGGACAAGATTAACCTGCACTTCACAGGCGACTTCCATGCCATCACTTCCGCACATAATACCATAACGGCGCTGCTCGACAACTATATGTATCAGAACCGCGACAACGGATTTGCGCTGCGTGAGGTGCTCTGGAACCGCGTGCTCGACGTCAACGACCGCGGACTGCGCGACATCGTGACGGGTATGGGCGGCAAGCAGAACGGCATCGTAAGGGAGTCAGGATTCGACATCACTCCGGCTTCTGAGATTATGGCCATCCTGTGTCTTGCCAAAGACGAGGACGACCTCAGACGACGCATCGAGAACATTCTGCTCGGATATACCGTGGAAGGAAAGCCGTTCACCGTTAAGGACCTCGGCGTGGCTGGTGCCATCACCGTGCTCCTACAGGACGCTTTCGCACCGAACCTCGTGCAGACAACGGAGAACACGGCTGCCTTCGTTCATGGCGGACCATTCGCCAATATCGCACACGGATGTAACTCTATCATCGCCACAAAGACAGCCCTGTCTTTCGGCGAATATGTCATTACGGAGGCTGGATTCGGCGCTGACCTCGGAGCTGAGAAATTCTTCGACATCAAGTGCCGCAAGAGCGGACTGCAGCCCAAGCTGACCATCGTCGTAGCTACGGCGCAGGGACTGAAGATGCATGGCGGCGTGGCTGTGGAGGACATCAAGAAGCCTAACAGCGAGGGACTGATGAAGGGACTTGCCAACCTGGACAAGCACATCCAGAACATGCAGTCGTTCGGACAGACCGTCATCGTGGCTTTCAACCGCTATGCGGGTGACGTGCCCGAGGAAATAGAGATGGTGAAGAACCACTGTGAGCAGCTGGGCGTGGGTTTCGCAGAGAACGACGCATACGCTGCGGGTGGCGAGGGAGCCGCTGACCTGGCTCGTCTCGTGGTGGACACAATAGACAAGAATCCGTCGAAGCCGTTGCAGTTCGCCTACGATGACGAGGACACGACGGAGGAGAAGATAGAAAAGGTGGCGAAGAACATTTACGGAGCTGCTTCAGTGTCGTTCGGAGCAGCGGCAAAGAAGAAGTTGCAGATGATAAAGGAATTGGGCTTTGAGCGCTTCCCCGTCTGCATCGCCAAGACACAGTTCTCGTTCTCCACAGACCCGAAGCTCTACTGCGTGGCTAAGGGATTCGACTTTAATGTCCGCGACATTGTCATCAACGCCGGTGCGGAGATGATCGTAGCTATTGCGGGCAACATCATGCGCATGCCGGGACTGCCTAAGGTGCCGGCGGCTATGCATATCGACATAGTTAACGGACAGATAGAAGGACTATCATAATATATAATGTTTGGATACAGAATAAAGAAACAATATCGCACAAAGGTGAGGTTGTCCTGCATGGGCTGCCTCACCTTCGTCGTTGTCATCATAACCAGCATCTGCCGATGCGCCTGCTCGTCGTGCTCAAGCGAAAGCAAGCACGTGAAGGACTCGTTGGCGGAAATTTCGCATCGCGTGCATCTCAACGACACGCTTACCAATGCCATGAGCGAGCAGCCCGAACTGCAGCCCATGGACTCCATCATGCGCCGATATCTGAAGCACTGGGAGATAAACGGAGCACAGCTTGCCATAATGCGTCACGACTCGCTCATCTATGCCCGCGGCTTCGGTTTCGTCGACAAGGACAAGGGCGTGCCGATGGAGCCGTCGCACATCCTGCGCATGGCGTCATGCTCGAAGCTCATCACAGCAGTGGGCATCATGAAGCTGAGGGACATGGGCAAGATAAAGCTGTCGGACAAGGTGTTCGGACCGCAAGGCATACTCACGGACACGTTCTACGTCAACTCCATCAAGGACAAGCGCTACTATGACATCACCGTGGAGCAGCTGCTCAGACATAAGGCAGGATTCACCAATTATGCCGGCGATGCCATCTTCTCCACGCGCTACATCATGCAGCAGAACCGCCTCACCACCCCACCCGACCACCGCACGCTGCTGCGCATCGTACTGCGCCGTCATCTCGGCTACACACCAGGTTCGGCACAGCGCTACTGCAACATCGGCTACACGCTGCTCTCGCTCATCATCCAGAAGCGTTCTGGCATGTCGTACGAGAAGTTTATGCAGAAATACGTTCTTGAGCCTGCGGGATGCTATGACTTCCACATCGCCGGCAATTACCTGAAGGACCGCCGTCCTAACGAATCGGTATACTACATGCACTCAAGTTCGGAGCCGGCTCCGGAGTTCAACAACTCGGGACGCATGGTCATTCGCTGCTACGGCGAGAACGATATCACCACTTCATTGGGAGCAGGAGCATGGGTGGCATCGGCTGCCGAGGTGTGCCGACTGGTGGCGGCCATAGACGGCGACCCCACCTTGCCTGACGTACTGTCGCCCGGCGCCGTGAAGCTGATGACAACGGAAATGCCGGACCATCAGTTCTCCTTGGGATGGAACTTCACGCCCAACCGCGGACCATGGATACGCACCGGTTCGCTCGTAGGAACGTCAGCCATAATACTCCGCTATGCCGACGGCGAATGCTGGGTGTTTATCACCAACACCAGCACATGGAAGGGACACGAATTCTCAAAGGACACGATGGCGCTCTTCGACAAGCTAAGACAGAAATACGGCAGCAAAATGCCGAAACGAAATATGTTCGTAAAATAAAGAAACAAAGACATAACCATAGAGAGAGTTTATAAAAACCTAACAACAAGAGCCTATGATGAGAAAACATCAACAGCATAAGTATGGTCTTGCAGCGACGGCAATGTCGCTGCTTGCCACTGTGCCTGTCTCGGCACAAGTGCAGGAACTGAACGTGCAGCGCGACACCATACCCACTTATCTGAAAATACAGAACAAGGGTATAGTGAACAACGCACTGGACGTACTTAACGGCAACGCTGCCGGCGTGAACGTAACGTCAAACGGCATGGACCGCATGGCGCAACTGTCGTCTGTGCGTGTGCGTGGCACAACGTCAATCATCGGCGGCAACGACCCGCTCGTCATCATAGACGGCGTGACGAGCGACATTGCCACGCTGTCAACCATCTATCCTGCCGACATCGAGAGTTTCTCCGTACTGAAGAATGCTGCCGAGACAGCACTCTACGGTTCGCGCGGTGCGTCGGGAGTCATCGAAGTGAAGACGAAGAAAGGCACGGGCAAGGGATTTCAGATTTCGTATGAGACCAATATCGGTATGGAACGGATGTCGAAGAAACTCGACATGCTGTCGGCTGGCGAATATCTTGCCACCGCTAAGAAGCTCGGCGTGTATGCCAACAACGGGGGACATGACAACAACTTCTATGATGTCATCACCCGAACCGGATTTGTTCAGAACCATTACCTGGCTTTCAGCGGAGGTTCAGAACAGTCAAACTATCGTGCGTCGTTCGGATATATCGACCACAACACCATCATCAAGACCAAGGACTACAACAATTTTGTAGCCAAAATAGATGTCACACAGCATGCCTTCGACAATCGTCTGAAAGGCGACTTCGGCGTGTTCGGTTCCACATTCAGGAACAATGACATCTTCGATTCGCAAATGCTCTTCTATTCAGCTGCATGCCAGAACCCTACATATCCTGCCGGACGCGACGCAAACGGCAACTGGACAAAGAACGGTTCTGCCTATCGCATCAACCCTCCTTCTGCCGTGCTCGCAGAGAGAAGCGACCAGAAGGAGATGTACTTCAACACGCACATGCGGCTGGTGTATGACATTGCTCCTTCGCTGAAGCTGTCGGCGTTCGGCAGCTATTCGTATACATCTAACGAAAACTCGGAGTTCTGCCCCACATGGGTTTGGGCGCAGGGCAACGTTTATCGTGGCGAATTCAAGAAGCAGGAATATCTCGGCAACGTATCGCTCGACTATGCGCATACATGGAACGCCCACACATTGTCTGCCGGAATATCCACAGAATATCATTATCAGGAACATACGGCTTTCTGGACACGCGCCAAAGGCATAACCACCAACAGTTTCGGCTACGACAACATCGGAGCCACGTCGTCACGTCCTTACGGAGGAACGGGCAGCACATACGACGACATGTCGCTGGCGTCGGTTATGGCTAACGCTTCGTATACATTATATAATAAGTATAAGCTGACGCTGACAATGCGCGGTGACGGTTCGTCAATGGTGGGCGACGACCACACGTGGGGATTCTTCCCGTCCGTATCGGCTGAATGGGACGTCAAGAAGGAGAAGTTTCTGCGCTCGTTTGACGGCATCAGCACCTTGAAGCTACGCACGGGCTACGGTCGTTCGGGCAATCTGGGCGGCATAACAGCCTACACCACAATGGAGAACGTGCAACAGACGGGCATCGTGCCGGTGAACAACACTCCGACGGTGACGCTCGGCACTATACGAAACAACAATCCTGACCTGAAATGGGAAACGAAGTCGACATTCAATATCGGTGGAGAAATAGGACTGTGGCACAACCGACTGATGCTTACAGCCGAATACTATTACTCGAAGACCTCAGACATGCTCTATTCCTACGACGTGCCCGTGCCGCCGTTCGCCTACGACAAGCTGCTGGCTAACATCGGATCAATGTCGAACCAAGGTCTTGAGATTGGTTTCTCCATCGCACCCGTGCAGACAAAGGACATCGACCTGAACGTGAGCATGAACCTTTCGTTCCAGAAGAACAAGCTGTTGTCGCTGTCAGGCAATTACAACGGCATGAATATGTCGGCACCAGACATCACTGCCATCGGCTCCATAGACGGTGCCGGACAGAACGGAGGCGACAACAATCACGTGCTTTATCAGATAGTGGGTCAGCCGTTAGGCGTGTTCTATCTGCCGCATTGCACGGGACTGTATAAGGACGAGCAAGGGACAATGAAATACAAGATAGAAGACCTTGACCGCAATGGCACCATCGACTTCGGAGACGGCGGTGACAGACGCATCTGCGGACAAGCCACACCTAAAGCCACACTCGGTTCGAACATATCGCTACGTTACAAGGACTTCTATATGTCGCTGCAGATGAACGGTGCTTTCGGACACAAGATATTCAACGGCACGGCTTTGGCATACAACAATATGTCGTCATTCCCGACATATAACGTGCTGAAGGGCGCACCCGAAAAGAACATCGTGGACCAGAACGTGTCTGACTACTGGCTGGAAAGCGGCGACTATCTGAACTTTGAGTATCTCACCATCGGATATAACATCCCGGTGAAGAGCAGGATTGTGCGCTCGCTGCGCGTATCGTGCAGCGTCAACAACCTCGCCACCATCACTTCCTACAGCGGACTGACACCGATGATCAACTCGTACGTGGTGAATTCCTCAATGGGCATTGACGACAAGAGATGCTATCCTACGTACAGAACTTACTCGGTGGGTGTGAGCGTGCAATTCTGAAAACCAACGAATTATCCTAAACGTATAATGACAGAAGACTATGAAACATAGATTTTTCGCTTTATCGGTTCTCGCCTTATCACTCTCTCTCACGAGTTGCCTGGACGAGACACCAAAGGACCAGTTACCGGAAACAGAGATTTACGACTCTGCCAACAGCCTTTACGTCAATGCTGTAGCTTCGCTATACAACTATATCGGAGCTCACGAAGAGGGCGATGGACTGCAGGGCACATGCCGCGGCATCTATGACTATAACACGCTGACCACCGACGAGGCTATCATACCCATACGTGGAGGCAACTGGTATGACGGCGGTCTGTGGGAAAACATGTATGACCATACGTGGACATCCACGGACACCGACCTGTATAACGTCTGGAAATACCTGTATAAGGTGATAGTGTTGTCAACGAAATCGCTTGAGACGATAGAGAAACACAAGGCTTTGCTGACCGAACAGCAGCGTGTGGACTATGCGGCTGAAGTGCGTGCCGTCCGCGCCATGTATTATTATTATGCCATGGACATGTTCGGACGCATACCCATCCTACAATCGTCAACACAAAAGACGGCAGACATCAGACAGAGCAACCGAAGCGATGTGTTCTGGTATGTGGTGAAGGAACTGCAGGACGTGGCTCCGCTGCTGGCTAATGAGCACAGCAATCTGCAGGGCAACTACTATGGAAGGGTTACTCGACCGGTGGCTTGGTTTCTGCTTGCCAAGCTCAGTCTTAATGCAGAGGTATATACAGACGATGACTGGACCGACTCTTCACGTCCTGACGGCAAGACCATTATGTTCGACATAGAAGGCAACAAGAAGAACGCATGGCAGACTTGCGTCCACTACTGCGACCTTATCACGGCTGCCGGATATACGCTTGAAGCTGACTATACCAAGAACTTCGCCGTACACAATGAAGGCTCTACGGAGAACATATTCACCATTCCTTTGGACAAGATTCTCTATCTGAACGAATTTCATTATCTCTTCCGATCACGCCACTACGCTCATGGAGGTGCCTATAGCGGAGCTTCTGAGAACGGCACGTGCGCCACACTCCATACAATGGCTGTAAACGGGTTTGGTACGGAAACGCCGGACGCACGTCTTGACATGAATTTCTATACTGGGAAGGTGGAGGTTGACGGCAAGTACGTAACGCTGGACGACGGCACTCCACTCGAATACAAGCCACTCGCCGTGGAGAAGAACCTTACAGCAAGCCCATATCTGGAGACGGCAGGCGCACGAATGAAGAAGTATGAAGTGGACCGCACGGCTTACTCTGATGGTCGTATGCCCGACAACGACATCGTGCTCTACAGATACGCCGACGTGCTGCTCATGAAGTCTGAGGCTAAGGTGAGAAACGGAGAGTCAGGAGATGAGGAGATGAATGCTGTACGTTCACGTGTGGGCATGCCTTCGCTTTCTGCCACTCTTGACAACATCCTCAACGAACGTCTTCTGGAACTGGTTTGGGAAGGTTGGCGCCGTCAGGACATGATACGCTTCGGCACGTACTGTAAGCAGTATGACATCCATACTCCATCGGAAGCCGACAAGAAAGGATATACAACAGTATTTCCTATCCCGGAAAAGGCTCATGAGCTGAACCCGAACCTTAAGCAAAACCCAGGATATTGACTCTGGTTAGTAATAACGAACGCACAAATAACACGAAAAAAGGACAGCCTCGAATGGAAGGCTGTCCTTTTTTCGTGTGTATAAAGTTATGGATATGATCTTACTTTGTCATATCGAAGCCTACGCGTACGCCGTCGTAGTTCTTGCTGAGGTCACCAATGGTGGAGAGAGTGGTGTTGCCGCTTACAGAGGCAAGAGTCTGAAGGAGCGTCAGAATCTTCTTCGACTCGAAGAGCACGCCGATGCCGTCGCTGTTCTTCTTAGCATAACCTGAGAGCGAGAGAAAGAGAGTCTTCATCTCCAGCTTGCCGTCCTCCTCGTTGTATGTCCACTTACCGTTGAGTGCCTTGCCGTCAATATGTGCGTTGAAGGTGCCGTCCTCATTGAAAGAGATAGAAGTGTTGGCAGCAGTGAAGCCGAGCTTAGCATACTGTGCGGCAAGCTTCTCCTTCACCTCAGCAGCAGCCACCTCGCCACCAGCCTTTGCCAGAGCGTTCTCGCTTGTGAAAGCGCAGCCCGGACCTTTATAGTGCCATGTGCCTACAAGGTCCTTAGTTGTAAGCTTGTCCAAGCCAAGCACGCTGCCAAGCACATTGCCAAGAGTAGATCCAGCGCCATTAGAGCCGAAGATGCCTCCGAGAATGCCTCCTGTCTGTGAAGAGTTGGAGGAAGAAGAGCTGTTGTTACTGTTCGTTGTTCCTGATGTGGCACCACCTAAAGTACCGTTCGCAGGAGTTCCAAGTCCTGCAGCGCCAAGTCCGCCACAGCTTGCCAAAATCGCAGACGCGGCTACGACAGACAAGCTAACAATTGTCTTTTTCATTTTCTTCTAATATATTTTGTCGATAATAATAATCCTTAAAAGTTACAAGGCTACGGAATGTAGGAATTAAGATTGCCTTATTCGGCTACAAAATTAATGATTTTCCGTCAATCTGACAAAAAAAAGTGTCCCATCACATCACGCGATAGGACACTCATAACTTTATTAACCAATATTTGTATTTATACAAGAACCTTAATTCTGTATTTTAGAAGTATGGCACTCCTGCCATTTCAATATGATCATAATTAAGCCTTTGTCTCTTCCTCAGCAGGAGCTTCCTCCTTCTGAGCAGCCTTCTTAGCGGCAGGCTTCTTGGCAGCTGTCTTTTTAGCTGCGGGCTTAGCGGCCTTCTGCTTCTCCAGCTTTTCGCGAAGCTTCAGTTCGGCAGCCTCAATCTTCTCAATCTTGGTCTGCAGACGAACAATCTCCTTGTTCTTCATCTCAATCTCCTCATCCTGGTTCTTGATGGTGGTAAGGAGAGAAGAAAGCTCTTCGTTGTCAACGTCCTCAGGATAGAGAGAGTTGACGCGAGAAATGAAGTCGCCGAGGATGTTCATATAGTTGGTGAAGGCGTCAAACGGGCTTGAGAAGATGCCACGGTCAATGCCAACCTGAGACGGCTTTGTGGTCATCTGGCGGAAGTTGTTGGAAGCCTGGAGGTAGTCCCAGTCCTGATTGATGCGGGGATCGTCAGCGATGCGTACACGGTCAGCCACGCTGTAGAGCTTGTTGAAAGCCTCACGCTGCATAGGATTGCCGAGCCATGAGCTTACGTCGCGCTCCTCGTCTGTCCAAGACAATGTGTCAGGAACGTCGAGCTGTGATACGCTTGGTATTGTGTCGCAAATCTCTGACGGTGTAGAGAACGAGATGCCACGGTTGCGTGCGCACTGCGGAAGAGCCTTGATAAAGTCGAGGATGTTGCTTGACAGAGGCTGTGCCACACCAAGAGCAGAAAGCTCCATGAAGATGTTCACCACCTTCTCGCCTTCCGGGAAATTGGCGATACGGTCAACATAAGAATCGGCGAAGAGAGGATAGCCCTCCCATTCCGTATTGCTGAAGCGCAGAGAGATGTCGTCGCTGAGGTTTACGTCGCGGAGGAGAAGCTTAAGATTGGGAGCGAGGGCGCAGTTGTATACATAGTGGGGCGACTTCCATCCGAGGACGTGACGCGCACCTTCGGTAAGCATACCCTTGAATCCCATCTGCGAAGCCTGCAAACCAATCTCGTCGCTATATATAAGCGAAGAGTTGCGAAGCACCTTAGGCTCCTGTCCGAAGTATTCCTTCATCTTCTGGCACTGGCGCTTCACTTCCTTGGTGAAGCTCTCCTCATTGGCGAGCGAAGCCAGACCGTGCGAGTAAGGCTCAGCAAGGAACTCCACGCAACCAGTCTGGTTGAGCTCCTGCAGCTTCTCAATCACCTGCGGAGCATGAATCTCGAGCTGCTCCATACCTACGCCTGAGAGCGAGAAAGCCACCTTAAAGTACTTGCCGTTCTCCTTGATCATCTCGCCGATGGCGTTGAGGGCAGGCATATACGAACGCTCTGTGACGTCTTCTATGATACGCTCGTCCTCATAGTCGTCGTAATAATAGTGGTCTGTGCCGATGTCAAAGAAGCGATAACGCTTCAACTGTATGTTCTGATGTATTTCGAAATATAAACAAATCGTTTTCATTGTTGTCTGTTTTAAGATTGTAGTATTAGGGTTTTGTTATTTATAATTCGCCTGCCAACACACGCTCGTATAGATTCTTGATGCGTGCGCCCACTTTCTCCCAAGTGATCTGGTCCACCTCGTTCTTGCCTTCGACCTGAAGGTAATGGAAGAGTGAGTCGTTATGGCAAATTGAATAGATGGCGTCGGCGAGGGCGTGAATGTCCCAATAGTCAACCTTTATACAGTTGTCGAGAATCTCGGCGCAACCCGACTGCTTTGAGATAATGGTAGGCGTGCCGCACTGCATTGCCTCAAGCGGTGAGATACCGAAAGGCTCCGACACGGAAGGCATAACATACACATCAGAGTCCTTGAGGCACTCATAAACCTGCTTGCCGCGCATGAAGCCCGGGAAGTGGAAGCGGTCTGCGATGCCACGCTCTGCTGCAAGGTAAATCATGGCGTCCATCATGTCGCCGCTACCTGCCATGCAGAAACGCACGTTGCGTGTGCGCTGGAGCACCATATTGGCAGCCTCAACGAAGTACTCAGGACCCTTCTGCATGGTGATACGACCAAGGAAGGTCACCACCTTCTCCTTACCGGTGTGGTCAGGACGCGGTATGTCCTGAAGTTCCTGACGGAGCGGATATACGGCATTGTGCATTGTGAAGCACTTGCGCGGATCCTGATGATACTGATTGATGACGGTCTGGCGTGTCAGCTCAGACACACACATGATGCAGTCGGCATTGTCCATGCCGTCCTTCTCTATGGCATAAACGGTGGGGTTAACCTTTCCGCGAGAACGGTCGAAGTCGGTGGCATGTACGTGGATGCAGAGAGGCTTGCCGCTCACGTGCTTGGCATTGATGCCGGCAGGATAAGTGAGCCAGTCGTGTGCATGGATGATGTCAAAGTCCTCCGTGCGTGCCACTACACCTGCGATGATTGAGTAGTTGTTGATTTCCTCATGCAGGTTAGAGGGATAGCCGCCGGCAAACTCCATGCAGCCAAGGTCGTTGACGTGCATATAGTTGAAGTCGGCATAGATATGGTCGCGAAGACGATAGTAATAGTCGGGGTCCATTACGTCAGCCACCTGGCTCTTCACATAGTCATAGTCTACGTCGCGCCAAGCAATAGGCACCTTGTTCATTGCCACGATGCGGCATGCGCTGCGGTCCTCATCACCGAAAGGATGAGGCAGACAAAGGACTGTCTCCACGTCGCCTTGTGCGTGGAGGCCCTGTGATATTCCGAAATTAGCGGTTGCGAGTCCACCAAATACATGAGGAGGATACTCCCATCCGAACATTAAGACTTTCATATATTATAAATCCTCCTATGTTTTAGTACTTGAATTTTTCGAGCAGTTCGAGCGTACGCAGAGCCTCTGCCACGTTCATTGCGAAAGAAATTGCTCCTCTTCCGTGGAACGGCGGGTTGCCGTCGAAGAGTTCAGGAATGGTTCCGAGACAATGCTGCACCATCTCGTCCTCATAACCGATCATCTGACGCTCGAGGAATGAGAGACGTGTGCGCTTGTATATCTTCAGACATGCCTCCATATAGAATCCGCCGAGCCAAGGCCAAGCTGTTCCCTGATGGTAAGCATAGTCGCGCTGTGTCTGCGGACCTGTGTACATAGGATTATATCCGCCGCTCTTCGGTGAGAGCGAACGAAGTCCCTTCGGAGTGAGAAGCTCGCGTGTGCATACGTCGAGCACGCTCTTCTGCTGTGCAGATGTGAGCGGCGAATAGTCGAGAGCCACTGCGAATATCATGTTAGGACGTACGCTCCAGTCGGGCATGTCCTTCGGCTCCACATAGTCGAAGAGATAACCATACTCGTTTACGAAGGTCTCCGTGAACGAGCTGCCACACAGTTCGGCACGCTTCTCAAGCATTGCGGCGCTTGCCTCGTCGCCGAACTTGCCGGCAATGGCAGCACAGAACTTGAGAGCATTATACCAAAGGGCATTAAACTCAACGATGTATCCTGTACGCGGAACGACGGGACGACCGTTGGCTGTGGAGTTCATCCATGTCACAGCCTTCTCCTTACCCTCCGAATAGAGGAGTCCGTTGTCCATAAGACGCAGGTTAGGATGCTTGTTTGACGAAATGTATGTCACGATGTCGTAGAGCAGCTTGCCGTACATACGGTTGCACTTCTCTTCGCCTACGTGCTTGGCATACTGCTGGATGGCCCATACAGCCCAAAGCATAACGTCCGGCTGCTCTATCTCGTAAATCTTAGCTGTAAGCGGCTTGCCTTCCATAAACTCGTTCAGACCGCGTGCTGCCGTCTTCATAACAAGCTCGAAGTAATCTTCTTCGCCGATGGAAAGGGTAAGGCCCGGAAGGGCGATGAATGTGTCGCGGGCACGACACTTAAACCATGGGTATCCGGCAAGGATATAACGCTCGTCCTTGCTTGTACGATTATGGAACTGGTGAGCTGCGTTGACAAGGCAATGGAAGAAGTTGTCGCGCGGTGAGCGCTCCTCCACCTCCTTGGTGAACAACGCCTTCAGACCGCCTGTCTTGCATACAGACGTTGACGCAGAGAAGACGATAGACTCGCCCTTCTTGATGTCCATCTCGAAATAGCCGGGAACATAGAGGTCCTCATTGGACGCATAACCGCGCTCCTGCTCCTTCGGATATTCGATGCCACGATACCAGTCGGGCTGGAACACGAACTTATTCTCCTTGCTGAACTGCATGTAAAGGTCGGGATAACCGGCATACATGCATGTGCTTATGCCGTTCTCCACCTCCTGATACTCGCGTGAAGCCACGCTGTTCTCGTGCGTAAACTGGCGCACACTGCGGAATGCGAGGAAAGGACGGAAACGCAATGTGGTTTCGGAATGGGCGTCAACAAGTGTATAGCGGATAAGGATGCGGTCTTCATAATGCTGGAAGACCACCTCTTTCTTCAAGAGTACACCGCCGACACGATAAAGCGTGGTCGGCACTTTGTCACAATCAAACTCACGGATATACTTATGACCTTTGGGGCTGTAGTTGTTGCCCTGATACTTGTGGAGACCGAGGTTGAACTCTGCTCCATGCTGGATAACTGTAGGGTCGAGCGAAGAAAGAAGGACGTGGTTCTCGTCGTCTAACTCGGGCACGGGTACAACCAGAAGGCCGTGATACTTACGCGTATTACAGTCGACTATCGTTGAGCACGAATAGGCTCCGGAACGGTTTGTCCTCAACAGCTCGCGAGGCAGTGACTCTTCCAGGTTCGTCATCAGAGCTTTTTCGAATCGTAAATAACTCATAGGTTTAAATTAAGGTTCATTTATTTGTTTTTCTTATTATCAAAAACGTCTTGGTTACGTAGAGGCAGTAGTAGGTCTTATGAAGGCTGCAATCTGTCTTACGATATCAAAGGTAATAACTTTTAGTTTATGAACAAAATAAATGCACCTATATTTTGAAAAAAAATGTGTTTCTATCGTAAATTCCTAAAAAAACGCATAAAAAGCTGTGCAATCGTTTAACCAAATGTGTTAAACGGCGCTTTTCTTCGGTTCGAAGATATTATACATACAAAAATATAGGAGTAGAGCGTGCAGACCATGTGTCCTGCCACGCTCTCCTCCTTCATTATGGTTTATTCTGGTATGAGGAAGTTGATGATTTCCTGCTCCACGGTGATGGTGAACGGTCCCTTCGGTGTACGCATCAGTCGTCCGTCGATGCCGACAAGCGCCTTGCGTGCCTCCACCACCTCCACCTTGCGCGTACGGTAAGGATGGACGCTCTTATAGTTGAGGAATTTGCCACGCACAAAGAGATAGAAGCCCTCGAATAGCTGCGTCATACCGGGATGGTGTACGATGCTGACGTCCAGCATGCCGTTGTAAGGCACGGCGTTCGGCGTCTGTCCGTAGCCGGAAGCGTTGCCTATGCACATCGTCATGACGTTGCGCTTGATGTCGTCATGATTGATCTTTACGTGCATGCGATATTCCAGACGCTGGAAAATCATCAGTATGAAGGAGAACACAAACGACAGCGTACGCGATCCGAAATAGTGGCGGGTCTGACGACGGAGGTTCATTATGGCAGCTATCAGTCCGATGTTGATGCAGTTGAGGAAGTAGCGGCGGCAAGTCTCACCCTTCTTATTGGTATATCGTATGCATCCGAGGTCAATCTTGCGCACATGACGCTGCTTCAGCCACTTGATGGTCTGGCTGTAGTCGCTCTCGCGGAATCCCCAGAAATGGGCGAAGTCGTTCATCAGTCCGTTGGGAATAACGCCGAGCACGACACGCTCACGCACACTCGAGTCGTACTGCATCAGGCAGTTCACGGCATCGTTAAGCGCAGAGTCGCCTCCTACGATAACAATCGTTTCGTAGCCGTTGTTGATCATCATCTTTATAAGACGGTCCACACCGGAACTGCTCTCACTCTGTATGAAGTCGTATTCCACGCCATTGTCCTTCAGACATTTCTCTATCTTCTCCCAACGACGCTTCGGACTCAGCAGTTCATGCTTCGGGCAGTAAAGCACGCCCCATCGTTTGTTGTTTGGCATAAGGATCTCTAATTATTATATGTTAGGTTTACTTGTTTTCTGTTTCTTCCTCCTGCAGACGCAGGATGGTGTTCACTTTTTCTTCCATCGGCAGCGTGGCATCCAACCAGTGGATACAGAATCCACGTCGTTCCATGCCTCTGAACCACGTCATCTGACGCTTCGCAAACTGATGGATGGCAATCTCAAGCTGTCTGAACATCTCGTCGTAAGTGAGGTTTCCGATGACATATTCGGTGATGAACTTATACTCCAGACCATAATATATAAGGTCTTCGGGCTGTATGCCCTCACCTATCAGCCCTCGTATCTCGTCAGCCATGCCTTCGTCCAGACGTGCCTTCAGACGACGGGTGATCTTCTCACGACGCAGTTCGCGGTCGATGTCAATGCCGATTATCAATGAATCTACGGCTGGCAGCTGGCGTTCGCTGGTAGGATTCTCCAGGTTGTACGTCTCAATTTCGATGGCGCGTATGGCTCGCTGCGCCGTGTCAACATCGGTGGTGTTGTGCATAACCGAACCGCTGCGCTGCTTCAGCTCCGCCAGCATCTCGGTCAGCGCCTCGAGCGACATACCCGAAAGGCGCTGGCGAAGCTCCGGATTCTGCGGCACGGGCGACAACTGATAGCCTCCGAGCACAGCCTCAAGATACAGACCGGTGCCTCCGCAGAGTATCGGCAGCTTGCCACGGCTGCGTATGTCGGCGTATGCTGTATGAAAATCCTGCTGATACTGGAAGAGGTTATACTTTGTTCCGGGCTCCGCAATGTCTATAAGATGATAAGGCACACGATGTCCGTCCACCACATAGTCGGCAAGATCCTTGCCCGTTCCTATATCCATGCGGCGATAAACCTGACGCGAGTCTGCACTAAGAATCTCTCCCCCGGTGCGTGCCGCGAGCGCTGCCGCCACCGGAGTCTTGCCACTTGCCGTAGGTCCGAGTATGGTTATCATCTTGCTCATATTGTTTTTATTCATCAAATTGGTGGATTCGTTACATGTATTTAATTTGCAAACTTACAAAATCCTTTCCACTGCTACAACTATTTTCCGACTAAATATTATAATGTAAGGAAAATAAAAACGGATATAAGTTCAATTAGGTTGAAATATGTATCGGTCATTATGACTGAGATTGAACGTATTTTCGAACACTTCGGTAGTTCTGCCGAATACAATATTTGCATTTCTAATGCTCAATACTATGAGCTGAGCGCACAACAAAATCTTTGGTGCGAAATTCTTGAGTTTTGAGCGTTTATAGACAACGCATTAACACACAGCATGTTATACGGTTTTCTGACGAAGCACAATGAAATCAAACTCGCAAAAGAGCCACTTTTTCCTGCTATAGAGCCACTTTTACACTCCAATAGTGCCACTTTTATCATGCAATAGCGCCACTTTTACACTCTAATAGTGGCACTATTGTAGTGTAAAAGTGGCGCTATCGTTAAGCATGGGTGCCGTTTGCACAGCAAAACACCGTAAAAACAGCAAACCGGAACTCTATAATCAATTTTTATTTTGTAACATGTTTTTACTCTTTAGACAATATTTGCATGGTGGACAGGAAGAGATTTCAGACAAGAAAACTTGTTTTGCATTACTTTAAACACTATCTTTGCAAAAACAACCTTTAAAGACTTTGCGTATGAAAAAGCATTTACTCATTATCATGCTTCTCTCGCTCTCCACATTGCTCAGTGCGCAGGAAGCAAAGAAGTTTCTGACTGAAGGAAAGGTATGGAAATGCATCACCAGCAACTACAGTCCGCTGCATGACGAGGGCGACACGCCCTTCACGGTGAAGGTGGTGGGCGACACCATCTGCGACGGTAGAACGATGAAGAAGCTGCACATAGAATACGAAGAAGGCGTCAAGGGATTCTACTCGCGCAACGTTGCCGCATACGAGGAGGGCGGAAGGTTGCATGCATACGACAGCAGCAACGAGGTTGGTCCAGACATTCTCCTCATCAACATGAACCTCAAGGTAGGCGACCCGATTTTGGGCGGCAGCTGTCACGTAAGCGCTGTGGACACCATCTGCGTGGACGGCATAGCAAGGAAGCGCATCACGCTCGGCGATGCAGAGTATAAGATTATATGGGTGGAGGGTATAGGATCGAACATCGACTCATGGTTCACCTCAATAGCCGTACACATCGGCGAATACTCGATGCTAATGGAGTGTTACGAAAACGGCAAGAAGGTATTCTCCAATACCGACTTCTCTCTCCCTGCCACCAGCAGCATCAACCAGCCGACCGCCGACCCTCTCAACAACGGCAAAGCCTACGACCTCTCCGGACGACGGATTAATCCTGCTAAGCACCACGGGGTGTATATAAGGAATGGGGTGAAGAGGATAGCGAAGTAACTGTCAGGATAATGCCGCACCAAGTCTGATACAAACTTAGGAGGCTATGGCGTCCCGCCGTAGCCCCGCAGCCACAAATGCAAGCAGATGAAGTTTGAGCTGCGGGTTCCGCGGAGCGGGACCTATATCATGAAAACCCACTGCAAGCTGCGAAGCTGCGCAGCTGTGGGTACATGACAAACAACATCTCTACCACAAGAGTTCCCCGAAAGGGGGACTTACACATCCCAGAATGGTTAGTCCCGCTTTGCGGAACCAAGAGATGGTGGGGGGATGCTTATCCCACAGCTGCGCTCCTCCGGAGCTTGCAGTGGGTTTCTTATAGATACGTGTCCCCTCGGGACACGGCGCTAATTGATGATAATCTGCTATGGAAGGCTGCGTGAGCTGATTGGCGTTAGGATATTGTAGGCTGCGTGGCTACGGCGAGACGCCATAGCCTCCTATGTTAGCTGTAGTTGCAGTTTGTCGGTGAGATAACACACGAGCTTACGGTACAAACTTAGGAGGCTATGGCGTCTCGCCGTAGCCACGCACCCACGAACGCAAGCTTATTGAGTATGAGCTGCGGGTTCCGCGGAGCGGGACCTATATCACGAAAACCCACTGCAAGCTGCGAAGCAGCGCAGCTGTGGGTCACTTTCACCAACTGAAACGAGAGCTCTTTTCAGTTGATGACTGTCAGCATTTCTTGCACGTTCACACTTTTTAGTCGCACTTTTTGTGAAACTTCACACTTTTTAGTCGCACTTTTTGTAAAATTCCACACTTTTTAGTCGCACTTTTTGTGTCTGATGTACAAGAAATTCCACTACCTTTGTAATCTAATAAAAACATAATAGCAAATGAGAGTACTTATCGTAAACACAAGCGAGAAGACGGGCGGGGCGGCTGTGGCTGCCAACCGCCTCATGGAAGCGCTGAACAACAACGGCGTGAAGGCGAAGATGCTGGTGGGTGAGAAACAGACCGACACGCTCACAGTGGTGCCGCTACCCCACCAACGACTGCGCCGCTTCCACTTTCTCTGGGAACGGCTGAGCATCTTCTGCCGACTGTACTTCTCAAGAAAGCATCTCTTCGAAATAGATACTGCCTCTTCCGGCACGGACATTACGGGGCTGCCGGAGTTTAAGGAGGCTGACATCATACACCTCAACTGGATTAACCAAGGCATGCTCTCGCTCAGCGACATTCGCAAGATTGTGCAGAGCGGCAAGCCGGTGGTATGGACCATGCACGACCTATGGACGGCTACGGGCATCTGCCATTACGCCCGCACGTGTCCATACTTCCGCTCGGGATGTCATAACTGTCATCTGCTGCCGGGTGGCGGTTCGATGAACGACCTCTCGAAGAAGATATGGGACAAGAAGAAACGGCTATACCACTCTTCCAACATCCACTTCGTGACGTGCAGCAGATGGTTGGAAGACCAGGCTAAGCAGAGCGCTCTGATGACCGGACAGCGCATCACGTCCATTCCCAACACCATCGACACGCGCGTGTTCTGCCCGACAGACCGCAAGGAGGCTCGTCTCCGGGCTGGTCTGCCCGCCGAAGGACGCATCATCCTCTTCGTGTCGCAGCGAGTGACGGACGAAAGAAAGGGCGCCGCCTTCTTCATTGACGCCATCAACATGCTCGCCGACAAGGACCCGGAGTTCGCCAAAACCACATCGGTGGCGATGCTTGGAGGTGCAGCGGAGGAGATATGCGAGCGCCTGAAGGTTCGCTCATTCCCGCTCGGCTACGTCAGCGACGAGCACACCATCGTAAGCATATACAACTCTGCCGACGTATACGTGCTGCCCTCCCTGGAGGACAATCTGCCCAACACCATAATGGAGTCGATGGCATGCGGCGTGCCAAGCGTGGCGTTCCGCGTGGGTGGCATACCGGAGATGATAGAGCATCCCCGCACCGGCTATCTCGCAAAGTTCAAGGACACAGCCGACCTCGCAGAGGGAATACGCTGGACGCTGAACGAAGCCGACCAGCAAAGCCTACACAAAGCCTGCCTCCACAAGGTGGCACACGACTACTCGCAGCAAAGCGTAGCCATGAGATACATCGAGGTGTATAACGAAATGATAGCATTAAAGAGGTATATAGTCTAATTACAATAAGATGATAAAATTCACCATAATAACTTGCACGTGGAACGCCGCGGAGGTTGTGGAGCGCACTCTTGAGAGCGTTCTGTCCCAATCGTGGGCGCAGATAGAGCACGTGATAATAGACGGGGCTTCCAAAGACAATACCCTGCAACTCGTGGAAGCCTACCGAAAACGGAATGCAGAGGAAGAAACAGAACACGACATCGTGGTGGTCAGCGAACCTGACCGCGGTCTTTACGACGCTATGAACAAGGGACTGAAGTATGCCAACGGCGACTATGTGGTGTTCCTCAACGCCGGTGACGTGTTCCCCAACGAGAACACACTGGAGAACATCTCTAACGACGTGAACGAGCGATCGGACGGAAAGCTGCCCGGTGTGCTCTACGGCGACACCAACATCGTGGACAACGAGGGCACACTGCTCCATCCCAGACGACTGGCACCGCCGGAGAATCTGACATGGCGCTCGTTTAAGCACGGCATGCTGGTCTGCCATCAGGCTTTCTATGCCCGCACGGACATCGCCAAGGCGGAGCCATACAACCTGCGCTACCGCTTCTCTGCCGACGTAGACTGGTGTATACGTGTGATGAAGCGTGCAGAGAAAAACAACCTGCCCCTCCTCCGTCTGCCGGAAGTGGTGGCTAACTATCTGGACGGCGGCATGACCAACAAGAACCACCGCGCATCGCTGATAGAACGCTTCAAGGTGATGAGACACCACTACGGACTCTTCACCACCCTCGCCATGCACGCATGGTTTGTGTTTAGGGCGATGAAGGGGAAAAGGGAAGCCCAGAATTCATAGCATACAAGGCAAACATAGGAGGCCATAGCATACAGTACAAATATAGGAGGCTATGGCGTCCCGCCGTAGCCACGCACCCACGAACAACCAAACTGCTATATAAGAGGGTTGGTATATTGATATGGGAGGCTGCGTGGCTACGGCGAGGACGCCATAGCCTCCTTGGTTTGCCTTGTATGCTTAAATATCTCTCTTATTCTTTCATCAAATCCGGCAGAATAAACACGGCATGCACTTTCTGCTTTTCCTTTGGCGGAATAGCCATATAGTCGCGATAGAGGTCGCGGAGGTAAGCGTCGGTGTCATGCGGAGCCGAGAACGTCTTGCCCTCAAAGGTTATTGTTGAGAGAGGGAAAAGCTGGTCGCGGCGGTGCATGATGCCGTAGCCGTTGTTGATGAGGACGTTGGAGAAGAAGGTGCCCGTCTTGCGAGTGGCAAACGCCAACTTCCACATCAACTTATAATACATGTATTTTGCGCCGAAATAGAACAGCTCCATTACGGCTCGCCATGAATAGCGGTGGGAATGATGAAGGATGGAGTAACACTTCGACATTCCCTTGCCATATTTCTTGCAGAACTTCTTCGACACGTTGGGATAGTCAATCATCGGGAAGATGTCCACGAACAGTCCCTTGCTGTAGCTGAGCGAGAAGTCTTCATTGCCTTCCACATAGAAGGAGTTGAGGTCGCGCACCTTCACAATAGGTTCTCTTGTGTCCTCCGTCTCTGGAGTCTGCAAGCGCAGACCCTCACGCAGCTCTTTCGGAGCAATCTCCACAAAGCGCTGCATGTCCTCAAGAGGCATGGCAATGTCGATGTCGTCGTCCCAAGGGATGAAGCCGCCGTGGCGCACCGCACCAAGCAGCGAGCCACCGTCCAGCCAGTAGCGGATGGAGTGTTTGCGGCAGATGCGGTCGATTTCCTCCAGAATGGTGAGCTGCTTCAGCTGAGCATGTCGCAACTGCGTAAGCTTAAACTGTTCGAGATTATCCATAGATTTCACACAATTATCAGTTTTCAACCTTTCTTCTCACGTCAATCACCTGACCCGTACAGTCTGATGCGAGGGTGCGAAGCGTTGCCTCTGCCACGCGTTCGGGCATGAGCAGCGTGTCGTCCGGCTCGATGCCGAAGTTCTTCTGACGCATCGGAGTCTTGGTTCGCTCAGGGTTGATGCAGTTTATCTTGATGCCGTCGCCGTCCCACTCCTGCGCCACAGCCTGCACGAAGTTTACGATGGCAGCCTTTGTGGAAGAATAGATGCTGTAGAAAGCTCGACCACGGGTGTATGAGCTGGAGGTGAAGAAGACGAGCTTGCCCTCGGTCTGCTTCAGGTAAGGATGAGCCTCGAGCGCCACGTTCACCGTTCCGAGATAATTGGTCTGTACGGCAGCCTGGATGGTGGCGTAGTCCATAGTGGCGAGCGGTTCCTTGTTGAGCACGCCGGCTGTGCAGATAACATAGTCGATGCGTCCAGCCTGCTCATGCGCCTCGGTAAGTGCACGTGCCACGTCCTCACGCTGTCCCACGTCGATGCGGTTCTCAGAACGCGAGTAAGAGAATACGCGGGCGCCGCTCTGCTCCAGCATTTCCACGATGTTCTTGCCGATGCCGTAGCTGCCTCCGAATACTACAGCCACCTTGTCACGGAAGATATCGCCGACGTGCGATATGTCCTGCGGCTCCGTATTCTTCAGTTGGAAAAGCTTGTCAAGCATGTATGTGTCCTCACGATAGGTGAGCTTCATGTTGCTCTCCTCGCCTCGAACCACGAAGACCGGCTCGTCAGAATACTTGCGCACTACGCCACAGTCGTCCGTTGTCTTGAACTGCGGGTCCTTGAGGGCACGCTCGTAAGCGTCGGCTATGAGCTGACGGTCGAACGCTTGCGGAGTTTGTCCGCGGCGAAGCTTCGAGCGGTCGGGAATGGAAGAGATATAGCCCTTGTCGTCCACCTCGATGATGGTGTCGGCAGAAGGGATGGCAACGTCAATGGCACGATGGTCCTTCAGCGCGTCGATGACGTCGTTAAGGATGCGCTGGCTGACAAGCGGGCGCACGGCATCGTGGAAGACGAGGTTGACATCCTCATCCTGATAGGCGCGGATGGCAGACAATGACGAGTCGTAACGCTCCTTACCGCCCTTAAGAATCTTCTTCACCTTGCGCCACTTGTTTCGCAAGACAATATTCTCGAAGTCGCTGATGAGCATCGGATTAGACACGATGGCAATCTCGTCAATGCGCGGATTACGCTCAAAGACGTCGACAGTGTGCTCCACTACCATCTTACCAGCCACCTTGAAGAACTGCTTTGGTGTGGACATGCCGAGACGTTCTCCTACGCCACCGGCAAGTACAACGGCTATGTTTCTTTTCATTGTATAGGATTTTGGGATGTAAAGTATATATAGTTCGGGATGTAAAGTTACACAATTATTTTGTGATTAGTATACTGCGAGACCAACAAGTCCGCAACCTATCATCACAAGTATGGGGTTGGCTTTCAGCTTTCGCGTCAGGAAGAAGGCGGCGGCGAAGAGCGCCACGCTTATGCAGAAGCGCAGATGGTCAGTCTGCCACGAACCGAAGTTGTCGGCGTTCATGAGCAGCAGGGCTGCAGCGGCAATCAGTCCGATGATGGCAGGGCGCAGTCCTGAGAAGACGCTCTTTACCACGGGCGAGTCTTTATGCGTTATGAGATAACGCGAGATGAGAATCATGATGATGAAAGGCAGCCAGATTATTGACAGCGAAGCAATGACGGAACCTGCCACAGCAAGCCATTGAGGATAGCCTTGGTTGAGCACTGCCACGTAGCCGGCGTAGGTGGCGGCGTTGATGCCGATTGGTCCCGGCGTGGACTGGCTGATGGCTACAATGTCAGTAAACTCGGAATTGGTGAGCCATGCGTTCTTCACCACCACCTCGTTGTGGATGAGCGAGAGCATTGCATAGCCTCCACCGAAATTGAATGTGCCTATCTTTGTAAAGATGATAAAGAGCTTCAGGAATATCATTATATATGCTTTTTAGGCTGAGTGGTACAGCTTCAAGCCGTATCTTCTACATTAAATTAATTCAAGCGACTGCTCAACTCTTCATTGCTGAGCGACACTCCCGTTATCTTTCCGTTCTGAATGAGGATGTTGTCTGGTACGGAGGAGAGTCCGAGCTTCTTGAAGAGCGTGCCGTCCACCATGTTGCCGTCGCAGACTGTGGGGCAAGAGATGTTGTTCTGCTCCATTGTCTTCTTGCAAGTCTCCACCGAGGGATCGAGACAGATGCTCACGATGAGCGGCTTTTCGGCTTTGTCCTGCTGGTTCTGCAAGAGCATACGCAGCATACTAAGGCTGTTAAAGTTCCACGATGCCCATGCCACAACCACGGCATTGGGTGCAGCAAGGAGCTGCTTGGAAGATATAAAGGAGCCGTCAATGGTGGATGTGCGGAACTGCGGGAGGTTTGAGCCGGCGTTTATAATGGCTCTTCCGCTTATCATTCCTTGCAGACGATGGACGTAACCGTTGTCAGGCTGTGCCGCTTCGATACGCTTGAGAAGCTCGGCAGCAGTACGGAGGTCAGGACGGACATTGGCGATGAAGTAGCGGCGGACGAGATACGGGCTGACAAGCGAAGCGGGATGGTCCTCCACAAACTGACGCGCATACTTGGCTTGCTCCAACGGCGAGGCGCTATGTATCTGCTCGCGGAAGGAGTTCATCAGTTCATTGTCCTTCGTTCCCTTCACGGTCATCTCCTTAAGGTGTGACGCGTCGCCCTTAATGTCCACCGACTTGCCGGGCTGCGCAAATACGGGCTGCTCGGTGAAGTTGGGGAAGACAATCATCAGAGTCTTCGGACTCGTACACTCCACATCGTAAGTGAAGCGTCCTGCCTGCACCTTTATGGTGTCGAGAGCCTTCTCGCCACCCTCAAGACTGTAGACATAAAACTCGCCCTGATTGAGATTGAGCAGTCTTCCGTCTATCTTGAAGTGGTTGCCGTCCGTTCCGCACGACGCAAGAGCAGCGATGGCGGCTACGGCTATAAGGGTAAAGAGGGCGTGTGTGATGGTCTTCATTTCGCTTTAATATATAAAAAGAAAGGACAAGCAGACAAGGGAGAGGCATTTCGCTTATCTCCTTGTCTGCTCGTCCTCTGTGTCTGTTATTGTTTTACTTTGCGGTTGTCCGCAAGAGTGATGTCATTACTTGAGAAGCTGCAACTCGAGGTCGTTCTCAGCATACTGCTTGAGAGACGGATCCTTCTGGAGAGCCTCCTTGAGGTATGAAGAAGCAGCAAACTTGTTGCCACGGCGTGCAGCAACTACAGCGTGCAGATAGTCTGTCATAGCGTTAGGATTCTCCACGCGGTCGAGAGTCTTGGCAGCAGCGTCATAGTTCTTGTTGAGGAGCTGTGCGAGAGCTGCTGTGTTGCTGTTCACCTTAGCGAAAGCCTTCTCAGCCTGAGCGTAGTCGCCCTTAGCGATGGCGAGAGTACCGATGGCCTGGTTTACAGACTCTGAACCTGAAGACTTGGCGATGGCACGCTCTGCGTCCTGTACTTTGCCGTCAATGAGAGAGAGCAGACCGAGGTTGGCCTGAGCCTCCGGAGTGTTGGCACCGAGGCTTGCAGCCTTCTGTGCATACTCACGAGCCTTGGCTGTGTCGCCCTTAGCGAGAGCGAGGGCAGCGAGGTTGTTGTAAGCGCGGTAGTCGTTAGGATATGTCTCTGCTGTCTTCTTGTAGATTTCCTCCTGCTTAGCTACCGGCTCGTCGAGTGTAGCAGAATAGAGAAGCTCGTCAGCGCTGAGCTTAGATGCGTCCTCGCTGTACTGTGCCTTGATCTGCTCGTCTGAGCGACCGATTGTCTCATAGTTGATGATGAGACGTGAACGACGAAGCTCGGGGAGAATGCCGTCAGCGAGCTCACGGAAACCGGCTGACATGTTGCGGATCTGCTGCTCACGCTCCTGCGGATCCTCGTACATAGAGAGCACGCGGAGGATTACCTCCTTGTCCTGGAGGTCGCTGGCTGCAACGAGCTTCTGGAAACCGTCCCAGTCCTGAGCTGTATAGTGAGCGTCGATATCTGCATTCACCTTTGTACGCTTCAGAGTGTTCTTAACATACTTCTCTGACTCATTCTTACGGTTGCCAGCGAGCTTATCGTTCAACTTAACGCCACCCTCAGGTGAAGCGTAAGCCTGGATTTCTACGTTCTGTACGTTGAAGCCCTCACGGTCAGCATTGATCTTCTTGAGCATCTCCACGAACTCCTGTACAGAGTTATTCTTGAGCTCGCTCTTGCGGATGTTGGCCTGGTTGATGAGGAACTTGATGTTAGCCTCCTGCTTCTTCTCGTTAACGCGCTGGAATGTATCGGGAGCGATGCATCCGTTCTCAGAAGCGAGAGTCTTGCGGTAAAGCTCAGATGTAGCGATAACGCCGTTAGCCACCTTCACTGCAGGTACCTTCTGCTGCTTCTTGCCGATGCGAGCGTCGAAAGTAAGATACATCTCGCTCTTCTGCATTTCGGGAACATAATCGAAAGCAGTCTTCATGGTGTAGCGTCCGCCCACCTTGTATGATATGGTCTGGTCGTTGCCCATAACCTTCTCGCCCTGGAATGTGGCGCTCTGGCCCTTAGCCACCTGACCGTCTGCATAGCGCAGCTCCGGTGTTACGGTAACAACAGCCTTCTTCTTCATGTACTTCTCAGGGAAAGTACCGTTAATGGTAGCGGGTACCTGTCCTGCCTGTGTCTCCAGCGGATTAGGAACTACTGTGAAGTTGTCTGCTGACAGAGGTCCAAGCTTAGAGCACGATGTCATCAACAGCAAGGAAGCTGCTGAGAGGAATAATAAGTTCTTTTTCTGCATTGTTAAAATAATTGTTATAAATAAAGATATTATGTTGCAAATTACGTTCGTTGCGCAATATCACACTGCACAAGCTCTCATATACCATACAAAGTTAATGAAAGAATAAGAGACAAGCGTTCTTTTAGCTGTTTTTTAAAGATTTTTTGTTAAATAATGTCGGAAAGGAAAGAAATATAAGCAAACTTAGGAAAAAGATATGAAAAAATAAAGAAAAAGCAAACCGTAGGAGCTGCGGGCATTCCTGCCCGCGACTCCTACGGTTTGCTTTTTCTAATTCATCATGGCACCATCACTTTCTTGCCATTGGCAACGTACACTCCCTTGTGGAGCGGGATGATGCGGCTGCCGTCAACCGTGCCGTGAAAGACGGTCTGTCCGGCAGCGTCCACTACGCTCAGCTCCTGCGGCGCTGCTGCCTTGGCAAGGAGCTTGCCCTTTACCGTATCGAGTGTGAGAGCCTCGTCAGCCTTTGCCGTTGTAACGGCTGTGGTGCTCTTGAAGTAAGGCACGAAGCGGATGTCGCCGTCAACGAGCTTGGCAGGAACGGTGTACTCGCCATTGGTGAACTGCGATGCCTTCACCGTCACTTCCTCCCACTGAAGATTCTCGCATACCGTGGCAGGTCCTTCGAGGTTATATCCATGACGAATCTTCACATAATCGAACTCGAATCCGGGTGCAGGCGAAGCCTTGATGGTGAATGCCTTATTGAACGGAGTGGTCTGACCCGTTACGGCATTGCCGTTGGCGAGGAGGATGTCACCGTTCAGACCGCCACCGTTGGCCTCCGTGGCTCTGAAGAGATTTACGTTGTCGGCATGCACGTTGATGCGCACGTCTACAATGGCACCGCCGTTATTGGTTATCATATTGGAAGAGCTGGTGTTGCCGCCCGGATCTACGCAGTCCCAGTCCACCTTATAACGCATACGATAGAAGCCCGGATTGAGGTCCTCGGGCAAGTCGAATGCTGGCGGTGTCACCTGTGGCTCGCCGCTGACGTAAATGCCGGCACTGTTATAGTTCTTAAAGTATGAGTATGCCATGAGGTCGCCCATGTCTGTTATGCCGCTGTCGTCGTACGACACGTTGAACGCGCCGTCGTTGCCCTTGTCCAGATAAACGTATCCGCACATCCAACTGCCCTTCCACGTGAAGCTCGGCGTGATTTCGTCACCCGGCTTTGCAAGCAGGCAGTTGTCCATCTTGTTGACGTAGAGCGTACCTGCAGACGACTGATTGACGCTGACGCTCTGCGCTCCGTGACTGCTCGTCAGACCTATGGTGCTGAGATAACGGTCTGTACGTGTGTGCTTGGTGTTGTCCTCATAGTTGATGGGATAAACCTTCGTTGAGAAGAACGGATCGCGCTGTGAGCTGAGAACGATGTTGTCCACATAAACGGCGTAGTCTTCCATGAGGTTGTGAGGCGAGTTGCGGTCTACAACGACGAGGAGGTTGTGGATGGTGATGCCGTTGGCGCCTGAAACGGGGAATACGATGTCCACCCACTTGCCAGCCTGCACCTTGCTGGACGGCGTGCTCCAGAACTGCTCCGTCTTCTTCGACTGCCATGGGCGGTCGTCGCGGTTGCCGAGTCCGATGAGCATCACGTTGCCGTCCTTAGGCGAATACATCATCACGTGTACGTACTGCGTCTTCTTGGTCAGGGCGAACGGCTCCTTCAGCTCCACGAGGGCGCCGAACGTGTTGCTGCCGAAACGTGAGCGCTGCACGCCCAGAATCTTTGACGATTCGTTAGGCACGAACCCCAGCTGCTCGTCCTCCTGGTTGAGGAAATTGCTGACCACCTGGCAGTTGCCCTTGAGCTTTCCGGTGCGGAAAGGCGACTGCTCCCAGGTGTCGTATACACCGACCGACGCGTATGAGTCGGCGTTCTCGAAGTCGCACAACGTCTTGTCCTGCTGTGCTGCGATGGTCATCGGGAAGATTATTCCCGCCATGCATATATATTTCTTTAAGTTCATGATTTGTTAGCTTGATTGAGTTATGTAAGGATTAGTAGACAGAAAGGGTGTGGATAAGCGGACAAGCCTTGCTGTCGTTTATGGTGATGCGCACAGCCTTTGCCTTGTAGCCCGTGCCGTAGCTTGAAGCAGTCATGCCGTTAAGCGGAATGATGCGCTTGTAGCCGATGGTTGTGGTCTTGACGTTAGAGGCACGCTGCGTGAAGTTTACGCCGTCCTCGCTTGTCTCCACGGTGAAGCTCTTCACGCGCTGTCCGAGGCGGATATACTCCATGAGCGACACGTAACGCACGGTCTGCGCTTCATCCCATGTGAGTGTGATGGTGGCAGAGGTGGTGCCGTCGTTGGGTGCCCAATACGTGTCCTTCTCGCTGTCAATCATGTTCGTGGCCTCATAGTTGCGGTTTGCTCCAGCGTCGCGTGTCTCGCTCACCTTGATGTTTGCCTTCAGCGCAAGGTCGGTGCCGAGACGGTCGGTGAGCAGCTTGCCAAGCTCAGCCATACGGTTGACCGTTGCCTGCGGCAGTTCGCCGCTGCGGTCCGGCGGAAGGTTGAGGATGAGGGTGGCGTTGCGGCCTACTGTCTCCAGATACATCTGGAAAAGACGCTCGGCGGAGAGCACCTGCTCGTACGACTTCCAGAACCAACCGCCCGTGGTGGCCTTGGCGTCGCTCTCGCCCGGATGCCATTTCCATCCGTTCTCGTCGCCGCTTTCAGCATCGCCCATAGCCCAGTTGGTCTCGCCGGCATGACCTTCCTCATTGCCAATCCAGCGTGCCTCGCCGCCTACGCCCCACATAACGGCGTCGGGGAGGAGGTTATGGATGGAGTCGCGGAGGTTGGGGATGTCATAATATGTCTGCGCGTCGTCGATGGTACGCTTGGATGTGCTGGTCTTGCTGCCGTAGCCACCTGCGTGGTCGCCACCCGTCGCACCGTCAAACCACATCTCAAACTGCTCGTTGCCATACTTGGCAAGCTCCACGCATTGCGGAAGGAACACCTTCTTGGCATAGTTGTCCGTATAGCCACCCTTGCCGTCCGACTCGCCCCAGTACTTGCTCGACATGTCCCACGGCGAAATATAGAAGCCATACTTCATGCCCAACTGACGGGCAGCGTCAGCAAAGTCCTTAGGTACGTTGGTTTTCTTGGCGTTCTCGCTGGAAGAGGAGGTTACGCAATGGTCGGTGGTGGCTGTAGGCCAGAGGCAGAAACCGTCATGGTGCTTCACCACGGCTATGCCGCCCTTCATACCAGCCGACTGTGCTGCCTTGAGCCACTGCATGGGATTGGGCACCTTGGTGGGCGCAAACGTCGACTCGTTCTCAAGTCCGCTACCCCACTCCTCACCGGTATATGTGTCCATACCGTAATGGAAGAATGCGTAAAACTCTGTTTCGTTCCACTTCACCTGACGCTCGCTCGGAACGGGAAAGACGGGAAGAGGCGTGTTGTCAGGATCGTTGAGCGACTGCTCGACAAGCTTAAACTGGCCCTGTGCTTGCGACGTGGCTGGCATCAAAGCAGCCATGCACAAAGCAGAGAGCAATACTGTGATTTTCTTCATTGCTTTAGCTTTAGTAGAATATATATATAATTAAATTTAGATGTTCAGTAAAAAAGGGATATAATGCAGATGCAAAGTTACTCATTTCTTTAGGATTAAGGCATTATCCAAGCAGTTTTTCCAGTTCGTTCTTATCCATACCCGTCATTGACGCAATAGTCTCAATATCCATTCCTTTAGCATACATTGTTTTTGCCACCATTGCTATTCCTTCCGCTCTTCCTGCCTCTATTCCCTCTTCTCTGCCTTCAGCTCGGCCCTCTGCCCTGCCTTCTTCCTTCGCTGTATCCAATGAGTTCTTAATGTCGCGATATGCTTTAAGGCTATCCTCATATTCGCGCAACTCTGTAGGAGTGAAACGTGCCACGGCAGCAGCATCAAACAGCTTGGTGAATATTTTTTCGCGTAGAGCAACAGGGCGGTTGTCAAGGCGCGACAGATTCTTGAGCACGTACATCCACTTGTCAGACAATGACGTAAGCTCTTCATCGGTCTTGTCAAATCGTCCTACTTCTACATACTTAAACATCAGCTTGGCGTTAAACACCTTGTTGGTCTTCGTATCCATCAAGGCAATAGTATGGATTGTGTCCGAACTGTCGAAAGCCTCATCGCTCATCTTATAATTGAGCAAAGCAACAACATACACCTTCTTCAGACAGAAGTTCCAGTCTGAGCCTTTAGGAGCCTGTTCTCTGATAGGAAAGGTTGAATAGAAAAGCGAACGGTCTTTGAAGAATGTCTGATAGGCATTCTGCATCTCCACAATAAACTTCTCGCCTTTCTCGTTCTCACAATAAACGTCAAATATGGCTTTGCGCTCTGCATACACATCACCCACATTCTCACTATTGAGATACTTCACGTCCTTTATCACCTCCTCACCATCAAAGAGTGAGTTGAGGAAGTTGATAAGCAACTCCTTATTGGGGTCTGTGCCGAAGATTCGCTTAAAGCCGAAATCAGTCAACAAACTGATATATCGTTCTTCTGATTGTCTCATAACTAATTGTATTATAGCGTTAGGCAAAGATACAGCAATAAATCAGAATATTCAAGATTTTACACAAAAAAAATACGGCACCACTCTCGCCGAGCAACGCCGTAAAGCCTATGTTTAACTAAAAATCCTTTTTCGTAATTGAATGAAGAATCTCACGAATCCTCATTGGTTACCTGTTAAACAATCGTTCAATTTACCTTAAACCTAATAACTAAAAACCTAAATCTATTACTACTAACCTAAACAATCTATTAACCTTTTGACACTGCAAAATTACTACCTTCTCGCCACCCTACAAAACATTTTCATTGAAAAGTTATACACTATATGCTTTTATTGATATATATCAATAGTGTGTGTCCGAACACACAAAATATTTAAACAAAATTAAAGGTTCAGAACTTAGAATATGTAAGCTACAAGGCGTTTTTGCTTACAGATAATAGGAAGGGAAGCGGACAGCATGCCGACAGACACAATATTTGCATTTCTAATGCTCAATACTCCTCGTTCAGCGCACTAAAAAATCCTTGGTGCGAAATTTTCGAGTTTTGAGCGTGCAGCGGCATCATGCTGACGCACAGCTGATTATACCGCTGAGAGGAGAAGTGTGCAATGAATGACAGAGCTAAACAAGCCTCATAGGGTTGCAATAGTGCCACTTTTACACTCCAATAGCGCCACTTTTATCATATAAAAGAGCCACTTTTGCACTCTAATAGTGGCACTATTGGAGTGCAAAAGTGGCTGTATTGATAAATCAGGGTGTCACAAACGCTGCAAAAACCCACAAAAACAGCAAGACAAATCTCTAAAACCGATTTTTATTTTGTAACAGGTTTTTACTCTTTTGTACGATATTTGTCTTGTGACAAGAAGACAGGTTGGTTTAGACAAGAAGACATGAAGACATGATTTTTTTAGACAGGAAGACAAGAAGACATGTTCTTTTTAGACATGAAGACAGGAAGACATGAATTTTTAGATTCCATAGCTCCTATGTAAGCTGTGGCTGCTACAGTTTGTACCGTGAGAAAAACATGTCTGCATGTCTAAAGAACATGTCTGCATGTCTTCTTGTCTAAAAAGAACATGTCTGCATGTCTTAATGTCTAAAAAATCATGTCTGCATGTCTTCTTGTCTAAAAAATCATGTCTGCATGTCTTCATGTCTAAAGAACATGTCTGCATGTCAAATCATCAGAACTTATTCCATTCCTTGATGGTTTCCACCGCACGGCGGACGATGCGGTTCTCCTCGTTCATGATGCGATAATACTCGTTCATGTCCCAGATGTCTCTGGCAACGAGCGCCTTCAGCTGCTGACGGAGCATGGGCATGGTCTTCTGCAGCTCGGCATCGTCCTTCGGTTTGACGTTCGCCTTTGCAGCCTCAGCCATGATGCTGTCCGTAACGTAGGCAGGAATCTGGAAGTTGGCGTTGAAGTCATCGAAGGATGCGTATTTCTGGCGAAGCTCCTTGCGATGCTCGTCGGTGTAACGCAGAGTGGCGTTGATGACCAATGATCGGGCTACGAGAGCACGATGAAGAGCCGTAAACTGTGTGGTGTCCAACGGCACAAAGTCGTCTGGCATAATGCCACCGCCTCCGTAAACCGTGCGATGACGGCGAAGCGTCTGGCACTTCAGCGAGTCGGCGAAGCGGATGGAGTCGGCAGAATAAAGCTCGCCGTGCTTGAATCGCTTCTCGATGTCATGGGCATAGTCCTCACGGTCACCCTTCTCGTATGGCTTCTGGATGCATCGTCCGGCGGGAGTGTAGTAATGCGCAATGGTAAGACGAATCATCGAACCGTCCTCAAACTCTATCGGGCGCTGCACCAGTCCCTTACCGAAGGAGCGGCGACCGATGACCGTGGCGCGGTCGTGGTCCTGCATGGCTCCCGTGACAATCTCTGCTGCCGAGGCAGAATACTCATTTATGAGGACGCAGAGCTTGAGGTCCTGCAGCTTGCCGCCTCCGTCCGCCTTATATTCCATGCGATTCTGCGCCTTGCCCTCGGTATATACAATAAGGTCGTTCTTGCGGAGCAGCTCGTTGGCGATGTCGACGGCAGCCTTCAGATATCCACCTCCGTTGTCCTGGAGGTCGAGAATGAGACTCTTCATGCCGGCACGCTTCAGGGAGTCTGTGGCTGTGACAAACTCGCCGTACGTCGTGGCACCGAACGATCCGATGCGGATGTAGCCCACGTGCGGACGAATCATATAATATGCGTCCAGCGTGTAGACGGGTATTTTGGCGCGGGCAACGGTGAAATGGAGCATCTCCTTCACGCCACGGCGCATGACACCAAGGCTGACCTTCGTGCCGCGCTTGCCGCGCAGACGGCGCATGATGTCAGAACGCTCCATCTTCACACCGGCTATGATGGTGTCGTTGACGGTGATGATGCGGTCGCCGGCGAGGATGCCCACCTTCTCGGACGGACCCTTCGATACGGGCTGGATGACGAGGAGCGTATCGCTCACCATATTAAACTGGATGCCGATGCCGTCAAACGATCCCTGCAGTGGTTCGTTGAGCGCCTTCGTCTCCTTGGCTGTGGTGTATGAAGAATGGGGGTCGAGTCCTTTGAGCATGCCGCGTATGGCGTCCTCCACGAGCTTGTCCTCATTAAGCGTGTCGACGTAAAGACGATTGATGGCAAGCTCGGCAATCTGCAGTTTACGCAGCGGATTGTCGTGCTGTGCCGAGGCAATGGCTGCCACAAGCAGTGGCAGCATAAGAAGAATGTATTTCAGTCGTTTCATTTTTTACTCATTAAAATGTAGGAGGAAATCATAAGCTTAATCATTTAAAATTTCCTCCTCGGGCAAGTCCTCCTCCACGACAAGATTGTCGATGATGAAGTTCTGGCGTTCCATGGTGTTCTTTCCCATGTAGTATTCGAGGAGCTTCTGCACCTGGTCTGTCTTGTGCAACGTCACCTGCTCGAGCCTCATGTCGGGTCCGATGAAGTGAGCGAACTCGTCGGGCGAAATCTCACCAAGACCTTTAAATCGGGTTATCTCAGGGTCAGGACCGAGGTCGCGGATGGCTTGCAGGCGCTCCTCCTCGCTGTAGCTGTAACGTGTGATGAAGTCGCTCTTGCGTTCCTTGCCCGTGAGACGCGCGTCAGCCTCAGCCACCACCTTCTTGTTCTTTATCTTCGTGCGTCGGTTGCGGACGCGGAAGAGCGGTGTCTGGAGCACATAGACATGTCCTTTCTTTATCAGGTCGGGGAAGAACTGGAGGAAGAAGGTGATGATGAGGAGGCGGATGTGCATGCCGTCGACATCGGCATCGGTCGCAACAATCACCTTGTTGTAACGCAATGTGTCGAGTCCGTCCTCGATGTCGAGGGCTGCCTGGAGCAGATTGAACTCCTCATTCTCGTATACCACCTTCTTGGTCAGTCCGTACGAGTTGAGCGGCTTGCCTCGCAGGGAGAACACAGCCTGCGTGTTGACATCGCGACTCTTCGTTATTGAACCGCTGGCAGAATCGCCCTCGGTGATGAATATGGCAGAGTCTTCCTTGCGGTCGTTCTTGGCATCGGAGTAATGGATGCGGCAATCGCGCAGCTTGCGGTTGTGCAGGTTGGCTTTCTTGGCTCGCTCACGCGCTATCTTCGTGACGCCAGCCATCGCCTTTCGCTCCTTCTCGCTGCTTGAGATCTTCTGCTGCATCACCTCTGCCACGTCGGCATGGATGTGCAGATAGTTGTCCACCTCCTGCTTGATGAAGTCGCCCACATACTTGTTGATGCTCTCTCCGCCCGGAGCCATCTGCAAAGATCCGAGCTTGATCTTGGTCTGCGACTCGAACATCGGCTCCTCCACGTTGATGGCGATGGCAGCCACGAGGCCGTTACGGATGTCCGTAAACTCATAGTTCTTCGAGAAGAACTCCTTTATGGTGCGTGCGATGTGCTCCTTGAAGGCGCTCTGATGGGTGCCACCCTGCGTGGTGTGCTGTCCGTTTACGAAGGAATGATATTCCTCGCCGTACTGGTCGGTATGCGTGAAGGCAATTTCGATGTCCTCGCCCTTCATGTGTATGATGGGATAGAGCGGTTCGGTGGTCATAGTGTCGGTGAGCAGGTCGGCAAGTCCGTTGCGCGACATGATTCGCCTGCCGTTATACATGATGGTCAGACCGGAGTTGAGATAGGTATAGTTGCGGAGCATCGTCTCCACGAAGTCGTCATGGAACGAGTAGCCGACGAAGAGTGTAGGGTCAGGCTGGAAGAAGATGTACGTGCCGTTCTCGTCCTCCGTAGGCTCCGTGACGTCGCTCTTCAGCACGCCACGCTCAAAGACGAGCGCCCTCACCGTGCCGTCACGGTAAGAGCGTACCTCGAAGCAGGAGCTGAGCGCATTGACCGCCTTTACGCCCACACCGTTCAGACCCACGCTCTTCTTGAACGCCTTCGAGTCGTATTTTCCTCCGGTGTTGAGCATGCTGACCGCTTCAACGAGCTTGCCCTGCGGGATGCCGCGTCCGTAGTCGCGGACAGAAACGCTCTTGCGCTCCTCCACGTCCACTTCGATGCGCTTTCCGGCGTTCATCTTAAACTCGTCGATGGAGTTGTCCACCACCTCCTTAAGCAGGACGTAGATGCCGTCCTCAGGCAGGTTGCCGTCGCCGAGTCGTCCGATGTACATACCCGGACGCGTGCGGACATGCTCCATGTCGGAGAGGTGTCGGATGTTGTCGTCGGTATATTGTACTGTTGGTTTCTGGATTTCTTCTTCCATATCTGTTTGTTAGTTGTCGGGATGTTTATGTTCTTACTGGATAGGTTTCTTATAGCAGCGTCTTCTCTTGTGGCACTCACGCTCGAGATACTGCCACTGTCCCTGCACCTTCTCGTTGGTCTCCATCTCGACATGCGTCTCGCCCCACTCGAAGCCATACTTCTGATATCTTGGGATGAGGTCGTAAAAGAGGAGAGCGTTGGCGCCCTTTGAGCGATATTCGGGCAGAACGCCTACGAGAAGCAGGTCGACAACCTTGGTCTTGTGCTGCTTCAAGGCACGGAGGATGTGAATCCATCCGAAGGGGAAGAGGCGACCGCGGCGACACTTCTGGAGCGCTCTGGTCAGCGACGGCAGCGTGATGCCCACACCGATGAGCTTGTGGTCGGGCGTGTTCCAGTCCTCTATGAGCGAAACGAGGCTGAGGTCAATCATCGGCAGATACATCTTGACGTACTGGTCGATCTGGCGCTGCGTAAGCGTAGAATATCCATAGAGGTCCTTGAACGTGGCGTTGATGACGTCGAAGATGCGCTGTCCGTATCCGTTTTCGCCGAAAATCTCGTCCTTGTTGAGTTTCTTGATGTGGAGATTATATCGCTTCTGAATCATCTCCGCCACCTTGGCGTACTTCTCCGGCATCTTCTCGGGCACGTAGAGCTTATACTCCACGTAGTCGTTGTCTTTCACCCAGCCACCCATGCGCTCCATGTGCTCGGGGTAATAGGCATAGTTGTATGCTGTGGCCTGTGTGCCAAGCTCCTCAAATCCCTTGATGAGCATTCCCTCGGGGTCCATGTCGGTGAATCCGAGCGGGCCTACAATCTCGGTCATTCCCTTGGAACGTCCGTAGTCTTCCACCGCCTTGAGCAGCGCTGTTGACACCTCGATGTCGTCCACGAAGTCAATCCATCCGAAGCGGACCGCCTTTATCTGCCACTTCTCGTTGGCGCTGTTGTTGATGATGGCAGCCACACGGCCTACCACCTTGCCGTCACGGTAGGCGATGAAGTATTCTGCCTCGCAGAAGTCGAATGCTGCGTTCTTGTCCTTGCGGAGCGTGTTCACCTCGTCAGTGTAGAGGTTAGGCGCATCATAGGGATTGCCTTCATAGAGGTCGTAATGGAACTCGATGAACGTTCTCAAGTCGCGTCGCGACTCCACTTTCTTGATTTCTATTGCTGACATGCTGTTTTCTTCTTTTTTGTTGATATATCGCTCCGGCATGCTTGGGGCGTTTCGGAGCCGTATCACTTTCTTTTATAAAGTCTTATGTAATGTCTTAATTTGCAAATATACTGAAAAATGAGCAAACGGACGAACCTTTGTCTTAGATTTGTTGTTATTCAGGCTGTTTTAGACTGTTAAGCCCGTTTTTCTCTGCTTTATGTCACTCCTTATGCGTTATGAGAAGCACATGCTCGCCGCCGTCTGTGGTGGTGGCGAAGATGTAGGTGTTGCCGCCGTCTTTCAGCTTCAGCTTCTTGCGCAATACAGCCACGGTCATGGGGAAATTTCGCACGGTGATGTTGGCGCTGGTGACATCGCGCAGAGCCTCTTTCAGCTGCCGTTTGTTGAAAGACGTGACGGTGTCTACGGCAAACCGTCTGCCGGGGAAGCCCAGGATGAGCTGCTCGGAGGTGAAGAGGTGGCTGTTGGCGCTTATCTGGCTGGCGCCGAACGTAAGCTCCAACTCGCGGAAACATCCAGCTTTCATGACCGAAGCGTTAGGTTCGTAGAGATAAGAGGGAGTGTGGTCTGGGGTGAGAAGGGGCGACAACATTGCGTTCTGAGAAGTCATATCGTCCTGCTGAGATGCATGCTGTACGTCTATCGCATAACCGCCGTCTGATGTATAGCGGAAAGCAAAGAATGACGAGGGGAGGTCAGCGCATCTTACGACCACGTAATCGTGCTTGGCGGCTTGCGTATTGTCGTCCTTATGCGCATCGCCGCGCTTCATGTCGAGGGTAAGCAGCAGTTCCTTACACTCTCCGTCCACTGCCACGATGTCTACGTCGGTGACAAGAGGATGAAGGTCAGAGACGGCTTTGTGCCAATCGAGCATTGGCGAGAGCTTTATCATCACGAAGCGTGCTTTGCGACGGAGGTCAGGAAGCAGTTCCATCACATCCGGCGTGCAGTCAGAAATGGCAAAGGTTCGTGCTCCGTGGGCGTCACGGCGTGCAGGGTCGATGAATATAAGGGTCTGAGGGTCGATGGTACGTAGCTGCTCCACGGCATCGCCGCACACCACCGAGGCGTTGTCGGCACCGAGCACCTTGAGGTTTTGCTCAACTACTTGGCACAGTTCGGCGTTGCGCTCCGTGTATTGCGCACGGCGGAAGTGGCGCGAAACGAAATAGAAATCAACGCCGAAACCGCCCGTAAGGTCCGTCATGGAATACCCGTAGCCTTTATTCGAAGCATCTTCCTCGCCCTTAAACGAATCCATTAGCCGATGAACAGCCTCAGCCTTATACAGCGCCGTAGCCTCCGAGGAACACTGCTCCATGGAGAGGTGTGGCGGATAGACGATGTCTTGGTTGGCGGCAAAGGACGGCAACTTGCGTCTTGCCGCCTGCCATCCCTGTATCTGAGAGAGGGCATAGGGCATGTCTACGTCAGGGAAGCGCGATGCCTGAAGGGCAAGCTGGCGAAGATCGTCGGTACGATGGGCAACAATAAATTCGGCTGTTGTCATGAAAGATGTTATTCGTTGATTGATAATTGTTTTACGGGTGCAAAGTTACTACTTTTTAATATGTCTGAGAGATATAAATGATGTATTTTGTGTTCGATATGTAAGATTGAGATTGCAAAATACATATATAAATAAAAATACAAAGAAAAATCCTGCTATTTTTTTTGCCAATTACGGTTCCTTTGCTACCTTTGCCAAAGATTGCACAATGAACGGTCATTTGCGCAATTTCCATGACAAGACTCTTATACACTTAAACAAAAAATATGGAACCTATCTTTAACTTAAAATCCTTGCCCGAGCGTCTGCGTTCGCTTGGAAAACGCGTTACAGTAGCTGTAGCATGTCCTGCTGACTCACACACTGAAGAAGTGGTGGAGCGTAGCATCCGTGAAGAAATCGCCGACTTTATCCTTGTCGCTGTGGTAGGTAAAGAGGCAGTGGCTAAGCGCCTTCTCGCCGATTATTCCGAACACGTGGTAATCATTGACGCTGAAGACGATGACGACGCTGCCCGTAAAGCTGTGTGGGAAGTACACGAAGGACGTGCCCAGGTATTGATGAAAGGTACCATTAACACCGACAACCTCCTGCGTGCAGTGCTCAACAAGGAGCGTGGCATCCTCATCAAGGGCAGTGTGCTGACTCACATCGCCATCGCAGAGACTCCGCAGCTTCCGCGCCTCCTCTTCTTCTCCGACGCAGCAGTTATCCCCTACCCCACATACGAGCAGTTTGACGCCATCGTGGGATACATCACCGACACATTCCGTAGCATCACCGGCAAGGCTGTTCCACGCGTTGCCCTCACACACTGCACGGAGAAGGTAAGCGAGAAGTTCCCGCTCACACTCAGCTATGAGCAGATCAAGGCTGACGCTGCCAACAAGAAGTACGGCGAGGTGGAGATTGCAGGACCGATGGACGTAAAGACTGCTTGCGACGCAGAGAGCGGTGCTCTGAAGGGTATCAGCTCGCCGGTTGTGGGCAATGCCGACATCCTCGTCATGCCTGACATCGAGGCAGGCAACACCTTCTATAAGACACTCACGCTCTTCGGTGGCGCCACCATCGCCGGTATGTTGGCTGGTACGACTGTTCCGGTAGTGGTTACGTCACGTGCCGACTCTGCTGACTCGAAGTTCTACAGTCTGGCTGCCGCTTGTCTGAAGGCTTTGAGATAAATCCTCACACAGCAAACCCCTTTGAATAGCCCTAAAAAATAAAAGAAAAACATAATCAACAATGAAAAGAATATTTGTCATCAATCCTGGCTGTACATCCACAAAGGTGGCAGTATACGAGGACGAGAATCCCGTTTGGACCTCCGACGGCTTACATGACCCAGCAGAAATTGATAAGTTCTCTACCATCAACGAGCAGTATGAATATCGCAAGGACTTCGTGCTCAACCTTCTTAAGGAGGCTGGCATTCCCTTGAAGTTTGACGCTGTCATCGGTCGTGGCGGTCTGCTGAAGCCGCTTCAGGGTGGCGTTTATGCCATCAACGAGCTGATGAAGAAGGACCTCTGGAACGCCAAGCACCAGCACGTATGCAACCTCGGTTCGCTTATCGCTGACGAGATAGCACACGAGTGCCACTGTCCTGCTTTTATGGCTGACCCCGTGGTGGTGGACGAGATGATGACACGTGCACGCTATACCGGCCTGCCCTTCATGAAGCGCGAGTCAATCTTCCACGCTCTTAACGCTAAGGCAGCCTCACGCCGTTACGCCCGCTCCATTGGCAAGAGCTATGAGGAGCTCAACCTTGTGGTGGCTCACCTCGGTGGCGGCATCTGCGTATCAGCTCATCACAACGGTAAGGTTATCGACGTCAACAACGCCTTGAACGGTGAGGGTCCGATAGCTCCCGAGCGCTCTGGCACACTGCCCGCAGACCAGCTCGTTCGTCTTTGCTTCTCTGGCAAGTACACACAGCACGAGGTGATGAAGATGCTCTCTGGCAACGCCGGTTGTCAGGCTCTCCTCGGCATGAAGGACATGAGAGAGATAGAGCGTCACGCTCTGGCTGGCGAGCAACCGTTCGCTGAAGTATTGGAGGCAATGCTCTACACCGTATCAAAGCAGATTGGCGCAATGGCTGTGGCTCTCTGGGGTAAGGCTGACGCCATTATCCTCACGGGTGGTATTGCGCACAGCAAGTACTGCGTGGAGGAAATCAAGAAGCAGGTGGAGTTCCTCGCTCCCGTCGTGGTTCTCCCCGGCGAAGGCGAAATGCGCTCGCTCGCATTCAACGCTCTCGGCGCTCTCAACGGAGAACTGCCCATCCAGGAGTATGTGTAATGAGTTAGGAATTACGAATTAGGAATTGAGAATTTCCATTTGGAAATTACGATTCTGGAATTCTGATTCTGGAATATAATAATAGGAGTTGTTCAGGATTAGGTATGACCTAATTCAGAACAACTCCTAATTCGTTATTACAGTACAGCAGCGATTCGCCGTACAAACCTTCCTCCTCTTCTTTCCCAAATTGAGAAAGACGGGGAGGGAGGAGTTTTTTTATTTATCTGCTATTGCTTATTTCACCACGAACTTGACGTCGTACTGCTTGCCGTCGGCTACGACAGAAGCGATGTAGACACCAGGTGCGGCTGCGGAAGCGAGCTTCACGGTTGATACAGAACCAGCCTTGACGTTAGAAGCATCTGCCTCGCCTACGAGCATACCGCCGTTGGTAAGGATGGTTATCTTGGCGTCAGCTGCGTCCATGCCCAACTTGACGTAAACGACGTCGCCATCAGCAACGGCTGCTATCATTCCGTCGCCAAGTGAGATGGCGTCGATGCCAGTGGCATTAACCACAGCAAGCGAGATAGTCTGTGTTGTAGAAGAATTCTCTGAGTCGGTGGCAACGATGTTAAGCTTGGTGTAACCGAGGCGGTTACCACTTACTACGAAGCCGTTGGCAGAGCCATAAACCTGCGCTATCGACTCGTCAGCAGTTGTCACCTTATACGTCATTTCGTCACCGTCAGGATCCTTGAAGAGCGTGTTGTAATATACAACCTGCGAAACAGTGCCCTTGCCGACCGTCATATCCTTCTCACCGATAAACTCAGGAGCACGGTTGGTGAAGACAACGGAGTAGTCGACAGTTGTGGTGCCGGCATTGCCGTTCGCGTCAGTGGCGTCAATCTCGAACTTGTGCGGTCCGACATTCTCCTTGCCATACTCAGGATTGAGGGCAACAGTCATCTTCAGAGTCTTGCCTGCAGCAACGTTGAACGTTCCGTCAGCAAGAGTGATACCTTCCTGAGTGCCGTTCTCGTTGCAGTATTCAGCCACTGTAGCGAAGCTGCTCTGGTCGTCCACGCTTACTGTGAAGGCGTCGCCGTCGAGGTCGCTGACTGTTACAGGTACGTTAGTGATGATGCCCTGCTTGGCTGCTACGACAGCCTCAGTAGCTTCAACAACCGGTGCACCGTTCTTGTCCATGAAGATGTGATAGTTGTACGTCTTGTTGGCAGGATCGTTGGTGCGTACCACGAGAGTGGCTTTGTTGTTGCGTGTGAAGTAAGCACTCTTGGCGTTGACGCTGAACTTCAGCGGCAGCGTGCCCTTAGCCTCCACCTCACCGGCGGTATTCTCGTTGAGCAACTTAATCCACGGCTCGCCCTCTGTGCGCTGAACGCAGGTCATGAAGTAGCCGAAAGCGCCAGTTGACTGCACGCCGTCATAGATTTCCTCGATGTCCACCCATCCGCCGAGAGCCTTAAGATGAGCCATGTAACGTCCAGGTTCCATGTCGCCGTCCTTAGAAGCCATGAGAGCTGATGACTTATATCCGGCAGGATATTTCATCACTACATAGAAGGTATCAGTAGGATTGATGTATACCGGCTTGTCGAAGGTGAGCATGTAAGGCTTACCCTGATAACCCATCTCGCCCGGTTCTTCCGAGTCGACATGCAGCTTGCCATGTCCTACGGTGCGCTCCGTTGCCGTAACGTCGTTGCCGAGGATGATGCTTGCCTCGATGTCCACGTTCTCCAATGTGCCGACAGTGCCGACAAAGTAGAGGTCGGTGACGTTGAAGCCTTCAGCCGGTGCCTCGTAACGTGTAGCAGCATAGAAGTTCTCGTCGAGAGCCTTGTCGCCACTACCCATAAGGGCAGCGATGGCGCTGGTAACCGGATTGAGAACCGGATGATAGAGTACGGGATACTCAAAGTCGGTCGGGACATCATAGAAGAACTTCTGGTCGTCCTTCACCACCTTGTTCATACCCATCGCCTTTCTTGCCTTCTTGCCATTGATAGGCTGGCATCCGTTCTCCAGATAGGTCTTCACCTCTGCGAGAGACGGCTTGGCAATGACGTTGTATGCCGAGAACGGCAGTTCTTCGTCGTAGTCGTTGTATTCCACAACAGCGTCGCGTCCAGAAGGACTGAGCTGAAGGTCGTACGTAAGCTTGTATCCACCGTTGTTCTTCATGTTGGCAGAAACCTCGCCGACATAATCGTCAGATACGTTAGAGATGCGAATCTCGTTCTTGTCGAATGCCAGAACCGGAGCCTCTGTGATGTTCAGCTTCACATTTGTGGTCTTCGTGTCGACGTCGAGTCCCTCCACGTTGAAGGTCATCGTATAGTCCTTCTGGTGTACCTTAGATACATTATAGAGTCCGATGCGGAACTTCAAAGGTTCCTTACCCACTACGAGCGGTTCCATCATGCCTGAATCGTACGGCATCCATACCTTCTGGACGTCGCTTGCAGCGAGCGGACCGGGATCGGCACCGCCACCATTCTCATTAGGAATGTATACCTCAAGCTTAGCCTCAGGCATTGCATACGGGTCAGACTCGTCTGCCATGAACATGTCTGAATTAACGTCAGTGACAGTGAATGCGCGTGTTCCCTTGTTAACAACAGAGAACTCGTAGTAAGGCTGCGACATTGCAGCAGCGTCAACGGGCTGCTCTATGACGAGAGTCTCCGGGAATTCGGCGTCAGCCTCACCGGTGATGTTCATCGTGACGGGCACGCTGACATTCTCGTTCTGCGGGTCGTTGGTCTTGACGTTGAGCGCATATTCGTATGTGTCGGCAAGCTGGTCTGCCAACAGCGTTACGGGCATATTGACGCTCTCACCAGGAGCTACAGAATAGTTCTTGTAAGGCATAAACTCTACGGCGTTGCCGGAGTTGATATACATGTCTGAAGGATTGATACCACGAGTCTCTGAGTGGTCCATGATGCCGCAGAGTCCGAAGACACCGAGCTGGAATCCATCAGGCGAAACGAGATACTGGAACTTGAATGTTCCGTCCTTGCGCATAATGAGCTGGAAGTTCATTCCTGACATCATCGTGTTGCCATAGTTCTTGAATGTCACCACGCAGTTGTCGTCATTGGCCTTATAGTAAACGCCGTCTGACGAAGGAGTATTCATAGAGTGGTTGCCCCAGAACGGACAGATGATGTTGCTGTAGAAGGTCTCTGTGGTAGGCAGACTTGCCGGCGGTTCGGGGAACTGCTTGTAGTCTTCCACGGGAGCATCGAACGATACGAAGCCTGTATTGTAGATATACATCTCCTTATACTTCTTGCCATAGAACGGGAACTCGAACGGAAGCTCCACCTTCTTGAAGTCTGTCTTGTCGATGTAGTACGAGTAAGGCATGTGTTCGGTGTAGTCGTCCACGATGTCAATCCACTCGAACGGAACGTCGAAGCCGTCGCTCTTGGCGCGGAAGATATAGTCCACACTTGACTTTCCCTCTTCCTCAATGAGGTCCATCGGGCGATACCATGTCTCGGGCTGCGGTGCGAAGGTAAGTGTCTCGTCGCCGTTGTTGGCAATGGCGATGTCGTCACGTGTTACATTAACGCCGTACGGAGTGGTGCTTTCGACGGTCTCGGGAGTGATGTTCCATACCGGAGCACCGATAACCTCACCCTTAAGGTTCACGCTTGTGGTCTTGCCGTTCCAGTAGCTGATGACGAGCACATCACTCACGTTACCCTTATTCTCTGTGGGCAGCGTCACGGCGATGTCCTTGCTCTGACCTGCGGGAACATTAAATCCTGACTTGATGTCGTCAGCAACAGTGAACTTGCCAGACTTGACAGCCACCTTTCTTACCTTGAGGACATTCTTACCGTTGTTAGAAAGAACCACGGTGCGCTTCTGCTGCGAAGTGCGGAACACCTTACCGAAGTCCACTTCCGTTGCGTCCACAGCTGCCTCAGCCTTAAGGTTAAGGCCGGTGATGTTGGCCTTGAGAGCGATGTTGGCGCTCGGGGTCAACGGGTCGTTGGTTACGACGGTGAGATAGTTGGTCAGTTCGCCAGCATAGAGATCATCACCGGCAGCGAGTGTCACGGTGATGTCCTGGCTTTCTCCGTTACCGATATATCCGTCCGTGCTTGACAGACTCTTGATCATCGACTTGGAAGGAGCCACAATCTTAATGGCGCTACCCGTCTTGATGTCGTAGTAAGGAGCGTCTACGCCTGAATTCTGGCTGTGTACCATAGCAGCGTCGGTGAATACGCATGCGTCCTTTGCAGCGATGTCGCTGACACCGACGAAGTTGTTGCCACCGCTACCGAACACGCCAGCCGGTGTATAGTCGTCATAATAAACCTCCACGCTTCCGTCCGGGCAGAGAGCCATGTGGAAGCTCAGTGTGGTAACCTCGCCGGCACCGTTGGTGGCAGGCGTAACCACATCCTTGAAGATGACGTAGAACTTGCCGTCCTTACGTCCGCAAGTAACCTTGGAGTTGGCTCCCATATCCATCCAGCCTGAGTTGGTGTAGGCTGAGACGTAGCCGAGTCCGTCAACACAGTCGCCGGTGGGCACCATACAAGAGATGCGGCCCTCCATAGGCAACATTGACAAACCACCGTATGAAGATACGTAAACCTCCTCATACTCCTTGCCGTAGAACGGGAACTTGAAGCCGAGCTTCACTGCCGACGACTGCCAGTTGTTGGTGGTGAACTGTGATGTGAGGTCCATAGGATCAGAAAGCTCCGGTACCGGCTCGTAGCTGAACGAGTTGTCGCCAGCCACGTTCGACTTGATGGTGTAGCCGAACTTGTGTACGCGCTGCTTGCTTCCGTCTATCTTCTTTGAAGAATACTTCGGGAAGACATACTGGAGAGGATAGTTGCCGGTGTTCTTGATGGTCACCACAGCTGTCTTCTCGCTTCCGCCAACCTTGAGATTGCCGAGATCATACTCATTTTTCGCTATCTCCATCTTGGCTGGCATCGAAGCCACACCGCGAACTATGAACGAATAAGTCTGTCCGCTCTTGTCCTTGAGTGTAATGGTGCTTGTTACGTTGCCTTCCTTAGTAGGCTTGAATGTCACGGGCAGCAGACCTGAAGCACGTGCCGCAACGTTCATCATACCCTTGCTAACGTCAAACTGGTCTGAAGAGGATGTGACGTCGCCCGATGAAGCCTGGATATATCCCCACTTACCGCCGAATACGCCGTATCCGCTGTTGGTGAGTTCCACTCTGATGGTCTTCTCCTGACCTACGAGGAGGCTACCGAAGTCGACAAGCTGCTGGCTGTGAAGCTCAGGCTTGTTGCCCTTTACGGTCATCGTGAGTGCCACCTGGCTCTTCGAGTCAGTTGCCTCATTGGTCTTCAGATGGAGGTTGAAGTTATACGTACCGTTGACAAGCTTCTGTCCGTCGTTACGCATTGTCACCGCCTGGCTCTCGCCCGGACGAACCTCACCGCTGATAGGCTCCGGCGAGAGCACTGCGCTCCAGTCGGGGTTCTGGCTGATACACTGCACAGCCCAAGTGAGCTGGTCTGCCACAGCCTCGAAGCTTGAGCCCTTGAGCACCTCGCTGAGCTGTGTCCATGTGTTGCCGTTGTCAGAGCTGTAGAAGCTATACTGTGCTATGTCCTTCTGGTCAGACTTGCCTGCGCCGAGCGGATTCTTTGCTCCTGCCGGGAACTTGGCAACCACCCAGAAGCTCGAACCCGGTGCAAAGTAGATCTGCTCCTGAAGGTTCAGTTTCCAGTTGTAAGCCCAGAAGTCGTAGGGAACGGTCTGGATAAGGCTTGCCGTAGAGATGGAGCGTGCTCCGTCGTAGATGGCAATCTCCGGATTGGTTCCATTATGTCCCTGGAAACGCAGACCGGTAAGGTTGAATCCGTTAGGATACTTACGCTTGTCCACATAGAAATACTGTGCCATGGCGTTCGGAAGCTTGAGGTCCGACTCGCCTATGTAGCTGTAAAGCACCTTCGAATAAGTAAGCGTGTCAGGCCAGTCTGCTGCGTAATAGTCAGACGAAGCAATGGTGTTGGCCTTAGCAAGCATCGGGCTTACTGTGCCTGAGAATTTCACCATCTGACCCGGCTGCGGCTTCTCGTTGCGTGCGCTCGTAGAGATGGAGACGCGCTTTGTGGCTGCCTCAAGCTCGTACTTGAGCACACCCTCACCGGCGTTCTTCACGTTGAAGCTTGTCTCGCCAACCAATGACTTGCTGGCGTCCACTGCCATTGAGAGCGAAGTCTTGTCAAGCTCCACCTTAGGACCGGCGTTTGTCGTGGCCGACTTAATCGGCGACACTGCCGAAGCCTTACCCCAACGGTTGTAGGCAACGATGGCAAAGTAATACTTAGTGGTGGCTTTCAGACCGTTAAGCTCGTAAGCCATCTTGTCGCCGGAATACTTAAACTTGGTATCCACCGACACTGAAGGAAGAGAGTTGAGATTGTCCGAAGCACTGAACTCCTCCGTGCTATAATATATAACATGGTGGTCGATGCTCTTTTCCTCACTCTCGGGGATGGTCCACTCGATGAGGGCATTGTCATGCGACGGCGTTACGGTGAAGTCAGCCACAGCGTCAGGAGTGCTGCCTTCCTTGCCCTGCAATGCCTTGTAAGCATCGATATATCCTGAACCCATCAGTCCTACGTAGTCGGGGTTCTGCGTATACATATCGTTCACGGATGTGGTAAGGAGCGTACGCAGCGTCTCGTTGGAGAACTGCTTGTTGCCATACTTCGAGAGGATGAGCGCGGCAATACCCGAAACGTGCGGACATGCCATTGACGTACCCTCGTTATATCCGTATGTGCTGCCCGGAAGAGTGGAGAGCACACCATACTGCTGTCCGCTGTCCATAAGACCACCGGGGGCTGTCACGTCCACCCATGCGCCACGGTTGGAGTAGTAAGCCACGCTTCCGTCAGAAGCCAACGCGCCTACTGCCACAGCTTCGTCGAGGCAACCGGGATAGAAGTCGCCTTCCTCGCCGTTGTTACCGGCTGCGAAAATACAAAGACCGCCGTTCATCTTCTCGCCGCCACCGTTGGCGGTGAAGTAACGCACAGCCTCAGAAACAGCCACGTCCTCGTCACCTGCCATACCCATACCCCAAGAGCACTGGGCTATGCTGGCACCACGGTCGGCAGCATATACAAGGGCAGCGCCGAAGTCAGCCACTGCCGAACTGCTTGCACGTGAGTCGAACACCTGACAAACCATCATCTTCACACCGCCGGTACCGTCCGAGCCACCAGCCACACCACCGACACCGATGCCGTTGTTGTTCGTGGCGCCCACCGTACCTGCCACGTGCGTGCCGTGGGTATGAGCGTTGATATTGGCAGAGTTTATCACGAAGTTATATCCATAGATGTCGTCCACGAATCCGTCGCCGTCATCGTCCACGCCGGGCTTGCCGTTAAGCTCAGCCTCGTTTATCCATAGATTGTCCTTGAGGTCGGGATGGTCAATCTGGAAACCACCGTCGATAATGGCGACGATGACGTCCTTCGATCCGGTCACGCCCGATTCCCATGCCGGGAAAAGGTTGATGTCGGCACCAGCCTTCGTTCCGTAGATGTGTCCGTCGTTGTAATAATGCCACTGGTCGGGCAACAACGGGTCGTTAAACGGCATTGTGGATGCCGCTCTCTGCGCCCTCGCAATGGTCGATGGCGACACCGGCAGGTAGTTCTGGTCATCAGGAATGCTGTAGACCGGTATGCGCTGTGCATACTGTACACCGAGCGTCGAGCGATAAAGGTTACGAGCTTGCGCCGGTGTCATCGCCTCATTGTTGTAGGTGATGTCATACCAGAGGTCGAGGCCGAACGCCTTGTGTTTTTCCTCGTCTTTACCCGCATAGGGGAAGACGCGCTTCATGCTCACTGCACCAAGCTTAGACGCCGTGACGTCGAGCTGCTTGACACCCGTCTTTACATAGCGTGCACCTGCCTTGAGCTTACCGTCGGTAGGGAGCTTTGCGGCTTCCACGAGTGACGCCACCTCCCTCTGGAGCTTGACGCGCACCACGCCCTCCGCAAACTCCGTCTTGCCTTTAGCAAGCGGCTGCGCCATCGCCTCGCCGCCCGACATCGTCAGGAGTGCAAGACAAAGAGTGGTCAGTTTTTTCTGCATAGTGTTATACTTTAATGTTATTAGATAATAATGTTATTCTTCAGTGCTATTAGAAAACAAAGATTGAGATAAGCAAAGGTAATAAATTATATTAAAGAACAAGAAGAAATACTACGAATTTCTATAAATACACTAAAATATCTTACAAACTATAAAATATTAAGATATAAGTAGTGACAAATAAATATATTAAAAAAGGTGTATCAAAACGCCGTCACACGTTCTGATACACCTTTATTATATATAGGCTGTATGCTTACTTAAGGCCCAACTCCTTGATGAGACGGTCAGCATTGCCCCACTTGTCCATGAGGTAAATCATGTAGCGGACGTCCACGCCGATGCAGCGTGCCAGACGCTTGTCAAACCAGATGTCGCTTGAGAGCGAATCCCAGTTGCCGTCGAAAGCCAGACCGATGAGGCGTCCCTTGCCGTCGAACATAGGCGAACCAGAGTTGCCGCCGGTAATGTCGTTGTTGGTAAGGAAGCAGAGCTGCATCTTGCCAGTGGTCTTGTCGGCGTACTTGCCGAAGTCGTTGGCAGAGAGAAGCTTCTTCATGATAGGCTCAGCCTGGTAGTCGATGGTGCCCTTCTCGCCTGACTCCATCTTGCGAACGATGGATGCAGCGTCGGTGTAATAGCCTGAAGGCTCGCCGTTGAGCAGATAGCCGCCCACCTGACCGTAAGAAAGACGCATTGTGAAGTTGGCGTCAGAGTAGTGAGGAAGCTCCTGCTCGTAGCGCACCTTGGCGTCACAAAGATACTTCTCCTGCTCCTCAATGGCGTCATAAACGCTGCTCATAACGCCGTAGCACTTGTCGTACACAGCCTTCACAGCCTTGGCATACTGATAGCCGGGATCCTTGGCGAGAGCCTTCTCAGTCAGCGTAATCTTCTTGCCAGACTTCATGATAACGGAGTTCTTGTAGAGATAGTCTACGTACTTGCGGCTGTCACCTGCGAACTTTTCCTCAATGGTCTTATAGAACTCAGGCAGTTCTTCCTTCTTTACATACTGACGATAGTTGTCAATCAGCGCTGCCATTACGTCCTTGTCGAGAGCCTCATCCCACTCGTCGCTGTTGTCCTCGAAGTGGTAGTAGGTCTTCTTCTTGCTGTCCTTCGGCATCATGCCGATGAGCGTAAGCGCACGTGTATTGAACTCGCTGGTTCTTGCGAATGTCTCGCGCCATACTGTAGCGAGCTTGTCTGCGTCGAAGCGTGTGGCGTAAAGTTCTTTCATCTTCTGGAAGTCGAGCTTGCCCTTGAGGTAGCCGGTCCACTTCTGGAATTCCTCGATGCGGTCCTCGAAGTCAGCCTTCTGGCGAACGATGCCCACAGAGTCGATACACTTGTTCATACCCAGTGAGTTCTTCCAGTAGTTGGAGCTCTGAGCGTACTTCGAGTCATACTTGATACGTACACCCTCGTCGGCACGCATGTGCTTTATCATCACCTCCTGCTTCACGCCGCGTATCTGAGCGCGGGGAGCGTTCTCGGCGTCACGCATCTCGCGGATGCCGTAGCTTGAGAGATAGCGCTCCGTGCTGCCAGGATAACCGATGGTCATGGCGAAATCGCCTTCCTTATATCCGTCCATCGACACCTGAGCCCAGTGCTTCGGGTGGTAGGGCACGTTCTGCTTGTTGTATGCAGCCGGACCGTTGGTGTTGGGGTCGGCGTAGATACGGAATACAGAATAGTCGCAGGTCTGGCGCGGCCACATCCAGTTGTCGGTCTCGCCGCCAAACTTACCCATCGACTTTGGTACGGTGAAGACAAGACGGAGGTCGCGGAATATGCGGTATGTGGTGGCGTAATACTTATTGCCCTCATAGAACGGCTTGATTTCGAGTTCAAGACTCGGGTCCTTTGCGTGTACAGCCTTAATCATCTCGTTCTCCACGTCGTTGAGAAGCTTCTCGCGCTCCTTGCGGTCCATTGAGTTGATGCCACGCTTCTCCAGTTCGGGAGTGATGTCCTGCTGGTCCACCATGAAGCTCACGAACATGTTCTTGCTGGGGAGTTCCTCCTCGAACGACTTTGCATAGAAACCATTGAGCATATAGTCGTGCTCCACTGTTGAGTTGGCACGGATGGCCTCGAAGCCGCAGTGGTGGTTGGTGAACACCAGACCGTCGGGCGATACCACTACGCCTGAGCAGAAGCCAGAGAAGTTTACGACAGCGTTCTTGATGGCGTCATCGCTCTTGTAGAGCTGGTCATAAGAGGGCGAGAAGCCGTAGCTCTTCATCTGCTCATACACCGCCTGCGGCAGGTTGTAGAGCGTCCACATGCCTTCGTCGGCATGAGCGGCAGCCGAGGAGAGCATAAGGGCTGCAGCGAGAAATAGATTCTTTTTCTTCATTTTTTAATATATAATATGGTTAGTTTGTCTAAGCGTCATTTATGTATATCTAAGAATTTGTAGCCATTGAAATGCACAAGATGTTCTGGTGATTCTGCTATCCACACTTCCGTTTCCCATGCTATATCTTTAGCCTTTTGCTTAAAAGCATTCTTTGTCTCAAATGCAGTAAAGAAGACAACGTCAGCAGTAAAACCTGACTCTTTGAGCTTTCGTTTGACTTTTCGTACTCTTATTTCGTTCCATTCTCCAGTAGAGTGATAGGCTTCAATAAGGTACAACAGATTCTTCTCGTGGCTATAAGCCACAACATCAGGCAATTCGTCATGTTCCAAGACAAAAAAACTTATCTCTTTCAGTACTTTTTCGTCCATATGCAGAAACTTCTCCTTTGTGTCACCTACATAAAGAACCTCAGCACCAAAACCGAACAATGGCAGGAATTTCTCAATTATCGCTTTTTGCAGATCATTGTGTTCGCCATAAGACAAGCTGATCTGCTTGCCGCCAGGAAGAGTGACCGGAACTTTCATCAGATTACGTTTATGTTCCAGTTCTTCTTTAAGCGACTGCGCTTCTTTCAGATATGCGGAGAGTCGCAAGTCCCACTCTTGAGAGCAGTAACTATACAACAACTCCACAAAAGATTTGCCTAAAGCATATCCACGCGAAGGGTTGTTGGTAGCCTGATTCTCCTTTGACGAAGAATTGATCACCACTCCTGCTTCTACCAGCAATCTTAAGTCTTTCCTTCTTATATCGTCATAAGACCCAGGAGAAATGTTTTCTCCATAGTTTTCATTCTCAAAAGTTATTATATCTCGCGTTCTTACAAAGCTATCATTCTCTTCAGAAATGGCTTCTGCGAAACTTTTCTTTATTTTTCCTACTGCAAGACAGGCTTTAGCCATACGCTCCACCCTTCTATCGGTATCGTCAAGCGGTATTCCAATTTTCTGGAAGACATCCAAAAGATTAAACACCAACTGTCTTACTTTTGCAGGTGTTTTTGCTTGAACTTTTATCTTCATATCGCAAACAAACTGTTAGGTATATTTCTTCCTAAAATATATTCTTCCGACTTTTGTTCCATATAATAGGTTTTCTTCACTTGCTGGGCTATTTTATATGCCAGCAATGGCGGTACCGCATTTCCTATTTGATAGAATTGCTTGGTCTCCGTGCCAGAAAACTCAAACCAATCAGGGAAAGTCTGCAGACGCGCCGCTTCACGGTACGTAAGACGCCTGCGTCTTCCGTCTACGAGCCGCACTCTCTGCATATCGCTCGTTGCTCCTGCAAGATTTCTGCAAGTAATGGTTCTCGCAGGTCTGTCCGGATACAGATCGCGAGGATTTACACAATGCGATTTCTTCTCATATACGGCTATATATTCGTCTTGGCGCGGAGTAAGTATCTTACTTTCGGGTTCAGAGCTTAACATTGTATCTCCTATCGCCTCAGCTACAGTTCTCTTCTCAAGTTCTATTGCAGGAAAATGGAATGAAGCACGATGTCCTACACATATAAGTCGTTCGCGCTTTTGCGGGACACCATAATCAACGGCATTTAACACCTTGTATTCCACGATATAGCCTAAATTCTGAAGTTCTTGAACTATCAAGTCCAAATACCATTTATGACGTCCTAATATATTGGCGACATTCTCAAAAAGGAACACTTTAGGTTGTATACGGCGAACCGCATCTATAAATATCGGAAAGCCGTCCCGTGCATCTTCCATGCCTTTTTGATTACCGAATCTGCTGAACGGCTGGCAAGGAGGACCACCTATTATTATGTCTATATCTTCTACTTCGGGATAATCGAAACCTACTTCAAGAAACTGGTTATAGCATTTTCCTTTAAGATTCCTGTTATACGTATCAACAGCCTCGTCAACCATTTCAAAGCCGATAGTCCTAAATCCCACAGCCTCAAAACCAAGCGACAAGCCTCCGCAACCAGCAAACAAGTCCAAGACCACCGCAGGTTCCTGAACTTTAGGTTTCAATAATCCATCTATGTATTGACTGTATTCTGTCATCTATAATTCTTTGTTCAATTTTTATTTCTCTTAAAATACTTTCCCACTACGGGCAGACTCTTCAGCGGCAGGTCGTGATAGACGATGTGTGCCACGAATGCCAGCACCAGTATAGTGTTTACGGCGAGGGCGAAGAGCTTGGGCAGGTGACCGTTGGAGTAGTTCATGCAGAAATAGAAGAGGACTGCTATAGCCACGTACACGGCTATCGACTTGAGCGGATAGGCGATTGGATACTTCTTCTGACCTACGAGATATGACAGCACCATTGCCGTGCCGTAGCCAGCCACGCCACCCCATGCGCAAGCCATGTAGCTGTAACGCGGAACGAAGATTACGTTGACGGCGACGAGCACCACGCAGCCGGCTGCGGAGAACCATGCGCCGTAGATGGTCTTGTCGATGAGCTTATACCAGAACGAGAGGTTGAAGTAGATGCCCATCATTATCTCGGCTGCCATTACGATAGGCACGACACGCAGACCGGGCCAGTAGCTCTCGTTGGGGATGATGTAGCGCAACACGTCGAGGTAAGCGATGACCACGAGGAAGGCAAGGAGAGTGAAGATTATGAAGAACTTCATGGCCTTGGCGTAAGTCTCGCGGTTGTCCTTGTCTTTCGACTTGCCGAAGACGAAGGGCTCGTAGGCATAGCGGAACGCCTGCGTTATCATTGCCATAATCATGGCTATCTTTGTGGCAGCGCCATAGATGCCGAGCTGTGTCTTCTCGTCCGTTCCTTCATAGAGGTAGGGGAAGATAATCTTGTCGAGAGTCTGGTTAAGGATGCCGGCGATGCCAAGCACGAGGAGTGGCCAGGCATAACGGAGCATGCGGCGCCACAGCTGAACGTCGAAGCGCCAGCGAAATCCGGTCAGCTCTTTCCAGAAGCATGCGAGGACCACGGCGGTGCAGACGAGGTTGATATAGAACACCATGCCCACGTCCACCGTGAAGTGCTCGTCGTAGAGTCCGAAGGGATTGAGGCGAAGAGCTGGCAATACCAGGAGGTAGAGCAGGTTGAGGACGATGTTGAGGATGATGTTGATAAGCTGCAGGGCAGCGAACTTCAGCGCCTTCTTCTGATAACGCAGATAAGCGAAGGGAATGCACTTGAATGCGTCAATGGCAACGCAGACAAACATCACCGCCACCCATGACTGATGGTCGGGATATTTCATGAACGTGGCTATCTGGGGCAGGAAAGCGAAGACCAGCGCTATGAAGAGCGCAGCTGTTCCTCCAACGGACATGAGCACCGTGGAATAGACAGTCTGAGGGTTTTCCTCCGTCTTGTTGACATAGCGGAAGAAGGTGGTCTCCATGCCGTAAGTGAGGACGACAAGGAGGAGCGCCGTATAGGCGTAGATGTTGGTGACGACGCCGTACTGTCCGCCCGCTGCGGCAAAGGCTGTTGTCTGAATGGGCACAAGCAGGTAGTTGATGAAGCGACCCGCAATGCTGCTAAGACCGTAAATGGCGGTGTCCTTAGCAAGTGATTTGAGATTTGCCATATATTTTGTTTTGTTTATTGTCTATCCGAAGAACATATAGCAGATTGCGATGGCTGCCACCACTCCTGCGAGGTCTGCCAGCAGTCCGCATGCCACGGCGTGACGGGTGTAGCGCACGCCTACGCTGCCGAAGTAGACGGCGAGGATGTAGAAGGTGGTGTCGGTGGAGCCTTGGAAGATGCAGGAGAGACGTCCCACGAACGAGTCGGCACCGTATGTGGTCATGGCGTCCACCATCATTCCGCGGGCTCCGCTTCCTGAGAGAGGCTTCATAAGAGCTGTCGGCAGCGCACCCACGAAGTCTGTATTGCCGCCGAGCGTTGAGACTATCCACTTGATGCCGTCAATGAGCATATCCATGGCACCCGACGCACGGAACACGCCGATGCCCACGAGGATGGCTACGAGGTAGGGGATGATGCGCACGGCGGTGGTGAATCCGTCCTTCGCTCCTTCGATGAAAGCGTCATATACGTTGATGCGGTTTCGCATTCCGGCAAGGATGAACACCACGATGATGGTCATCAGCAGGATGTTAGCCACGCTGGTGCTCACGACGTTCATCTGCGACTTGTCCATCTGAGAGAAGCCCCAGATGATGGCAGCCACCACGGCACACATTCCGCCGAGCGTGAGAAGCATGGTGCGATTGATAAGATTGATGCGCTGATAGAGCGAGGTGACGATGATGCCAGCCAACGTGGAGAAGAAGGTGGCAAGCAGGATGGGCACGAAGATGTCCGTGGGCTGTGCCGCTCCCATCTGCGCACGATAAACCATTATGGAGACCGGTATGAGGGTAAGTCCTGACGTGTTGAGCACGAGGAACATGATCATCGGATTGGTGGCGGTGTCTTTCTTGGGGTTAAGCTCCTGCAGCTGCTCCATCGCCTTCAGACCGAGCGGCGTGGCAGCATTGTCCAGTCCGAGCATGTTGGCTGCTACGTTCATGAAGATGCTGCCCGTAACGGGATGACCCTTGGGAATGTCGGGGAACAGTCGGGTGAAAACGGGCGACAGCACACGCGCCACGACGTTCACCACCCCACCCTTCTCGCCTATCTTCATAATGCCGAGCCACAACGAGAGGACACCGGTCAGACCGAGCGAAATCTCGAAAGCCGTCTTCGACGTGTCGAACGTGGAGTTCATTATAGCCGGAAAAACCTCCGTGTCGCCCATGAATATCAGTCGCACCAAGGCGATGACAAAAGCAACGAGGAAGAAGGCTATCCAGATGTAGTTTAGAACCATAAATTGGATGTTTTGATATTTATAATGAATGCAAATTTACCTATTATTTTGTAATAACTCAAATAAAAGTATTACTTTTGCATATATTCGAACAATATGGAGAGAACAGGAATATTCGTTGGGTCGTTCGACCCGTTCACCATCGGTCACGCCTCAGTGGTAAGGCGTGCCCTGCCCCTCTTCGACCGCCTTGTGATAGGTGTCGGGGTGAATGCCGACAAGCGATATATGAGCAGCACGGAGGACCGTGTGGCTGCCATAAGCCGTCTGTATGCCGACGACAGCCGCGTGACGGTGGAGGCTTACACGGGGCTGACCGTAGACTTCGCCGAGCGACACGGCGCCAAGTTCATCGTGAAGGGCGTGCGCTCCGTGCGCGACTTCGAGTTTGAGCGCGAGCAGGCTGACATCAACCGCCGTCTGACCGGCGTGGAGACCGTCCTGCTGTATGCCGAACCGGGCATGGACAGCATCTCGTCCACAGTGGTAAGGGAGCTGACAAGCTATGGCAGGGACTGCACGGAGTTTCTGCCTTGAGAACAAAAAACATAAGAGAAAACATACAATACCGAACAGATATGATCACATACAACGTAGATGGCGTGAAGATGCCAAAGATAAAGAAGCGTGAAACGACAGCGTGGATTCGCGCCGTCGCCGCATCATACAACCTTAAAGTGGGTGAGGTGGGATATATGTTCGTGGACGACGAGAAGATTCTGGAAGTAAACAACGAGTATCTCGGCCACGACTATTACACCGACGTCATCACCTTCGACTACGACGAACCGGGAATAATAAGTGGCGACATCGTCATCTCTCTCGATACAGTACGCACCAACGCCGAGAAGTTCGGCAAGACTTACGACGAAGAACTAAGAAGAGTGATTATCCACGGCATCCTGCATCTCTGCGGCATCAACGACAAGGGACCGGGCGAACGCGAGATTATGGAGGCAGCGGAGAACAAGGCGCTGGCGATGATTAAAGGTTAGCAATGGCTCGTAGGAGAAATGGCTAACCGTAGGAGGAATCCTACAGTTTGCCTTTTCTCTCAATTTCTTTAGTTTTGATTCTGCACACCAATTGGTGTGCGCTTTCTTTTCAATTGACAAGCACATTCACCTTAATTGATATGAGCCTTCGTATCAATTGGTATGATTTTCAGAAAAACACAAAGTTCGGTCGGAAAAGTGTACATTTGTCTCAAAAGTTCGGTCGGAAAAATGTTGTTTTTTTTGAAAGTTCGGCAGGAAAAGTGTACCTTTGCAACAGAAACCACTCAATATCAATGAATTATGTATAGAAACGTCATTACTCAATTAAAACGATGGAAAAACAAGGAGAATCGTAAACCTCTTGTTTTGTCTGGTGCTCGTCAGGTTGGCAAGACGTTTATGTTAACTGAATTTGGCAAACAAGAATTTGAGAATGTAGCTTACATAAATTGTGACGACAATGATATGGCAAAAGACCTATTCCTGCAAGACTATGATATGCAGCGTATTCTTCTTGCCATAGGTGCTATTACACGCCAAAATATCGTACCAGGCAAAACCCTTATTATTCTTGATGAGATACAAGAATTGAGAAGAGGTCTGACTGCTCTTAAGTATTTCTGTGAGAAAGCCCCACAGTATCATGTTGCAGTGGCAGGCTCCTTATTGGGTATAACCATGCATCAGGGAGAATCTTTCCCGGTTGGTAAAGTTGACATACTCAATATATACCCAATGACATTTGATGAATTTATGTTGGCAAAGGGTAGGGAGCAAATGGTTGAAATTCTGAAAAGCAAGGATTGGAATACCATCAAACTACTTCGATCAGAATACATCAAGCTGCTCCGAGAATATTATTTCGTTGGAGGTATGCCCGAAGCAGTAAAAACCTTTATAGAAACAAACGATTCTTTGAAGGTAAGAGAGGTACAGAAGAATATTCTCTATACGTATCAGAAGGATATATCTAAGCACGTTCCTACTTCAGAGGCCAACCGAATCAATATGGTTTGGCAGTCAATGCCTTCCCAACTGGTAAAAGAGAACAAGAAGTTTATTTACGGTGTGGCTAAGCCGGGAGGCAGAGCCAAAGATTTTGAAACTGCTATACAATGGCTAATGGATGCCGGATTGGTTTATAAAGCAGAGAGGGTGACTGAGCCTAAAATGCCATTGAAATTTTATGTGGATATCAGTAGTTTCAAGCTTTTTCTGCTTGATTGTGGTTTGCTTGGAGCCATGAGCGAAATTCCTGCCGAAAAACTATTGGTTGCTGATAATGGTATGGAAGAGTCGAAAGGTGCATTTACTGAGAATTATCTTATGAGTCAATTGGTTGCTACTAATGATACCTCTATTTTCTATTATAGCAATAACGCTAAGCTGGAGATTGACTTTTTAATTCAGCATGGATGCGACATTGTGCCAATCGAAGCGAAGGCTGAAGAGAACCTGCGTTCTAAGTCTCTCTCAACGTTTGTTTCCAACCATCCACAACTGCATGGTGTGCGCTTTTCGATGTCTGATTATAGGGAACAAGATTGGTTGACTAATATTCCATTATATGCTGCTTCTGTGTATTTTTAGACATAGCAGAGAGGTCTGCCGAATACAATATTTGCATTTCTGATGCTCAATACTATGAGTCCGGCGCACAACAAAATCTTTGGAGCGAAATTCTTGAGTTTTGAGCGTTTGTAAGCAATGCGTTTATACACAGCGTGTTATGCGCTCTTCTGAGCAAAACGTTATGAAATCAGACCAGCAAAGCCCTACTTTTTTCTGCAATAGAGCCTCTTTGACACCCCAAAACAGTCGCTGTTGTCATACAATAAAGCCTCTTTTACACTCTGATAGTGCCACTATCAGAGTGTAAAAGAGGCTTTATCGTTAAGCGTTGATGCTGTCTGCACAGCAGAACACCGTAAAAACAGCAAACCTGAACTCTAGAATCATTTTTTATTTTGTAACATGTTTTTACTCTTTGGACAATATTTGCATGGTGGATAAGAAGATTTTTTCTAATGATTTGGGTTCAAAACTCAAAATTCCTAATTCGCGAAGCGCCGCGCTTACTCTTCCATTCCTCCTCCGTAGTTCATCTGTACGTCGGAGTCGCTGCCCTTCTTCATCTGATGGCGCTTTGCCTTCATGTTACCGAAGTTATACGTCACGGTCAGGTTCACCTTTCTGCCGCCGTGGCGGAAGATCTGATGGCGCGTGAAGTTTTCGCCGCTTGTGAAGGTCTCCCACTTGCGCGAGTCGAGCAGGTCACGGCAGTTGAGCGATACGGACAGAGCCTTATTGAAGAAGTTCTTCCTTGCTCCGAAGTCTATGCTGTAGCTGGGCTTGCGATAACCCTGCGTTATCACCGTGCGAGCCTCGTAACGTCCCGTGGTCTGGATGGAGATGTCGTACGGGAGGATGAGGCTGGCTGTCATGCGGGCGTTCCATGCGAAGTTATGATCCTCCTTGCCCGTCACCGTCTGACCGTCGATGTCGTACGAGAATCCGTTGAGCTTATAGTAATAAGCGTTGGCGGAGGTGGTGAGGTCGAGGATGCGGAAGAGATTGTTCTTCAATGTCAACTCCAGACCTGACGACAGACTCTTCGCCACGTTCATCGAAGTGGAATAGAACAGTCCGTCCGTGGAACTCTTATAGGAGATGCGCTGGATGACGTCCGACGTGGGGCGATAGTAGGCGGAGAGGAGCAGAGAATGTCTGTCCCACTGCTTCAGATAGTTGAGCGAGAACGAATTGCTGAACTCCGGCGTAAGATACGGGTTACCGAACGACACGGTGGTGGCGTCGCGCGTATCACGGAACGAATTGAGCTCGCCTCCCCAAGGACGACGCAGACGACGCGTGTAGTTGACCTGCAGCTGCTGTGTGGGAGTCATCTGCCATGAGAGGAAGAGCGACGGGAAGAGTTGGAAGTAGTCCTTCTTGAAAGGCTTCTCACGCAGCGACGGGTCGTGCTCCTGCTCCCACGTATAGCTCTCGGTGTTGACGCGCCAGTATTCGCCTCGCAGACCGCCCATGATGCCCACCGGACCGAGCTTATAGCTGAGCGTGGTGTAGAAGGAATGCTGGTCCTGGTTGTATATGAAGCGGTTGAAGTACTTGCGGTCCTCTTCAGCTGCTGCGCCGTCAAACGAAGTATTGTCTACGTACGATTCCTGCGGCGTGTTCTCCCTTGAGAAGTTGGCTTGATAGCCAGCCTCAATCTTGAAGTCCTTCGTCACCTGGTTCTCGTATTCCAGCTTTATCTCCTTGCGGTTATTGTTGATATGCTGCGGACGATACTGATAGTCGTAAGACGTGGCAATGCCGTCCACAACGGTGGAGTCCTGATACCAGTTGTCGCCGTCCATCTTCCATTTGCTGATATCCGCGGTGAAGTCGATGAAGTGCTTGTCAGAGAACGAGTGGCGGTACGTAAACTCGCCATAATACATTCCCATGCCACTCTTTCCTCGGCTGAGACGATCCATGCGATAGTCGTGCAAACCATGGCCTACGGCTGTATAATAATAAGGTGTGAGGCTGTTAGAGCGGCGCTCGCCGTCCATAAGCATTCCGCTGAGCGTCAGCTCGTCCTTCTTCGTGGCGTGGAGCGTCACGCCGGCACGTGTGAAGAGATTGTTGCCCCAGTGGTCGTTGTCGGCACGATAGTCCTGATTATAGGTGGAAGAAGTCTGATGGCTCTCGGCACGTCCCGTATTGGAGCGGTGGCGATAGCCGATGTTGGCGTAAGCATCAATGAGCGAACTGCTGTAGTTGATGTTGAAGCTGGTATTGGCACCGCGCTTCGTGTCGCCGCCAGCCTGCAGCGAACCATAATAGCCGGCCTTACGGTTCTTCTTGAGGACGATGTTGATGATGCCCACCGATCCTTCGGCAGAGAACTTCGCCGAGGGATTGTCAATGACCTCAATGCGGTCGATGCTCTCCGCGGGGAGCTGCTGCAGAATCTGCGCACGGTTGTCTGTTGTCAGACCCGAAGCCTTGCCGTTTATCCATACCTCCACACTGGAGTTGCCACGCAGCGACACGTTGCCGTCGTTGTCCACCTCCACTGAGGGCACGTTGTCGAGCACGTCAGACGCCGACTGTCCTGCATTGCTGATAAGCTGCGACACGTCGAAAGTCTTGCGGTCCACCTCCAGCTTCATCGTCGCCTTTTGTCCGGTTACGGTGACGCCCTTTAGCATCTTTGCGTCCTGCGAGAGATAGAGGATGTTATAGTGGACGTCGCGCTTCTGGGCGCCCACGGTGAACGTACGCTTCACCTCACGATATCCTATGTAGGACAGCGTGACGTTGTAAGAGCCGTCGTCAAGACCGCTGATATTAAAGTTGCCGTTTATATCTGTGGTTCCGCCAGCGACAAATTTGTCGTTGTCAGAGAGCGTAACCTTCACGTTTACGAATCCAAGCGGTTCGGAGGTTTGCTTGTCAAGCACCTTTCCACGTACCGAACCTTGAGCCCATCCTGCCACCACAACTGTGCAGGTAAGGCATGACATTAAAAGACGTTTCATATCCATACATCTATAGACGGAGCATAGGATATGACAGTTTAAGAAAGAAAAGGATATTTTGGTTTTTTAACGTTGGAGAAAGGCAGGGCTTTGACAAAAACCATTCAAAACACAAGCTATATATCTTGCTTAAAATAGTACATACATATTTATAACCTTGTGTTTTTATATGTTTTTCCGATTATGGGCGCATGCTGTGCACAAATAAAAGGCTTTACGTTAGGTTGTCGAGAACATGGTTCTCGTAAGACCTAATGTAAAGCCTTTTATTTAAATCCGATAGGATTTGCGCCCATAAGCGGATTGTGGAGAAAGGTTTTTGTCAAAGCCCTGCCTATATAAGCAGCCTATTAGCAGCCCTTATGCGTCATGATGTCCAGCACCATTTCGTCGGTGCGGTTCATTGCTTCGGCACCGATGCTGGTGAGATTGCGGATGGAACGGTCTACGTCGTCGTCGATGATGCCTTCCACGGACGACACGCACTTGCCTTCCATTGAAAGGAGGGCAGAGAGGAGAGCGGTGGAAACGCCTGACGAAATCTTGAGGGCGCAGCTGGGCTTCGCACCGTCGCAGATCATACCCGTGATGTTGGCAATCATGTTCTTCACAGCAGAGCAGATATGCTGATAGTCGCCTCCCATGAGGTAGGTGATGCCGCAGCTTGAACCTATACTTGCTACCACGCAACCGCAGAGGGCTGAGAGCTTGCCGAGGTTCTGCTTGATATAGATGGCGGTGAGGTGACTCAAGATGAGAGCGCGGATCTGTTCTTCCTCAGTATTCTCGTTCTCATCAGCGTATACAGCCACGGGATTGGTGGCGCAGATGCCCTGATTGCCCGAGCCTGAATTGCTCATAACCGGAATCATGGCACCTCCCATACGTGCGTCGCAAGCCGATGCTGTCTTGGAGATGATATGTGAGAAGATGGAATTGCCGAAGATGCCGTGGCTGAGAGGACGGTCGATGGTCTTGCCAAGGCAATGTCCGTAGTTGGCTTTCTTCGATTCTTCTGCAATGCGGAAGTTGTATTCGCGGGTCTTTAGGATAAATCGGATTTCGTCCAATGGAGTGGTGGTGGCGAAATCATACACCAAGCGCATGTTGAGACGGATGTCGTTGTTGGCGGCTACGGCGCCAGCGGGCTTGCGATTGTCCATCAATACCTCACCGTCCTTCTCTTCATACACGAAGCGTGTGTGGTCGGTGGCGATGACTGCAACAGCCTCATGGCCGTCAGCCTTGCAGTGTATCTCCACGTAGAGCTTCTCGGTGATGCCCTGCTTCAGGCAGATGTCTATGTGGTTGTTGGCAGCCACGTATGCCTTTCCCTCCTCAAGAGTGGCGGGGGTGAGGTCCTTGATTACCTCAAGACCATACTCTGACTTGCCTACTATGGCACCAAGTGCGATGGCGATGGGCAGACCAATCATTCCCGTACCGGGGATTCCCACGCCCATAGCGTTCTTTAGGATGTTTGCCGACAGATGTGCCTCTATCTTCTCCGGGCGGCATCCCAGGAGTTCTGTGGCACGTGCCACGCAGAGCGACACGCACATTGGTTCTGTACAACCGACAGCCGGCACTACCTCACGGTTGATGAGGCTGATTATCTGTTCACGAATGTTGTTGTCAAGCATTACAGTATATGTTGTTTTATGGTTAGTTTTGACTGCAAATTTATTAAATAAAATAATGACAAGCAAGAATTATCCCGCTTTTTCAATATTGAGTATAAACAAATCTCCTTGTATACTTGTATCTTGTCTGCCCGCCTGCCGGTGAGCATACGAAAACAGGGACTTCCCTGCATTGCGTGCTGCAATACGGGGATAGTCCCTGCGTTATTCTTAGTTATGATATATCATACTGTTTACTTCGACTCGCCGTACTTGTCAAGACCGGCATTGAGGAAGTCGATATATTCAGAGATGTTCTCGTCGTATGAGCGGCTGCCGGTGAGCGGCATGCCCTCGTTGTCGAGGAGGATGTACATCGGCTGGGTGTTAGAACCGAACTTGTGGCGCTGGAGATAGCTCCACTTGTCGCCTACGGTGCGGAGTGTACGCTTTGAACCGTCGGTGTCTGTCACCTCCATCTGCTGCGGCAGCGGAGTCTTGTCGTCCACGTAGAGCGAGATGAGCACGTACTTCTGGTTGAGCAGGTCAGCCACCTTGGCGTCTGTCCATACGGCTGCCTCCATCTTACGGCAGTTGACACAGCCGAAGCCAGTGAAGTCAACCATAACCGGCTTGCCCTCAAGACGAGCTGCTGCCATACCTGCCTCATAGTCTTTGAAGCGCGGATGAACCTCGTTCTTGTAGAGATTGAAGTCCTGAGTGTTCATTGGCGGTGCGAAAGCAGAGACTGCCTTAAGAGGTGCACCCCACAGACCAGGAATCATATAGAAGGCGAATGAAAGCGAAGCGAGAGCGAGGAAGAACTGCGGCACGTTGGTGCGGCGGCCTTCATCATCGTGCGGGAAGTTGAACATACCGAGAAGGTAGAGTCCCAGCAGAGAGAAGATGCCAATCCAGAGTGCGAGGAACGCCTCACGGTCGAGGATGTGCCAGCCGTAAGCGAGGTCGGCCACTGAGAGGAACTTCAGCGCGAAAGCCAGCTCGATGAAGCCGAGAACCACCTTCAGAACGTTCATCCAACCACCTGACTTAGGTGCTGACTTGAGCAGTGTGGGGAACATTGCGAAGAGAGCGAAGGGCACAGCCAGAGCGATGGCGAAGCCGAGCATACCGATGGTCGGAGCTACGATGCTGCCTTCTGACGATACTGCCACGAGGAGGAAGCCGATGATAGGACCGGTGCATGAGAAGCTCACGAGCGAAAGGGTGAACGCCATGAGGAAGATGCTGAGGATGCCGCTTGTCTGTTCTGACTTGGCGTCAATCTTATTGGTCCAAGATGCCGGCAGCGTAATCTCGAAAGCTCCGAAGAAGGAAGCTGCGAACACTACGAGCAAGAGGCAGAAGAGGATGTTGAAGATGGCGTTGGTGGAGAGGGCGTTAAGAGCGCTGGCTCCGAACAACATCGACACAATCAGACCCAAAGCCACATAGATAACCACGATGCTCACACCGTAGGTGATGGCTTCACGGATGGCCTTCTTACGTTCCTTGTTACGCTTGAGGAAGAAGCTCACTGTCATCGGGATGATAGGCCATACGCACGGGGTGAAGAGTGCGAGGAATCCGCCTACGATACCTGCGAGGAAGATGTAGAGGAGTGAGTTGCTCACGGGCTTGTCATACTTGGCAAGCTCTGAGATAACCGGTGTCCAGAGCTTCTGGGCTTCTGACTTGTCGAGAACTGCGGGGGCAGCTGCGCTGTCAGCAGCGACTGCCGTATCAGCCTTTACAGTGTCGGCGGTCAGCCCTTGAGCCTCTTCCTTAGCTTCTTCGGCAGCTGCAGCAGCGTCAGTAGCGGGAGCCTTGCCCTGCTTGTGCAGCTCTACGGTTGTGGGAGGCATACACATCTCCTCGTTGCAAGCGCCGAACTCGAGGTAGCACTTGATGGAGTATATCGGCTTAGTGAATTTCACTTTCTGGACAAACTGGACGCTGTGCTCGAAGTAACGGAGCTTCATTCCGAACATTGGGTCCATCTCGGAAATCTCACGACCGCGCGGTGTAAGTTTTCCGACCAGCTCGATACCGTCTTTTTTATCGACATGGAATGACGCCTCGACGGGGCCGTCGCTACCAAGGTTGGTAGAATAGACGTGCCATCCCTTTTCGATCTTACCAGAGAAGATAATCTCGCCCTCAGCAGTATTGCCTGTCTTGAGCTGCGAGGTAAACTTCACGGGGTTTGCCATCTGCGCATTGCAGAACATTGCTACCATAAGCAGCAAGGCAAGTGAAATCGCTTTTCTCATAGAGTTTACTTGAATGTGAATGTTAAAAGATTTTGAATTGTTTTATGTACTCCCACCGGGAATCGAACCCGGATCAAAGGTTTAGGAAACCTCCGTTCTATCCATTGAACTATAGGAGCATCTTCCTATCCTAATCAAAGAAAGATCATTTGTTTGATTTATACGGCATAAGATTCTGCAAAATTATTGATTTTTTTCGGAACACCGAAATAAAAGAGGCGCTTTTATATGCAATATACTAAAGTTTCGAAATTGCTCGGACTGCTGAGTTGTATGGTTTCTCCGCTGACGGGATGGCGAAACTCTATGCTGGCAGCATGCAGATACATGCGCTGACGGGTGGCGCTGCGACCGTAGAGGGGGTCGCCGAGGATGGGCGTAGCAAGACCTTCGGGGTGGGCGCAGTGGACGCGCAGCTGATGGGTTCGACCCGTATGCGGAGTGAGCAAGACGTGGGTGACGCCAGAGGGGAACACTCTCAGGACATGAAAGTCGGTGACGGCGGGCTTGCCGGTCTGATAATCCACCTGCTGACGGGGTCGGTCTGAGAGGTCTGGAGAGAGCGGAAGGGTGATGCGACCGTCACGTCCGTCGTCGCTCATGGTGCGAAACGGAGTGTCGGGGAGGCGTTCCGGGATGCCGTCGAGCAATGCCTCGTAGCGCTTCTTCACCTCACGGGAGGCAAACTGGCGCTGCATCTCGGTGTAGACAGCGTCGTTAAGGGCAAGGACAAGCAGACCGCTTGTGTCCATATCGAGGCGGTGAACGGCTTTTACCGTGACTGGTTTTTCCGTCATACTCTTTCCTTCGGCATGGCGACGTGCCAGCATTCGCTTTACATATTCCTCCACGTTAGCAGCCGAATGGTCTTCTGTCCCCATCACTTCCTTGCCCGGAACTGATAGCATGCCGGAGGGCTTGTCCACCACAATGATGGCTTCGTCCTCGAAGACGATGCGCGGTTCGCCGACGTTTCTTGCACGTTGGAGCGGATTTGGTTCAACGTCCAGTCCGATAAGCATGTGCGTAAGGATGGGCAGACACTTCGAACGGCAGGCTGGATAGTAATGCAGATGGTGACGAATCTCCTGACGTGGCGAGTCGCCCCACCAGAATTCAGCCATACATAGAGGTTGAAGTCCATGACTGTAAGCATACTGCAGGAGCTTCGGAGCGCAGCAATCGCCGGTTCCAGCGGGTGGCATCGTTCCGGTTTTCTCGAGGAATATGTCGGTAATGTCGCGCATTTCGCCACGAGCGTTGAGCATGCGATATTGGGCGAAGAGCCACTTCTGCAAGCCGTCACTCATCTCGCTGCGACGATGGCGCAACGCTTCTATTCGCGAACGATGGCTTTCCACCTCCTCCGTCAGTGCCACAAGCGTCTGCTCCGACTCCTTCTTGAAGCGTCGCAGCTCCGCTTTCATGTATTGGCTTTCCTTTATCATAGCAGCTTCCTCGTCCTTCAACAACGGTCCGCTTGCCCTTCGCTCGTCACGTCGCGCCTTTGCAGCGGCTATATCAGCCTTGCGTTCAGCCATCTCATTGGCGTAAAGAGCTTTAGCGTCAGCCAGTCTTTGCTGCGCTTCCTTGTATTCCGGAGCGTTCACAAGGGCTTCAACCTCATGGTTAAGAGCCGAAATCTCAGCCTCGATGAGCTTGAAGTGTCCGTCCGGACGCTGCGCATCGAAGACCGGAGGCACGAAGAAAGTCCAGTCATTGCGACCCGATAGCAATCCGGAATAAGCGGCAAGGAAAGCGTAGGGCGCCACTTCCGCTGTCCCATCGCTCACCAATGGCTGTCCGTCCGCAGCCTCATTCCTCACCACGAGCACTCCGAACATCTTTCCCCCACCCTCTCCGTCGCATACACCTGACGTACGGATGTAATGCTGCACAGCCTCAGCCGCCAACTCACACAGCGGATGAGGAGTATAGCAGAAGGGGAATGTGAACTGTTTCGGGGGCTGTATGTCGGTATGAAGTGGATGTATAATGTTGCTCATAGTAAGTATGATATATAATAAGAGGTGGGGAATAGACAAGGCAAAGTTAGTAAAAATCTTCGCCATACGCATAAATGCACAATATAATATATGATATTTCGATTATTTTGTCTACATTTGCATTGGCTCGAATGCCACTGGCATCGCACCTAACAGCCGAAAGCATACTTAAAGAATAACATAAAAACAGAAAACAAAATGAGTACACTGAAAAAAATGTTCGCCTCAAAGCTTCTTGAGGTAAAGGCCATCAAGCTTCAGCCCAACGATCCTTTCACATGGGCATCAGGATGGAAGTCGCCGATTTATACTGACAACCGCAAGACATTGGCTTATCCCGAACTCCGTTCTTTCGTAAAGCAGGAGCTCGTACACCTCATCCATGAGGAGTTCCCCGAGGCTACAGCCGTTGCTGGTGTTGCCACTGGAGCCATCGCCCAGGGCGCTCTCGTAGCTGACGAGCTGCTTCTCCCCTACTGCTACGTTCGTCCGAAGCCGAAGGATCACGGTATGGGCAACCAGATTGAGGGCACCATTCCCGAGGGAGCAAAGGTTGTAGTGGTGGAGGACCTTATCTCTACCGGCGGCTCATCGCTCAAGGCTGTTGACGCTCTGCGCAAGGCTGGCTTCGAGGTTGTGGGTATGGTGGCAAGCTATACTTACGGTTTCCCCGTCGCTGAGGAGGCTTTCAAGGCTGCCAACGTGCGCCTCGTCACTCTCTCTGACTATGAGCACACCACAGCCATCGCCGCTGAGACCGGCTACATCAATAAGGAAGACCTCGAGGTTCTGGCTGAATGGCGCAAGGATCCGGCTAACTGGAAGAAATAACAAGAGCAGACGAAAATAACGAAATGAGTACATTCGAAAGTACAATCCGCCAGATCAACTATCCCCAGCAGAGCGTCTACTCGAAGCTCAGCGACCTTAACAACCTTGAGAAGCTCAAGGAGCGCATGGAGCTGATGAAGGACAGCATGCCGGAGGAAGCTCGTCAGCAAGCGGAGAAAATCAAGGATCTCACATTCGACGCTGACTCGATGTCTGTGAATGTGCCGCCGGTGGGTGCAATACGTCTGCGTATCGTAGACCGCGACGAGCCGAAGTGCATCAAGTTTGAGACGGAACAGAGTCCGATTCCCTTCAATTTCTGGATTCAGATTCTCCCCGTCACAACCACGACATCAAAGATGAAGCTCACGATAAAGGCTGACCTCAATCCCTTCATCAAGCAGATGGTGAAGAAGCCACTGCAGGAAGGAATAGAGAAGATAGCCGACGTGCTGCAGATGATTCAGTACGAATAACAGTTATAGTTGAGAGTTGGGAATTGAAAGTTGAGAGTTGTGATTACCATACATAGCTATAATGCCAGATCGTTATCAATGATAGCATATCATAACTCTTAACTGTCGATTCTCAATTTTCAAATAAAAACTCTTAATTCTCAACTCTCAATTTTCAAATAAAAAGCACTCTCAATTAACGAAACATGACACCGAGCAGAATCATTTCATTGTTCCTTAAGACGCGCACGTCATTTATCGTCACGTCGCTTAAGGCTTTCTTGCTGGCAGCACCGCTTCTCGTAGCCTGCTCAGCCGACTCATTCGACTTCTCCTCGCTACGCGCCTACTTCGTTTTCGACAATTCCGTACATCAGGACCCGACGCTTCAAAGCGCACTCAACCCGATGTCGCCGGGTGTGTTCTGCCGCATCCATGAGGGTTCGGAAGGCGGAGCGCTGTTCATTTACTTTGAGAGTAACCAGAGCAACAAGACCACAAAGGCAAAGGAGAACGCTGACGACCTGCGACGTACACGCGCCATCGGCGTATATAACAAGACGGGTGTGATAGTGGGTTACGGCAATCTTTCGTCACCTGCCACGCTGTACGCCTACGACAGCCAGTGCCCGGAATGTTACGCCAAGACCAATATGGTGTCATACAAGCTCAGCATCAACTCCAAGGGATTTGCCACTTGCGCCAACTGCAAGCGCGAATACGACCTCAACAACAACGGCATCTGCAAGACGGGAGGCAAAAAACTAATCAAATACAGAGCCACTTCTACAGGCGCACTCGGCGTCCTCAGCATCAACAATTAAGCGGAGGCAGCAGGACGTAAAAGCTCAATTTTTATAGCTAAAATCAGTTAAAAAAGGCGCATTCCCTCATAAAATGTGTACGGAATGACGATTATTCCCCCTTAAAATGTGTATATTTGCGCAGTTATTCCCCCTTAAAATGTGGGCGAAACCGCAATTATTCCCTCATAAAATGTGATTCAACACATTCTTACACCCTTATTTTCAACACATTAGAACGTATGGAAAGATTAGCTATAAAAGAACTCCTGAAATGGAAAACAAAAGAACATCGTAAGCCACTCATCATCGAAGGTGCAAGACAGGTGGGAAAAACCTGGCTTGTAAAGGACTTTGCACAAAAAAACTACAAGCAGTTGGCATACGTAAACTTCGAGGAGATGAAGATTCTACAGAATCTCTTCGAACAAGATTTCGACATTTCGCGTATACTAACAGCCATTGGTGCTGCAACTAACGTAACATGCACGGAGGGTGATACGCTGATTTTTCTTGACGAAATACAGGCTGCACCGCATGCCATAACCTCGCTTAAGTATTTTTCGGAAAACGCTCCGGGCTATCATGTCATTGCTGCTGGTTCGCTTTTAGGAATCGAACTGCATCAAGGAGAATCATTTCCCGTAGGCAAGGTGGACTTTCTTTCTCTCCATCCCATGAGTTTCATCGAGTTTGTAATGGCTATGGGAGATAACAATTTGGCCAACATACTACAATCAAAGGATTGGAATATGATAACAATGTTCGCTCCTAAATTCCAAGAACTGCTGAAGTATTATTACTATGTGGGAGGAATGCCTGAGGCTGTATCGGTTTTCAGCCAAAGCAGAAATTGGGAAGAAGTAAGGAAAATACAAAAGGGCATTCTTAATAGTTATCAAAGAGACATGTCAAAGCATGCTCCTTCCGAAATCGTACCACGCATCACGGACTTATGGAAGTCGTTGCCTGCTCAGTTAAGTAAAGAGAACAAGAAGTTCATATATGGCGTAATACGTGAGGGAGCAAGGGCGAGAGAATACGAAATAGCTCTGCAATGGCTGCAAGATGCCGGACTTATATATAAGGTATTCAACGTCAAAGCCCCAAGACTTCCGCTTGTCAGCTATGAAGACAGAGCCGCTTTCAAGATATTCGTCTTGGATGTAGGTCTTTTAGGAGCCATGTCAAACCTCAAGGCTTCCACTATAGTGGATGGCAACAGCATCTTCACGGAGTTTAAAGGAGCGCTTACCGAGCAGTATGTCCTTCAACAGCTGATTCTCAAATACGAACCTTATTATTATGCAAGACCCAACAGTACGCAAGAAATTGACTTCCTCCTTCAAGACGATGAAGACTGCATTGTGCCGTTGGAGGTAAAAGCAGAGACAAATGTAAAGGCTAAAAGTCTGCGCCAGTTCGTAACGGACAATCATTCACAGAAGGCATATCGTATCTCGATGAATGACTACAAGCAGGAAGATTGGGTTACGAACGTACCTCTATATACTGTCAACAGCTTAGATTTTTAGCTTCTGATAAATGAATAAGGGCTAATGAAAAAGGAGACAGAAGTTATCTTTAACCACAACTTCTGTCTCCTTTTATTTTTACTGAACTTGCGGAAGTTCAATTTTTACTTCTTCTTTGGTCTGCGGCGTGCCCATCCTTCCTCAGAGAAGTCGGGCTCTTCGCCTACGAGCTTGATGTCGGGATTGTCGATGAACTGGCGCCAGTCGTCCTGACGGCCGCTCTCGAAACGGGTGGCTCCACGCTGCGAACGGCCTCGTCCTTCACCGTCGTTGCGACGCTTTGAGCGCTTCTCATACTGACTGCCATCGTCGCGACGTGACGAGCGGCGGTCACCTCTTGCTCCATGGTCTGAACCAGAACGGCGCTGCTGACGTCCGCCATTGTTGTCAGAAGGCGTGTCGTCGGCGTCGTTACAGCGAACCGTACGACCACGATAAGAGGCTCCGTTGAGAGCACGCATAACCTTCTGGGCGTCCTCCTCCGGCACTTCGATGTACGAGATGCGGGCAAGCAGGTCGATGTGGCCTACGTCCTGACGGCCGTGAACGTTGCGGTTGATAAACTGCATCACCTCGCCCGGATAGAATCCGTCGTCCTTTCCGAGATTGATGAAGAGGCGGCGGTAGCCCTTCTCCGGCATGCGCTTCTCGCGCTTCTTGCCGTCACGACCCTCACCACGCTCCTTGCGGTCGTGCGATGTGGACGGCTTGACAATCTCGGGGGCGTTGGCGTAATACTTAAGGAAGCGGCCGAACTCCAGCGAAACAATCTTCTTGAGGATGTCCTCCTTGTCGAAGTACTCGAAGTGACGGTTGATATCCTCCATGAACGGAGCAATCTGGTCCTCGTCCACGTCCACCTTCTCTATCTCGTCAATGGCCTTGAAGAGCTGCTTGGAGCATATCTCCTGCGGTGTGGGCAGCGTTCCGTCCACAAATTCCTTGCCTATAACCTTCTCGATGGCTCTTACCTTGCCCCTCTCCTTCGTATGTATGATGGAGATGGACGTGCCCTTCTTGCCTGCACGACCGGTACGTCCTGAGCGGTGAGTATAGCTCTCCGTGTCGCCTGGCATGCCGTAGTTAATGACATGCGTGAGGTCGTCCACGTCCAGTCCTCGCGCTGCCACGTCCGTAGCGACGAGCAACTGCGTGAGATGCTGGCGGAACTTCTGCATGGTGATGTCGCGCTGCTGCTGCGAGAGGTCGCCGTGCAGCGGCTCTGCGTTATATCCGTCGCGGATGAGCTTGTCCGCCACCTCCTGCGTTTCAGCCTTGGTGCGGCAGAATATGATGCCGTAGATGCGGGGATAATAGTCGACGATGCGCTTCAATGCCAGGTATTTGTCCTTGGCATTCACCATATAATAGATGTGGTTGACGTTCTCCGCACCCTCATTGCGCGAGCCAACCACTATTTCCTTGTAGTCATGCAGGTAGCCACGCGCAATCTTCTCTATCTCCTTACTCATCGTAGCTGAGAAGAGCAGCGTATTGCGGTCCTGCGGAACATTCTCGAAAATCTCGTTGATGCTGTCGGAGAAACCCATGTTAAGCATCTCGTCAGCCTCGTCAAGCACCACGTTACGCACGGCTTCCAGCTTGGCAGCGCCGCGTCCTACGAGGTCGATGAGGCGTCCCGGTGTGGCTACGATAATCTGGGCGCCACGCTTCAGAGCGTGCATCTGGTCAATAATGGATGTTCCTCCGTAAACTGCCACAACGTTGATGCCCTTGATATACTTTGCGAACGACTTGAGGTCGTCGGCAATCTGCAGACACAATTCACGTGTCGGCGAGATTACGATGGCTTGTGTGGCGCGGTTTGTGGGGTCTGTACGTTGCAGGAGCGGAATGCCGAAAGCGGCGGTCTTTCCTGTTCCTGTCTGTGCGAGGGCGATGACCTCGTTGCCATCGCCGAGCAAATAGGGTATTACTTCTTCCTGGACGGGCATCGGATGCTCAAATCCAAGTTCTTCAATGGCGCGGCGGATGTCGCCGTTTACGCCAAGTTCTTCAAATGTCTTCAATTGCTTTACTATGTTTACTTGTTTACAATCTCAAGCACATCCTCTATCGTACGGTCAAACGGACCTGTGTGCTCAAGCTTCAGTGTGCACATGGCAGCGGCGAATCGTCCCGACTCGTCATATCCTTTGCCCTGTGAACGACACCAGAGATAACCTGCTGAATATGTATCGCCACATCCCGTGGCGTCCACTATGTCGTGCGGTTCGTAAGCGGGAATCTCGTAGAACTTTCCTTCGGCGAGAATCAGAGAGCCGTAGCTTCCCAACGTCACCACCACTTCCTTCACGCCCCACTCTGCCAGTCTCTCGGCAGCCTTGCGCGGGTCGGTGAGTCCGGTTATCACCTCCATCTCGTGCTCGTTCACCTTTATGATGTCGGTATGAGCGAGAATCTGGAGCTTGTCAGCCCAGTCGATGGCAAAAACCTGCTCACCACGCACCTCACGAAGAAATCCCTGAGCGTCTATGGAGATGCGTCCTTTGGAAGAGAGATACGTTATCACCTCCGGCGAGAAGTCGTCGCTGAGCAACGAACCGAGATGGAACACCTTGGCATCAAGGGTGCTCATCTCCTCAATGGTGAAGGGGTCGGCACGCTCAAGCACACGCTGTGTGCGTTCGTTCTGGTTCTCACCATACTTGTTCTCGAAGTAGACGGTGTGGCGGCTGGGGAAGGTCAGCACGTCAATGCCTACACGGCGCATTGCCTCTGCCGACTCCATCTCGCTTTCGCCGAGCTTTGTGACGAGCTGGAAAGTGACGTCCTTCGGGAGATGATTGAACGCATAAGAGAAATAAAACGATGTGCCTCCTGCCATGTAGACAGTCTTGCGCGGAGTGATGATCTTATCTTTAGTGATATGACCGATACAACATATATCTTTCATTGTGGATTGACTTGTTTTAGTCATTAAAAATGGGGTTATCTATAGAATGTGCAAAGTTAGTGAAATTATTGCGCAAAACTTGCTTATTTCCATAATTTTTAAGAAATTTGCATCCTCATACATACATAGAGAATCATATCAATAACCAATATATTCCACCATGCGAAAAGTAATAGGTATCGGCGAGACAATGCTCGACATCATCTTCAAGAACGGCAAGCCCATCGAGGCTGTGCCGGGAGGCTCCACCTTTAACGGCATCGTATCGCTCGGAAGGGCGGGCGTCAAGACCGTGTTCGTCAGCGAGACGGGCAATGACAGAGTGGGCGAATACGTCCGTGATTTTCTCCGAGACAACAACGTCGACACATCTGCCATTAACGTATTTCAGGAAACTAAGTCGCCGGTGTCGCTCGCATTCCTCGACAAGGACAACAATGCTGACTATATATTCTATCGCGACCAGAAGCATGACCACATGGACTTTGCCTATCCTGACATCCAGAAGGACGACATCGTGGTGTTCGGATCGTTCTATGCCGTCAATCCGGCGCTGCGTCCGCAGGTTTCGGGATTGCTCGAATACGCCCGCCAGCGAGGTGCCATCATCTATTATGACGTCAACTTCCGCAAGGCTCACCAGGCTGACGTGATGAAGGTTACGCCCAATCTCATAGACAACCTTGAGTATGCCGACATCGTAAGAGGCTCGAAGGAGGACTTCTAGGTGCTCTATAAGAAGGACTCGGCTGAGCGCGTCTATCGTGCCGAGACATCGTTCTACTGCAAGCGATTCATCTATACCGACGGACCCAATCCCGTAAGCGTATTCTCCAACAACGGCTTCCATAAGGAGTATGCCATGCCTAAGACCGAGACGGTGAGCACCATCGGAGCCGGCGACAACTTCAATGCTGGATTCATCTACGGCATGATAAAGTACGGCGTGACGCGCGACGACGTGGAGCAGGGCCTTTCCGAAGAGGTATGGGACAAGCTCATCGCCACAGCCACGGCGTTCTCCGCCGACTGCTGCAAGGATATCTTCAACTATATCTCGAAGGAATTCGGTCAGCAGCTGCAGAATAAATAAATGACACAACTATTTAAACAACTCAAAACATATCAACAATGAAGACAGAAATCACTTCGTCCATCCATTACGTTGGCGTCAACGACCGCCACAAGGCTCTCTTCGAGGGTCTCTGGCCTCTGCCTTACGGCGTGAGCTACAACTCGTACATAATCCTTGACGACAAGATTGCACTTGTCGACACAGTGGAGGTGGACTTCTTCCCGCAATTCCTCGACAACATCCGCCGCGTCATCGGCGACCGTCAGATTGACTATATCATCGTGAACCATGTGGAGCCTGACCACAGCGGCAGCATCGCTCTCATCAAGAAGTATTATCCCGAGGCTGTAATCGTGGGCAACAAGAAGACCTTCGATATGCTCGGCGGCTATTATGGCGTGGGCAACAAGGGCGACATCCTCGAGGTGAAGCAGGGCGACACGCTCTCGCTGGGACATCACGAGCTGGCGTTCACGATGGTGCCGATGGTGCATTGGCCCGAAACAATGGTGACGCTCGACACCACAGCCGCCACCCTCTTCTCAGGCGACGCCTTCGGATGCTTCGGCGCTCTCTCGGGTGCTGTGATTGACGAAGACATGTGCTGCGACATCTTCTGGGACGAGATGCGCCGCTATTACTCTAACATCGTGGGCAAGTACGGCGTGCCGGTGCAGCAGGCGCTGAAGAAGCTCGCCGGCGTGAAGCTCGACTATATCTGCTCCACACACGGACCCGTATGGCATAAGCACATCGAGCGCGTGGTAAGCATGTATGACATCATGAGCCGTTACGAGGCAGAGCAGGGTCTGGTGGTCTGCTACGGTTCGATGTACGGCAACACGGAGCGTGCGGCAGAGATGATTGCAGCAGCCGCAAGTGAGGCTGGCGTCAAGAACATCGTCATGCACGACGTTTCGCGCGAGAACCATTCGTTCATCATCCGCGACATCTTCCGCTACAAGGCCATAGCCCTCGGCGCCCCCACATACAACAACGAGATTTATCCGCCGATGGCATCATTGCTCTCCGAGCTTGCCGGACGCAACCTCAAGGACCGCTTCCTATCCGTCTTCGGCTCGTTCACATGGGCAGGTCAGACCGTTAAGAAGATTCTCGCATACAACGAGGAGAAGCTGAAGCTGGAGCTTGTGGGCAACACCGTGGAGATAAAGCAGAGCCTCAGCGAGGAAACTCGCCAGCAATGCGAGCAGCTCGGCAAGGAGATAGCAAAGAAACTGGCTGAATAATATAGAAGTTCCGACACAATATTTGCATTTCTAATGCTCAATACTCCTCGTTCAACGCACTAAGAAATCCTTGGTGCGAAATTTTCGAGTTTTGAGCGTGCAGCGATAGCATGCTGATATATAGCCGATTATGCGGTTAAGAAAAGAAGTGTGCAATGAATGGCGGAGCCAAACAAGCATCAATGGGATGCAATAGTGCCACTTTTACACTCCAATAGAGCCACTTTTATTATGCAATAGCGCCACTTTTACACTCTAATAGTGGCACTATTGCATAATAAAAGTGGCTCTATTGTTAAGCATCGGTGCCGTTTGCACAGCAAAACACCGTAAAAACAGCAAACGGGAACTCTAGAATCAATTTTTATTATGTAACATGTTTTTACTCTTGGGACAATATTTGCATAGCGGACGGCAGCCGTCGTCCGCCATCCCCCACTCCTTCATCTTTTCAAAGTCAAACTCATCCATTCCTGCCTGGCGCAATGTCACAGCGCGGTTATGGTCGTCGAGATAGAGGCGGTAGCGCGGGGCTTTATAGCCAGCGTCGGTCAGGGAGCGCGGCGTCAGAGCGGCGGTGCGCGGCGATGAGATGCCAGCCATCGACATCAAGGTGGGGAAAAGGCTTACGCTGGTCTCCACGTCCTTGTCACGATTGGCGTGGAGGGCGGCGGTTATGGTGCTGTAGTCACGACTGTACTGCTCCGATGTCCATACGAGAAGCGGCACGTTGAGGTCGTAAGCTGAGGGCACGGGCGAGGCATGGAGGAAGCGTAGGCGCTGGTCGTCGAAGATGTTCTCGCCGTGGTCGGAGGTGTAAATCATAGCTGCTGCGCAACCACGATTGCGCAACATTCCGATGATGGAAGCCAGAAGGCGGTCGGTCTGCAGTATGGTGTTGTCGTAAGCGTTTATAAGAGAAGGACGATTCTTCGCCTTTGCCTCCGTCGGAGTGTCGGGAAGGAAGCGGGCTTCGCTCTGCGGATAACGGTCGCGATAGTTGAAGTGCGAACCGTATGTGTGGAGCACGATGAGTTCCTTGGTGCGCTTCTTTGCCAGAATACGCTTCACGTAAGGGAGGAGTTGCTCGTCGCTCGTGGCCGCAACCACATCCTCAGAGCCTTCCTTTGCCTCCGTCTCGTCCTCACGAATGAAGATGCAGTCGTCCGCTTCGCTGCCGAAGAAGTCGATGTAAGAATGGTTGGGCAACTGATTAGAGACGAACGTGGTGTGGAATCCAGCCTCACGGAACGCCGTAATGATGCTCTTCTCGTCGTACAACCTATCGTGGTCTGCAGCGGAAGCGGCAGAGAGAAGCATCGGAACACTCTTGTGAGTGGTGTTCGATTGTGACATGGTATGCGAGAAAACCGTCAGTCCGTCCATGCGTGAAAGCAGCGGATTGGTGGGTCTGTGATAGCCATAGAGCTGGAAGTTGGCGGCACGTGCGGTCTCGCCGATGACGAGGACGTACACTTCGGCTGAGTCGGCGGGATGGTCTGACTTGGCATCAAAGCGGAAGTCAGCCACACGTTCCTTATAGTTGGCAGACAAACCGCTCTGCTCCACGGCAAGTCCGAGATTATAAAACACGTTGACGGGGAACATGTGGTCTTCTGCACGGTAAGTGAACGGACGGTCCTCGCCCTTCGGATATATCACGTAAGAGAGTCCTGCCACCACGGCTCCAGCCGCCATACACCACAGCGCAGCACGGCGCATGGAACGGCAGAACGCCGCCTCTGCCTTGAGATGACGCGCCCATGAGAAGGAGGCAAGCACGAGGAGAGGCACGTAAAGCACCACAACGCCAGCTACGGCAGGCACCAGATTGTCAAGCAGTTCGAGCATCTCGCCGGGATTGGAAGTCACAAGATTAAGGAACATGTCCACGGCTATCACTCCTCGTCCGTAAAGATAAATAAGCACCAGCTGGAAGGCGGCGAAGAAGATAAGCAGAAAGACGCGCCAAACCTGGCAGCCCGTCTTGTGCGACAGCGCCATCAGCCCGCCGTAAACACCCAACGGCAACAACACGTTGGCAAGACAAGCCATGAACGGCATGCGCTCCGTGAAGCACAGCGCCACGTTGGGCACGGCAAGGGAGAGCACCGCATAGAAATAAAGAAAGCGGGGCGAAAGCAGACGACGGAGAAAGGTCGTGAGCCTGTTATTGTGAGAGTTGGTCATACTATTTGAAAGTTGAAAGCCCTAAAAAGCCTCGTTGATATTGAATATGAATCCTTTCTGTCCGTGCTTTCCGAATCCGTAGTCGAGTCGGACATTCACGTTCTTCTTGAATTCCCAACGATAGCCCACACCGAAGTTGGGCAGGACATGCTTCATTCTGAGGTCTGCAAACTTGGGGAACACCGTACCTGCTCCAGCCCACGCCACGACGCCGTTGCGTCGCCATACGTGCTGACGAAGCTCTATGGTGGCCTCTATCTTGTTCTTGTCGCGATAACGTCCCTCATAATAGCCTCGCATGGAATAGCTGTTGCCGAGGAGAGCCATCATGCCCCACGAAGGATTGCCGATGTTGATGGTGGCGCGGCAGTCGGCGGCGAGAGTCGCTCCCTTCCACACGGGGATGTATCCGCTTGCACGGAGGTCGGTGGTGGAGAAGGCATAATGATTGCCGAGGAAATGAGGACGAGCCAACTCCATAAGCGAGAGATAAACTCCCGAATGGGGAGCCGTGAGATTGTCACGCGTATCGTAGAGAAGCGTCACGCCCACGCCGAGATTGAACGTCTTCGTGCGCTGGCCTTCTAACAGCTCGGGGCGCTCTATGTTTCTGCCTTCGATGTAGTCGATGGAGAGCGTCGGACCTATAAACAGCCGGTCGGCGGTCTGGAACAGCCAGCTCGCCTTCATCTGCGCCTGCCATCGTTTCATGTCGCTGCAGTTGTCATCGTTGTCGCCGTTGGCATATCCCATTCCCCAGAAGTCGGTCGGGAAGGAATAGAAGTAAGTGGTGTAGTCGATGCGCTGCTTGTCGCCGGGGAAGATATGCGTGCCACGGATGCCGAGCATATAGAATCCGACGGTAGACACGTCGCCGAAGAGCGACACGTTGCTTGGCGGCTGCAGCGTGTCCTGCGGGTTGGAACGATAGAGTCCGGCAGCCACCAGACCTATGCCAAGCTTGGTGTCCGTACTGTAATGCGGTCCGCCGATAATGCTGAAGTCGAACCGACGGTTCTTCTTCTCCTTGTTGGCGTCGTTGAAATAGTCGAGAAATCGAGTCATCAGACTGCGCTTCTTCTGCGGCAGCTGGTCAGCAGCTGGCTGAGTATGCACGGCTGTGTCGGCTGCGGCAAGCGTCATGGGCATTGCCGTAGCCATAGTGTCGACGTGTATGTCTTTCTGCTGCGCCGACATTCCCGTTGGGAAAAGCAGGGAGAGAAGCAGGGGTATGATTGGCTTCATTGTCTTAAGAATAGTTTAGTTAATACACCAGTCCTACGTTGTCCACCCAGAAGGTGTTGCCCACGGTGCCGACATAGGCTCCGCCGTGGCTGGAAGAGAACTGCAATACAAGGTGTGAGGGCGTCTCGCCAGCGTCAGCCCAGCCCGTTTCTCTCACGAGAACGCTCTTGCCCTTGGAGTTTCGGGCGTAGTCTACGGAGCGCAGTCCCATGGTGGAAGCGTCATAGAAAGGCTTGTGCGTGATGTTGCCGTAATGTATTTCGTACGTGGCACCGTCTATCCACTTGCCCGTGGTCTTGCTATACTTCACGACAAGCGTTCCGACACGCTTGGCTGTGATGTTGCCATGGGCGTCCTCGTGGCGCTTCTGGAGGAAGAGCACGGTTATGCAGCAGTCCTTTCCTGCCACCGTAGTGGGCTTGGAGAAGCCGGTCTGCTTCACGCGGTTGGCGTTTCCGGGCACCTGAACACGATAGTCATAGCGCAGCGCCTTGGGACGATGCGTGAAGGGAATGCCGAAGTTGAGCGCCTTGGGGCCGTCCTTCGTTCCTGTGATAGGCTCTTTCATGTCGCCGAGGAATATGCTTCCAGCCGCCAACACCTTGATGTTCATCATGCCAAGGACGCGGCAAGTCTCGATGTGCGTCATCATCTTGGCGCAATGTCCAGAGCCGTGATGGTCGCGATAAACGGAGTTGTTGGTCTTGACAACGCCCATCACCTTAGCCATGACGTTACTGGTTCCCCACGGCGAACCGCCGAGATTGGTGTACGGATTGTTGCCGGTAAGGGCGCGTGAGGGGCCTATTTCGTAAAGCGTCTTCTTGTTTCCGCCAATCACAGCCGACTCATGTATCTGACGTGTTACCCATGTGTCGAAGTTGCCGTACTTGAAAAGCACGAAGTTGCCGTCTGCACTTGCCGTCAGCGGCATGAGCAATAGGGCGATGGCTGCAATGGCAGCCTTTCTTATTAGTGTCATCATCTTAATACTATTTTTAATAATAATTACATGTTGTCGATGGCGCAAAGTTATATAAAAAATGCGGTTGCGAAACTTTTTAAAACACTAAAGTTTCCTGTTTTTAGACATTAATAAGACAATATATCTTAAATATGACTTATTGACCAAAAATGGGTAAATACGTAACATCAAACAACAATCAAGTTGAGAATTGAGAGTTGAAAGTTGATAAAACTGCATAAGTCATGCTCGGGTGTCTACCGAAAAGTGTAACTTTGCAGCATGACGAAATACAATACACACACGCTGGCGTCTGGTCTGCGTGTAATACATCTTCCAAGCAGCTCACCCGTGGTATACTGCGGGTATGCCGTGGCAGCCGGAACGCGAGACGAAATGGCGGGACGGGAGGAGGGAATGGCGCATTTCTGCGAACACATGACCTTCAAGGGCACCGAGCGACGAGGCTCGATGAAGATTCTCGGCTATCTGGAGAGTGTGGGCGGCGACCTCAACGCCTTCACCAACAAGGAGGAGACGGTCTATCATGCCGCCGTGCTTAAGGACGACATCAACCGTGCCGTGGACCTGCTTACCGACATCGTCTTTAACAGTACGTATCCTCAAGCAGAGATTGACAAGGAGGTGGAGGTGATAATCGACGAGATTGAGAGTTATAACGACTCGCCTTCCGAACTCGTCTACGACCTCTTCGAGAACGCCATATACAAAGGACATCCCCTCGGACACAACATTTTAGGGTCGGCTGACCAGCTGCGAACTTACACTACGGCGGACGCAAAGCGCTTCACCGCACGTTATTACCGCCCGGAGAACTGTGTGTTCTTCGCGTATGGCGACGTAGACTTCGGTCGGCTGGTGAAGCTGTTGGAACGTGCCTGCCCATTGCCGGCGGGCGCAGCTCCGGTGTTGCCCATCGTGGAACGCTGCATAAAGGAGGCTGCCGAGGGCGCCACTCTCCCACCCTACGTGGCGCAAACCTTGGAGAAACACATGGACACGCACCTCGCTCACGTGATGCTCGGCACCCGTTCGTACGGCATCAGGGACAAGCGCCGTATAGCTCTCTACTTCCTTAACAACATCCTCGGTGGACCGGGCATGACGGCAAGGCTCAACGTATCGCTGCGAGAGAGGAACGCCTTAGTCTATACGGTGGAGAGCATGACACAGAGCTATTCTGACACCGGACTGTGGGCGGTCTACTTCGGTTGCGATCCGAAGAACGTCAACCGCTGTCTACGCCTTGTCCGCCGCGAGCTTGACAAGGTGATGGAGAAGCCGCTGAGCAACGCTGTGCTGAGAGCCGCAAAGAAGCAGATACGCGGACAGATTGGCATTGCGTGCGATTCGAGGGAGGCTTTCGCGCTCGACTTTGCCAAGACATTCCTCCATTACGGCTGGCTGAAGGACGTGACGGCGCTCTGCGAACGCATCGACACGCTCACGGCAGAGGAGATTCAGGCTGTGGCAAGGGAGACTTTCAGCGAGGAAAACCTTACGAGAATGATAATCAGATAGAACAAGAAAACGCCTGCAAAACCCATTTGGCTTTGCAGGCGTTTTCTTATAATGAGTTAGTTAAGGCTATTTCTTTACAATCTTCTTGCCGTTCACTACGTAGATTCCCTTCGGGAGCTGTGCGAGTGATGTGGCGTTCTTGCGTACGATACGTCCGTCCACTGTGTAGACATCGGCGGGATGCTGGGCGTCGATGGTGACGTTATGGATGTCGGTCTGGCAAGCGTCATCGTAAGCTGCAGTAGACTCACCACCTGCGTATACGGCAGAAACGCTGTAGCGTGTAGCCTCAGCATTGGGGTCGAAGGTCACGGTTGTGGATGTGGCATCGGCAGGAAGCGTAGCCACCAACTCGTCGTTGCGATATACATTATATCCCTTCAGCTTGCCGTATCCGGCATAATAATAGACGTCGTCAAGGAGCATACAGAATGCGTCAGCCTCCTTTGTGGTGCAGCGGATGGCGAAGTAGTTGGCACCGTCGGGGAGTTCGGCTGTGAACGAATTCCACTTACCGCCTGACTGCGTAAACTTAGACACAGTCTGGAAGTCGGCATGGTCAGCTGTCTTGTCCGAATAGAGCACCTCTATGGTCTGCGGATAGCGGATGTTCATCATGTCAGGCTGTCCGTTGTTTGCCCAGAAGAGTACGGTCTGTGCCTCACCTGAAAGCATCGGAGAAATCAGCCAGTCGTCAGTATTGTAGTATGTTCTGCCGTCACGGCTATACATAGACATCAGGCACTTCTCGCCACTGCGGGGAGCGATGGACGAGTTCTGCGAAGTGATGCCCGGCTGGATGGCCTCGGGATTGAATACGATGTACGTATAGTTCTCGCCCTCATGCGGGAACGGCATACCGTATGTTGCCCACCAACCGCCCGTGGTGTTGCCCTTCTTGCCGGTGTATGTGGTCCAATCGCCGAACTGATTGATGGCCCAGCTGTCGTACTGCTCGAAGTCTTCTGTCACGCGCTTGTTGACAGCCTTCGGAGTGCTCCATGTCATAGTGAGCTTGTTGGCAGCCTCATCCTTTGACGAGCTGAACGATGCAGGCATAGGCACGTCGGAATCAACTACCTTTGTATCGGCGTATGCCGTGTTGTCAGCCTTATACTCGTCAGCATCGTAGGTAACAGTGGCCTTGAGAGTCATCTTCTCCAAGCTGCTTGTCACCGGACTGACGATGTCTGCCTTGAACGTCTTCTCAGCAAGAGGCTGCAATGCCTCGCTTACCTTCTGCGAGAACAGTTCCTTGTTGCCGGAAGTCAGGGTGACGGTGTAACCCGAAGCAGCCTTCTCGCCGCTGTTGGTGACGGTCACGCTAACCGGAGTCTTCACGCCGCGATGGATTTCTGAAGGTGCAGAGAGAGCCACGGAGAGGTCGTTGGTGTAAGTATTGCGCACGCAAACGTCGTCCAGCTTGAGAATGCCGTAGAGGGAAGCGGTGGCCTTGAAGGTGATGATGACGTAAGGCTCTGACGCCATTGCAGCAGGAATGCTGAATGATGTGCGGTGCCAATCGTCTGCCTTACCGGATACATTGTTATAGTCAACGGTGCCGAGGAGCGTCTGTGTGCCGTCGGGTGTGGAAGCATATACGTCAAGAACGATGTCCTTGTCGGCTGTTCCACTGTGATTGAACGTCACGATGGGCTTTGCAACGCCACCGAGAGCAATCTTGCCTGAGCTGATATCGGCTGTGCCTCCGTTCTTGTATGACGTGAAAGCGAGGCAGTTGTTATCGCCGTCAGAAGATGTCTGCGTGTTCTGAAGGAATCCCAAGCCGTTCTCTTCGTCAGCGGTAAGCGACCACCAAAGCGGTGCGCCTGCCTCTGTGGTGAAGCCTGAACGGAACGGGAGCTGGTAAGCAGCGCCGGTGATGACAGCCGGTGAGAGAAGCGGTGTGCTCTCTCCCTTGTCGTTCTTTGCAGAGACAGCATAGAGACGGAGCTGCTGAACACCCTCCGTTGTGGAGATGTTGTCGCTGTAGGTGTTGTCCTTAGGCGAATGGAGGAGCTGCAGGTTGGTCACGCCACCGTTGGAGCGGGCACGATAAACATTGAACGTTACGTCGTCCGTGATGACTGCGCCGCCGTTAGTGCCGCGTGACGAAGCCTTGTCCCATGTGAGGTTTACGGAGCTTTGCTTGTCATTAACCTTCAGTCCGGTGGGCACAGCAGGAACGTCAAGACCGACATACTGCGAAACAATCTTAGGTGTACCGGCTCCTGCGGATGTGTATGCTGTAACGGTGTAGTTGTTGAATCCGGCTACGGGCGATGCATCCTCGCACGTTAGAGTCTGACCAGCCTTGCCAGCACCGAACTCCTTAACGGTCTGTCCGTCGCGTGTTACGATGGTCTTTGTGATGGTGCCGACGGTGTTGCCAGCCACGTTCTTCTCAGGGAGACGGAACGAAACGATGGCGCGGAGCGCTGCGTTCGGGTCGGGAGTGACGGTGAAGTCCTCCACAGCAGCCGGTCCGTTGAGCACGCCGTTGTCGAGTATCTCTATATCGTCAACGAAGATCTTGCCGGTTCCAGCCTTGCTGATGGCGTGGATGCCGAGATAGAATATCTGGTCCTTTGACACGTTAAACGTTGTCTCCAGCGTCTTTGCGTTGTTGCTGTCTGTAAGTTTTGTCTCAGGAGCCACCACGTTGGTCATTCCTGCCACAGTGGCAGCGTTGCCCCACTTGGCCTCAACATACTCTGCATAGAGCGACATTGAGTTGCGTGCCTTGAAGCGGACGGTGTAAGAATGGTTGGCGCGCAGCTGTACGGGAGGAGTGAAGAGCCAGTCATCGGCGGTCTTCTTTGCATCGGTCGACTCATACTGTGCGCACATATTCTTCTCGTGCCATGACCAAGTGTATTTGTCGCTGTTGGCATCGAGTACGGTATAGAGGTCGAAGTCGTTCTCCGTGTCGAACGATTCGTGGTAAGGAGGCTCGATGTTGTCGCCGAAACGCACGGCTGCCGTGCGGCGTTCCTCACCGCGCTTCGTACCGTTGACGGGCGTAATGCCGTAATAGTAATTGCGCAGCTGACGGTCTGTAAAGGTCTCTGAGAATGTCGTGGCGCTTGTTCCGCTTGCTACAGTCGTGCCGTCAGGATAGCGAACGACGTCATACTTCAGTGCTCCTAGATAGCCTCCGTTGAGCGTTCCGCTGGGCGCTCCCCAAGTAACAGTGGACTTGCCCGTCGATTCGTCAATCTTGAGACGTGCGAACGACACCTGCTTAGGCTGGTCGTAGCCCACGAATACGGACGTGGAAGCCTTCTTGCTCTTGCCTGCGGCATTTGAGAGCGTCACGGTGATGTAGTTCATGCCCTCTGGAACGGTGATGTCATACGAGGATGTCGATCCTGCCTTCATCGTTCCGTTGAGAACCTGCTGTGTACCGGCGTGAACCACGTAGTCCACATTGCCCGTAAGTGCAGATCCGCCGTATGTCTTGGAAGGAGCCACGATGGATATCTGTCCGGTCGTGGAAGCACCGTTAAAGCTTACAGAGATGGTAGGTGCGGCAGGTGCTGCTGCGTCCGGAGTGGCCTCTGGAACAGCCAGACCGTAGAACAGCTCGTTGTGAGGGAAGTCTGCCACGAGTGTGGCAAGTCCGGTCTTAAGGTCGACGGTGTAGAGAGCACCGTGCTTATTGGCGTCGAACGAAGCCCAATAGAAGGTGTCGTCGTCCTGATCAATCTCGCCACTCTGTCCGAAACTCTTCTCTGACGAAGGCGCTACGTAGACTCCTGTAGGACCAATCTTGGTCTCTTCGCCCGTCTTTGTATCTATTTCGTAAAGGAATCCGTCTGTTGCGACGCCGTAAACGCGCTCCTCCGAGCTGACACCCATAGCCACATACTTGTGTGTGGACGGCGCAATGGCGGTGCGCTCCATCTTGTCATAGTCGATAACGCCAAACTCGAAGCTGCTCATGTCGCTGGTGTAGAACTGTCCGTACACCTTTCCCGTCAGCTGGCTTGTGGCGGTCTCCGTGGCAAGGAGCGACATTGACGTCACCTGCTCGGGAGCGAATTCAGAATGCCAATTGTTCTCTGTGTCGAGGCAATAGTGAGTGATTCGGAGCGAATTGCCGTTCTTCTTGTAGTTGATAAGATTATACTTACCGTTGTAGAGAGAAGAGCCACCGTTAGGAAGCATGTTGCGTTCCTCTTCTGTACGCAAGTCGCGGAAGTTGGAAGCGGTGGCGGCATCAAATGCCATGAATCCGTACTCCTGACTTGCCGTAGGCCAAGCATTGGCAAAATACATATAGCCCCATAGGTCGCGCGATGCGGCGCGTGCCGCAGCCTTCAACGGACTGAGGAAGTTTGCCGTGGCAGTCCGTGCGGCATTAGCGTCCAGCGGTGCCATTCCCGGCTTGCTTACGGACGTTGCTGCCTGCGCATTTCCTGCTGTCATCGCAACGGCGAGGGCAACAACGGAAGAGTGCAGCATGTGTAGATGTTTTTTTGTCATAAATAAAAATGATAAGAATAATTATTCAATGATTTGTAATAGTGTTAGCTAAACAATTAGGCTTTAACGGCTTATGTTGTATTTCTGAATGCAAACTTACACAAAAAAGACGAATTATATGGATGTTTTCTAAACTATTTTATGTAAGTTTGCAGAAGAAACTCTGAACATAACATATATATGAGATATGGGTACACTGAATGATAAATACATACGCTTTGACTGGGCTATCAAACGCCTACTACGACAAAAGGCCAACTTCGACGTACTCGAAGGATTTCTTACCGTGTTTCTGAACGAGAAGGTGGAGATACTGGAGATTCTCGAAAGCGAAGGCAACCAGAAGGCTGAGGACGACAAGTTCAACCGCGTGGATATCAAAGCGAAGAACTCGAAGGGCGAGATTATAATCGTGGAGGTACAGAACACGAGCGAGCTTTATTATTTAGAGCGAATACTCTACGGGGTGGCAAAGGCCATCACGGAGCATATAAATCTCGGAGATACATACAAGGAGGTGAAGAAGGTCTACTCCATCAGCATTCTATATTTCGACCTCGGAAAGGGTGCTGACTATCTGTACGTCGGACAAAACAAGTTTATCGGCGTACATACACACGACCAACTGATGGTGAGCAGCAAGGAGAAAGGAACCATCGTGAAGAAAAGTCCTTCGGAAATCTTCCCGGAGTATATCCTCGTGCGTGTAAGTGAATTTAACAAGGTGGCTGTTACACCACTCGAGGAATGGGTGGCGTATCTGAAGAATGGCATCATAAAAGACGACACCACCGCACCCGGACTGCAGGAAGCAAGAAAGAAACTACTATACTACTCGATGACGGACGCAGAACGCTATGCCTATGACGAGCATATCAACGCCGTGATGATACAAAACGACGTGCTCGGTAATGCACGCGATGAAGGAATGAGACTTGGACTGGAACAAGGAATAGAACAAGGAATAGAACAAGGAATAAAACAAGGATTAGAACAAGGATTAGAACAAGGACTGGAACAAGGAATAGAACAAGGAAAAGCGCAAGGTGTTAACGAAGAAAGACAACGCCTCGCTAAAATGATGCTCGGAATGGGAGAGTCTGTTGACAAGATAGCCATTTACACCGGACTTTCTAAAGAAGAAATAGAGAAGCTGGGCTGACAAAAGATTGGACTAATAAGAAAAATTTAGGGTGTATCAAGACTGAAGCTACTTCAATCATGATACACCCTAATTATATATTAACGAATATAGTTGGCAAACTAAGAAATTATCGCATTGCATAGAACGATGCGCCGTACTGTGCCATGTTCACCTCGAAGAGACCAGCCTCATCGGGTGTTACTGTGATGTGGCGTCCGTCCTGAAGGTTGGCTTGGATGGTGCCGTCGTCGTTGAAGCGGAATATCTCCGTCTTCTTGCCGTTCTGCACCTGCGACCACGAATCGGTCTTCTGGTCATAGAGGAACTTCACCACTTCTCCCTTCGGACTCTTCACCTCATAACCGTCCTTCAATGTCGTGACAGCATAGATGAGACCGTCCTTGCCGGTGACGTTCTGAGTCTTGCCGATGTTCTGTGCCATCGGATTGCTACCCGACCAGAACTCTATGGTATTGAGCACAAGGGCGTCTGCCACGCAGCATACTGCATAGGCGGGCGAGATGATGATAAAGATAATTTCGTTGAGGAACTTCGAACCAGTGGCACGGGTATTCCATTTCGCAAGTCTGTTGAAAAGCGAGAACGAACCTACACACGAGCTGGTGAGTAACGTAGCGGCGAGAAACATCACCGACACTTTGAGATACTTGATTTTCATAATAGTCGTGGTTTAGATTGTTAGTAATAATGCAAAATTAGCTTTTTTATTTTATTTATGCCTATATCTATCCACTTTTTTCTACTATTTAGTTACTTTATTGTCAAAATGACCACAACTTCTAATTCCTAACTCCTAATTCCTAACTCTCATATCCTCTTCATGCTGTAATATCCGAACCTGCATCTGAGGCAGTCCTTGCGCTCGCAATAGCGGTTGTGGAGCTGTATGAGCGACTGCGTGTCGGCTGCGTTGTCGGCAGAAATGCCGCACTCCCGCCATAGACGGATGTGAGTGTTGTCCTCTGGGGGCAGAGCCTCGAGAAACTCTGCGGCACGCGCTATGAGCCGTTCGTCCTGACGATGGCGTCCGTAGGCGTGGAGCATCGACACCACGGCATTGATGATTATGACGTCTATGGAAGAAGACGAGAGACGCTTGGCTGACTCGGCGCTCTCCTTTCCGAAGGTGTAATGCGTGCGCCAGTAGTCGCCGGCTTCGGTCTGCAGCGCCTTGCGAACGTCCTCAAGCGTTGTACAAGCCACTATGTTGCTCAGGTCGGCACGCCGCGAACAATAGAGCGTGGCGAGCTGTGAAAGGCGGATGTAAGGGAAGTTCTGCGGACGCAGACGCATGAAGCGCCACGTATGGCGGGTCATGGAGACGAGATGAAACTTATGTGCAAGGTATTTCCATTCGCGTTGCAGACGGACGAAGTAAGGGTCGGCAAGCGCCAAAGCACGCTGCTTGTCGTTCATGGCGTCATCGTCAAGCAGTCCTGCATAGCCAAGGAAGAGAGCTTCCACCTGAAACGGATCGTCTCGATGGTGCGCCACCTGCATGAACGGCAAGCCGGAAGCCCACAGCTCAAAAGCTTCGCTGTTGACTCCGAAACCGAATCCGCGGGCTATAGTGGCGAAGAACGCCTGCTCCCACGACCCGCCCGCAGCCTTTACGCGCTGATCAATGGCGTCGCACTTGCTGCTGAGACGTTCGGCTCCGAGCGCACTCATCCATGAATGGACGGCAAGCGAGGGCAGCTGCATGACGGTGTCGCGGCATGGCGGATAGCGGTCGTCAGCCAGAAGGCGCTGATAATTCTGCATCACATGCGGCGGAACCTGCAGCTCCATCTGCGGCGGACGGTTGCCGTCGGCGGTCATGACGTCCATGTCTATCGTAGAAGCAATATGCAACACCACATTGTTGTAAGCCGGATCCTGGTCGTGTCCGTGCAGAAACCAGTCGGCAGAGCGCTCGTGTATCTCCACGTTGCCCACCCACAACGTGCCGTCAAGCCGAATCTTGGCATTGAAGAAGTCGGGACCAGAGTGATGGTTATGCAGACCAGGATCGATTATCTCCACGAGTCGTCCGTCCGTAGTGCGGAGTTCGTGGAGAGGCAGTATGCGGTGCTTCCAGATATAATGCAGGAGTTGTTCCATAAGGGTGTAGTGATAATGAGGTGTGAGATTTAGTCGAAGAGCGTCGGTTCGGCGGCGTTGCAGCCCGTCATCGGTCGTCCGAGATGCTGATAGGCAAGCGGCGTGACCATACGTCCACGCTGCGTGCGCTTGATGAATCCCTCCATGATAAGGTACGGCTCGTAGACTTCCTCCACGGTGCCGGTGTCCTCGCCGATGGCTGTAGCGATGGTTGAGATGCCCACGGGACCGCCACGAAACTTATCGATGATGGTGAGCAATATCTTGTTGTCAATCTCGTCCAGTCCGTACTGGTCGATGTTGAGCGCCGAAAGCGAAAGTCTTGCGATGTCGCGGTCGATGCGTCCGTTGCCCTTCACCTGAGCAAAGTCGCGTACGCGGCGCAGCAATGCGTTGGCAATACGGGGCGTTCCGCGCGAGCGACGGGCTATCTCAATGGCAGCATCGTCGTCGATGGGCACCTTCATGATGGCAGAAGAGCGCTTGATGATGCGCTGCAAGGTATCCGGTCCGTAATATTCAAGGTGCAGATTGATGCCGAAACGTGCACGCAAAGGAGCCGTAAGCAGACCGCTTCGCGTGGTTGCACCGACGAGAGTGAAGGGATTGAGGTCAATCTGAATGGAACGTGCAGACGGTCCTTTGTCAATCATAATGTCAATGCGATAGTCCTCCATCGCCGAGTAGAGGTATTCCTCCACCACGGGCGAGAGGCGGTGAATCTCGTCAATGAAGAGCACGTCACGCGGCTCGAGCGACGTAAGGATGCCGGCAAGGTCGCCGGGCTTGTCAAGCACGGGTCCGCTCGTAATCTTAAATCCTACGCCAAGCTCGTTGGCAATGATGTTGCTGAGCGTGGTCTTGCCCAGTCCTGGAGGGCCGTGCAGGAGAGTGTGGTCAAGCGGTTCGCCGCGATACTTGGCAGCTTCCACGAACACCTCAAGATTCTCCACCACCTTCTGCTGTCCGCTGAAGTCGCCGAAGCGCAGCGGACGCAGGGCGTTCTCGAAGTCTTTCTCGCCTTTCGCAGCCTGCTCCTGTCGTATATCGAAATCTTCTTCCATTGCTATATTATATTCTGTCCAATTCGTTACGTTTGATTAAAAGAGGATAACGTTCGGGATGTTTCAGACTCTCAATCTCTAAATCCACATCAAGATTAGGCCATTCTATAGCATTTCTTCCGCTCATCTGGACATTCAATGCATCTGCAATACTCGCATTACGCATCCATGGAATACGGTTGTAAGACAGAAAATAATCCTGCCCCTGCACAGAAATCATAAGTCCCTTGTCATTTATCATCAAGACGCATACCGATGTGTCTTGTGAACTTGACCTTAAAGTCGTCCTCATAAACTGTATTTATCTTTGTATCTTGCAAAGATAGCTATTTTTATTCAGCTATTCATTTTTTATTGTTATATATTCTGTCATTTTGTTTGTTCAATCCATCCAAAACCGCTACTTTTGTCTTTATATACTAACCCACTAAACCTTCCAATCATTATGCTCGTAAAGACTTATTCTGCTGCTGTAAACGGCCTTGACGTCACCACAGTAAGAGTGGAGGTCAACATCGTGCCGGGCGTCATGTATCACCTTACCGGACTGGGCGACACCGCTGTACGCGAGGGTCGCGACCGCATCGCATCCGCTCTACAGTTCAACGGATATAAGTTTCCGCACGGCGACATCACCATAAACCTTGCTCCTGCTGACCTTCGGAAGGAGGGAAGCTCCTTCGACCTGCCGCTTGCCATTGCCATACTGGCGGCAAGCGGAGCCATTGTCAGCAACTCGCTCGACCAATATATGATGGTGGGCGAACTGGGACTGGATGGTACGCTGCAACCTATAAAGGGTGCGCTCCCGATAGCCATAAAGGCGAGAGCGGAGAAACTGAAGGGACTGATTGTGCCGAAGCAGAACGAGCGCGAGGCGGCTGTGGTAAACAATCTGGAGGTGTATGGCATGAGCAACATCATGGACGTCATCAAGCTTATCACGGGTGCAGCAGAATACGAGCCGACATTCGTCGACACACGGCGCGAATTCTACGAGCAGCAGTACAGCTTCGACCTCGACTTTGCCGACGTGCGTGGTCAGGAGAGTGTCAGACGCGCGCTGGAAGTGGCGGCAGCGGGCGGACACAACCTCATCATGGTGGGACCTCCGGGTTCAGGCAAGTCGATGATGGCGAAGCGTCTGCCTTCCATCCTTCCCCCGTTGTCGCTCGCCGAAAGCCTCGAGACCACACAGATACACAGCGTGGCGGGCAAGCTGCAGCGCGGCACATCGCTCATATCGCAACGCCCGTTCCGCGCTCCGCACCACACCATCAGCGAAGTGGCGTTGGTCGGCGGCGGCATCAATCCGCAACCCGGCGAAATATCGCTGGCTCACAACGGCGTGCTCTTCGCAGACGAACTGCCAGAGTTCAACAAGAAGACGCTCGAAGTGTTGCGCCAGCCGCTCGAAGACCACAAGATAACCATCTCACGCTCCAAGTACACCGTAGAGTTCCCCTGCTCCTTCATGTTCATCGCCTCCATGAATCCATGCCCGTGCGGCTACTTCAACGACCCGACGCACAACTGCTGTTGTTCCACGGGGCAGATTCAACGCTACATGAACAAGATATCAGGACCGCTGCTCGACCGCATTGACATCCAGTGCGAGATAACGCCCGTACCGTTCAAGGACATCTCGAAGTCAGAGCCGGGCGAACCGAGCGCAGCCATCCGTGAGCGCGTCATCAAGGCACGCGACATCCAGACGGCACGCTTCAAGGAATATCGCGGCATCCACTGCAACGCGCAGATGACCGAGCGCATGATTCATCAGTTTGCCGAACCAGACGAACAGTCCATCGCTCTCCTGCGCACAGCCATGGAGAAGTTCTCGCTCTCCGCCCGCGCCTATAACCGCATCCTGAAAGTGGCACGCACCATCGCCGACCTCGCCGGAGCCGAAAACGTACAGTCACAACACATAGCCGAAGCCATAGGTTATCGCAATCTGGACCGTGGCGACTGGGCAGAGCGCAGAATATACTAACATAAAGCAATAAAGACAATTAACCATATCAACAATATGAACAATTCAATAGAAATATACCGTTCGCAAGACGGAAGCGTCCAGCTGAATGTGAAGCTGGAGAATGAGACCGTGTGGCTGACACAGAGTCAGATGGCTGAGCTGTTTGGAGTAGATAGGACTTCAATAGTTCGTCATATTCGCAATATATATAAGTCAGAAGAGCTGGAAGAATTTTCAACCTGTGCAAAAAATGCACAGGTTCGAATTGAAGGTGAACGACAGATAGTTCGTGAGATTCCATACTACAATCTTGATATGATTATTTCCGTGGGATATAGAGTGAACAGCAAAAATGCTACGGCATTCCGTCGTTGGGCCACAACAGTTCTCAAGCAATACCTCATCAAGGGATACGTCATCAATCAGCAGATAAAGCTCGACCGATATAACGAGCTTAAGGACGTGGTGCGGCTCATGGCACGTGCCATCGGCATGCAGGAGAAAGTAACGAATGACGAATACGGCGGACTGTTCAATGTCATCTCAGACTATGTCTACGCCCTCGACACTCTCGACCATTACGACTATCAGTCGCTCTCCATCCAGCAGACCACCAAGGAAGAGCCGTTCCGCGCCACATACGACAATGCTATGGAAGCCATAAACGCTCTCAAGGATAAGTTCGGCGGAAGCCAATGGTTTGCCAATGAAAAAGACGACTCGTTCAAGAGCAGCATAGGACAAATCTATCAGACCTTCGGCGGCGAAGAACTCTATCCGTCCGTAGAGGAGAAAGCAGCTATGCTACTCTATCTTGTTGTCAAGAACCATTCGTTCAGCGACGGCAACAAGCGCATTGCCGCCATGCTATTCCTATGGTTCCTCAACAACAACCACGTGCTCTATGCCGAGGACGGACACAAGCGCATAGCCGACAACACCCTGGTTGCCCTCACGCTGATGATTGCAGAGAGCCGCACCGAGGAGAAGGATGTTATGGTAAAAGTTGTGGTGAATCTCATCAACAAGGAGAATCAATAAAAGTGAAGCAAGTAATGTAACTACTCAGCACCCCCTATAGATAACTTTTCTAATTCTTCGGCGGCTCCGCCGAATACAATATTTGCATTTCTAACGCTCAATACTCCTCGTTCAGCGCACAACAAAATCTTTGGTGCGAAATTCTTGAGTTTTGAGCACTTAGAGACAACGTGCTTAAACACAGCGTGTTATGCGGTTTTCTGACGAATCTCTATGAAATCCGACTCGCAAACAAGCCGTTTTTTGCTGCAATAGCGCCACTTTTACACTCCAATAGCGCCACTTTTATCATGCAATAGCGCCACTTTTACACTCTAATAGTGGCACTATTGCATGATAAAAGTGGCGCTATTGTTAAGCGTGGGTACCGTTCAGACAGCAGAACACCGCAAAAACAGCAAATCAGAACTCTAGAATCAATTTTTATTTTGTAACAGGTTTTTACTCTTTTGTACGATATTTGCATGGTGGACATATAAACAATTCTATCGGTTATAAAAATGCTTTAATACAATTCTTAACTATGCATCGGACCATCATTCCGACTATTTTGCGTATCTTTGCAGGATATATCGCTAATAAACTTTAAGCCGAATATTCAACTAACAACATATTCTGAAATGAAACAACTGTTACTTACTCTCGCCGTGGCAGGCATATCACCATGCTTCATCTACGCGGCGCAGACAGCCAAAACAGCCGTGCAACCCACTTTCACAGAGTGGCACGACACGTACGTGAACAACGTAAACCGTTTCCCTATCCACACTTCATTCTTCGCATACGAAACTCGCGACGCTGCCCTCAAGGCAGACCGCAAGGCTTCCGCAAACTATCTCTCCATCGAGGGCGACTGGAGATTCAACTGGGTGGCTAATGCCGACCAGCGTCCTACCGACTTCTTCAAGGAAGGATACGACGACTCGAAGTGGAACACCATGAAGGTGCCCGGCATCTGGGAGGTCAACGGATACGGCGACGCAGAATACGTGAACGTAGGATTCGCATGGCGCGGACACTTCAAGGACAATCCGCCTGAAGTGCCCGTGAAGGACAACCACGTGGGATCATACCGCCGCACCATCAACATTCCCGCCTCTTGGGACGGTCGTCAGGTGATTGCACATTTCGGAAGCGTAACATCCAACATCTATCTCTGGGTGAACGGCAAGTTCGTAGGTTATGCAGAGGACTCGAAGTCGGCAGCCGAATTTGACATCACCCCATACCTCAAGAAGGGCGACAACCTCTTCGCTTTCCAGACATTCCGCTGGTGCGACGGATCGTACTCGGAGGACCAGGACTTCTGGCGTCTCTCAGGCGTGGCTCGCGACTGCTTCCTCTACTCGCGTTCGCAGACTGCCCACATTGACGACGTACGCGTAACGCCGGACCTCGACGCACAGTATAAGAACGGCACACTTGCCGTAAACGTAAAGGGTAAGGGCAACGCCAAATTCGTCATTGACCTCATCGCTCCCAACGGCGACATCGTAAGCCGCAAGATTCTCAACACCACAAAGGTGAAGAAGAAGGCTGGCAAGAAGGTTGCAGAGATAAATGCCACCGTCAAGTTTGACGTGGAGAACCCGCTGAAGTGGACTGCCGAGACTCCGAACCTCTACAAGGTGGTGGTTACTGTGCAGCAGAACGGCAAGGACGTAGAGTCTGTACCCGTACGTACGGGCTTCCGCAAGGTGGAGATAAAGAATCGTCAGCTTCTCGTCAACGGTCAGCCTGTGCTCATCAAGGGCGCTAACCGTCACGAAATCGATCCCGACGGAGGATACGTCATCTCACGTGAGCGCATGGTGGAGGACGTTAAGCTCATGAAGCAGTTCAACGTCAATGCAGTCCGCACATGTCACTATCCTGACGATCCTTACTTCTATGACCTTTGCGACGAGTACGGTCTGTACGTATGCGCAGAGGCAAACCAGGAGAGCCACGGCTTCTTCTACGACAAGGACGCCATCACCACCACCCCACTCTTCGCCACACCGATAATGGAACGAAACGTACACAACGTGCACAACCAGTATAACCATCCGTCGGTAATCTACTGGTCGATGGGTAACGAGACTGCCGACTCGAAGAACTTCTCAGACGTGAAGAAGTGGATTAACGAGTTCGACCCCACCCGTCCCGTACATTGGGAGCGTGCCATCCTCGGCGACAACACCGACATCTACGCCGAGATGTATATTACACCAGAGGCTGCAGAAAAGTATGCCAAGGACCCGAAATACACCAAGCCGATGATTCATTGCGAGTATGCTCACGCTATGGGCAACTCTTGCGGCGTCATGAAGGACTATTGGGACATCATACGCAAGTATCCTACATATCAGGGCGGCTTTATCTGGGACTTCGTCGATCAGGGACTGAGAGGCAAGGACAAGGACGGCAACATGATTTACAACTACGGCGGCGACTTCAACTCATACGACCCGTCGGACAACAACTTCAACTGCAACGGATTTATCTCGCCGGACCGCAAGCCGAATCCCGAGGCTTATGAGGTTGGCTACGTCTATCAGAACATCTGGACTTCTCCGAAGGACCTCACCGGAGAGAAGAAGGTGAGCGTGTATAACGAGAACTTCTTCCGTGCGCTTGACAACGTATCGCTCTCTTGGGCAATCGTAGCTGACGGCGTGGAGCGTCAGAACGGCACCATCGCCGATTTCCCGAACATCAAGCCGCAGACCTCAGCAGACGTGGTTCTGCCCTATAACCTCAAGGACTATAGTGACGCCAAGGACATCCAGCTCAACGTGGAGTATCGCCTTAAGAAGGACGAGGGACTGCAGAAGGCTGGCGACATCGTGGCTTATCAGCAGCTGCCCATCCGCGAATTCAAGGGCACTGACCTTGCTGTAACAGCAGCAGAGACCAAGGTTGTGAAGGTGACTGACAAGAAGAAGGAAGCCAATGTGACTCTCGCTGCCGAGAACTTCACGCTGGCGTTCGACCGTGCCACGGGCTTCATCACCAAGTATGAGGTGGGAGGAAAGTCATTGCTCGGCAACGACGGTTCGCTGAAGCCTAACTTCTGGCGTGCCGTGACGGACAACGACATGGGCGCTAACGTCCAGGAGAAGTTCGCTGCATGGCGTGATCCGCAGATGAAGCTCACATCGCTGCAGGTGGACAAGAAGGCAAAGACCGTTACTGCCACATACAACCTGCCGGAGGTGAAGGCTGATCTGACCATCGCTTACCGCGCTACCGAGAACGGCACGCTCAACGTAACACAGTCGCTGAAGACCACACCGGGAGCTGAAATGCCTGAGATGATGCGCTTCGGTATGGTTATGAACCTGCCTTACGCTATGGACCAGGCTGAATGGTACGGTCGCGGACCGGTGGAGAACTATTCTGACCGCAAGCTCTCGCAGAACGTCGGCATCTATAAAGCCACAGCAGACCAGCTGTTCTATCCGTACGTTCGTCCGCAGGAGACGGGTACGATGAGCGACCTCAGATGGTGGAACATCAAGGACAACAACGGCTTCGGATTGCGCATCGAGAGCGACGCGCTCTTCTCTGCTTCAGCTCTCCACTACGACCTCTACACACTGGACGAGGGTAAGGAGAAGAAGCAGCGCCACTCGCAGTCGCTGCCAAAGTCGCAGTACACCAACCTCTTCATCGACCTCGTGCAGGCTGGCGTCGGCGGTGTAGACTCATGGAGCGATTGGGGACGCGCCCGCAAGGGTTATCGTGTGGAATATAAGGACTACACCTTCTCATTCCGCATCTCTCCCAAGACTCTGTACTAAGAACTACGATATAAGTAGATAAACAGAAAAACGGCAATTACGTGAAGCCTTGACTTCGTGTAATTGCCGTTTTTTATTATGTCTTGCTCACGCAAGCAATGTTATTTCTTCTCCGTCTTGTCGTCTTCCTTCGTCTCTGGATGGATGATTTTCTTTACGGTTTCGCCGATAGGAAGCTGGTCGAGAACGCCGAGACTCGGCGCTACGGTCTTCACCAACGAGTTGAGGAAGTTGCTTGTTGCGCCGTCGCCACCGTCGAAAACGGTGACATTGCCGAGCTGCATCTTCTCGAATGCCTTGACCTGCTCGCCTGCAATCTCCTTCCACTGGTCCACCATCTTGTACTGGATGGCGATGGCAGGATTAGATTCAGCAGCCTTCACCATAGCCTGGAAACCGTCAGCCTCAGCAAGGAGCGACATCTTCTTACCCTCTGCCTCAGCCTCAAGCTTCATGCGGATGGCCTTTGCTTCAGCCTCTGCCTGGGCGAGAGTGGCCTTAGCCTTAGCCTCTGCCTCACGTATAACCTTCTCTGCCACGGCGTCAGCCTGAAGTATGGCCTCCTGCTTTGCCACCTCTGCAGGCACAATCTTCTCCGCCTTAAGAGAAGATTCCACCTTCATTGCCTTGGCTTCCTCCACCTCCTTCTGGGCCTTCTCACGTGCCGTCTGTACGGCTGCCTCTGAGCGAGCCGAAGCCTCACCGGCCTCCTTGTCGGCATTGGCCTGCGTTACCGAAAGCTGAGCATTAGAGAGAGCTATTTCCTTCTGAGCCTCATTGCGTCCTATGGCAGCCTTCTTCTTAGCCTCAGCCTGCTTTATCTCCATATCGGAATTAAGCTCTGCTATGCGGCTTTCCTTGGCGGTATTGGCTTGCTCCACATTGATGTTCTTCTCTGCCTCGGCACGAGCCACCTGCGATTCCTTCTCGGCATTGGCCTGAGCCACCTGCGAAACGCGCTCCTTATCGGTCTGAGCCACGCTGATTTCCTGCTCCTTACGCGTAGCGGCGATAGCCACTTCCTGGTCCTTGCGTGTTTCAGCCACACGTGTCTCGCGCTCCTTTATCTGGTTGGCAATCTTGATTGCACCTAACTTCTCCTGCTCCTCTATGTTGGCTTGAGCCTCGTTCTGCGCCTTCGATTCTGCCTCCTTACCAAGGTTTACGATATAGTTGGCGGCGTCGCGGATGTCGCTGATGTTGATGTTCATCAGATACAGACCGAACTTGCGCAGCTCCGTATCGATATTGTCCTTCACCTTTGCAAGGAACTTGTCGCGGTCAGAATTGAGTTCCTCAATGGTCATATCGGCGATTACGAGACGCATCTGACCGTATACCACGTCGGTGATGAGATTCTGCTTGTCGTCCATTGAGAGTCCGAGCATACGCTCTGCGGCGTTCTGCATAACCTCCGGGTCGGTGCTGATGGCTACGGTGATGGTAGTCGGAACGTCCACACGGATGTTCTGGGCAGAGATGGCGCCCGTAAGCTTACAGTCTATCTGCATCGGCTTCATCGAAAGAAAGTCGTAGCCCTGGATGATAGGCCACACGAAAGCAGCGCCACCATGATAGAGTTTGGCGGATTTTGTGCCGCCGGTCTTACCGTAAACGACGAGCACCTCGTCAGATTTACACTTACGATAGCGCGATAACACGCCAATTATGCCAAGCAGTACCACCACTACGAGCACCGCGGCAAGAATAAGAACGTTTGTTTCCATGTTATAGAAATAATGTATTTAAGAATTATGTATTATCTTATCATGTCAACCTATGAAGTACTTGTTGTCCCTGTATTCCTTTACCGTAACCACCTCGTCGGTCTTATAGTCCGTACGTCCCGACTCAGACACCACGTCAAGTTCGCGTTCGGCTCCGTCACGATTTACAAAAACAGTATAGCGTCCGTCGCCCTGGTTGATGTAGATGCGCCCTGCCCTACCCACTATGCTCACGGGCGGTTCGGGCTTGCGCAGGTTCTGAAGGCGGAAAGCAAGCATGTAGGTATAGAACAGCACCAGCATAAACACCATTCCTACCACCACAGCCAATGCGTACGTATACCATGCGTCGCCGACGAACAGCACCTTTGTCCATCCGAAGCCGATAAGAAAGTGGATAAGACCCTTGAAGGAGAACAGACTGCCAAGGTCGAAGTCGACGTTTGTGTCGCCGTCAACGTCGATGTCTAATCCTCCAAAGAAGATGGAAATGACAAACTGAAGGAGGAATATTCCCGTAGACACAAGTGCCAAGAGCATGAATATTTCGGATGTTGCCATAAGGTTGTAAGGTTTTAGTTTTATTAATATAGCAAATTTACATAATTAATCCGATATACGTAACAAATAAAAGATAAATTTAAGAAAAACATATCTGACATTCAAGTATTTTGTGTAAGTTTGCAAAGTGAAGTCTTAACTCAACATTTAGCGATATGAATTCATTGAAAGATAGATGCATACGGTTTGACTGGGCCATTAAGCGACTGTTGCGTCAGAAGGCCAACTTCGACGTGCTGGAGGGTTTTCTTACCGTCTTCCTCAACGAAAAGGTAAAAATAATGGAGATTCTCGAAAGCGAAGGCAATCAGGTATCTGCCGACGACAAGTTCAACCGCGTGGATATCAAAGCCAAAAACTCGAAGGGAGAGATAATCATTGTGGAGGTGCAGAATACGAGCGAGCTTTATTATCTCGAACGTATCCTCTACGGTGTGGCTAAAGCAATAACCGAACACATAAAGCTCGGCAATACTTATCAGGAGGTGAAGAAGGTCTACTCCATCAGCATTCTCTACTTCGACCTCGGCCGTGGCTCCGATTATCTGTACATCGGACAGAACAATTTCGTTGGTGTCCATACCAAGGACCACCTTGTCATCAGCACTAAAGAGGAGGGTGTCATCAAGCCTAAATACCCGGCAGAGATATTCCCCACATACTATCTTGTGCGTGTGAACAACTTCAACGAAGTGGCAAAGTCGCCGCTTGAAGAATGGATGCGTTATCTCAAGGAAGGAGTGATCAACGAAAAGACCACAGCCCCGGGTCTGCGCGAAGCACGCGAGAAACTCCAATACTACTCTATGAGCGACGCCGAACGCTACGCATACGACGAGCATGTAAACGCCGTAATGATCCAAAACGACGTGCTCGGAAATGCCCGTGCGGAGGGACTTGAACAAGGACGAGTGGAGGGACGAGCAGAAGGACGAGCAGAAGGACGTGCGGAAGGCGAGCATAACAAGGCTATGGATATAGCCAAAAATCTGAAGAAGATTGGTATACCGGTTGAGCAGATAATCAATGCAACGGGATTGACCAAAGACGAAATCGACGCTATAATGTAAGCGTAACAATACAAGAGGGTGTGCATTCCGTGTTACTTTGCTTTTATTTCCTGCAAAGAAAACATGGAATGCACACCCTCTTAAGCTTTTATTATTCTATCTATTTGCTTTTATTATTCCACCAAATCCTTCTTGGGCAATACCAGATTGAGTATTACGGCGAGGAGGAACACCACTGCTACGCAGTTTTCGGCGAAGACGGTGCGGATAATCTCAGGGAAGATGGCGAACATGCCGGTGGCTTGTGTGAAGCCAAGACCGATGCTGAGCGACAGACTTACTATAACCATATTGCGCTGAGAGAAGCCTGCACGTGCCATCATGCCGAATCCGGCGAAGAGTATGCTACCGAACATCATGATGGTGCAACCGCCGAGAACGGCCTGCGGGATGGTGGTGAGGGCATGTCCTACTGCCGGGAACACGCCACCGAGAATCATAACCACGGCTCCAACGGCGATGGTAAAGCGGTTTACGACGCCCGAAATGGCTGCAAGACCGACGTTCTGGCTGAACGATGTGATTGGAGTACAACCGAAAATGCCCGACAATGAACTTACGAAACCGTCACAGCAGATGGCTGATCCCATCTCTTTTGTCTCAGGATCACGGTGCAAGGCACTGTTGCAAAGGGCGGAAGTGTCGCCGATGGTCTCAGTTGCAGAGACGAGATAGACAGCCACTACGGAAAGGATGGCGCCGATATTAAACTCCGGTGTGAAGGGAAGGAGGCGAGGCAAGGCGATGATTGACTGACCTGCAATGCCACTGAAGTCGACCATTCCCAGACAGCAAGCCAATACATAGCCAACCACAAGACCTACGAGAACGGAGAGAGAACGGAGAAATCCCTTTGCGAAAACCTGGCAAAGGAGGCAGGCAAGGAGCGTAACGCTACCCACAATCCAGTTGTTAAGGCTGCCGAAGTCGGCTGCACCCACTCCACCGGCAAACGAATTGGCACCAATGGGAAGCAGCGAGAAGCCGATGGCTGTCACCACAGTGGCTGAAACTACGTGCGGAATAAGCTTTATCCAGTACTTGACGAAGAGTCCGAGGAAGCCTTCCACAAGACCGCCGATGATGACAGCGCCGATAAGCGTGCCCATACCGTAAGCGCCGGCAAGGCTGATGGCGAGCGAAAGGAACGTGAAGGAGATGCCCATGACGATGGGAAGGCGCGAGCCGATACGCCAGACGGGATAAAGCTGCACAAGCGTACCGATACCGGCTATCACCATACAGTTCTGAATAAGGGCGGCACTGACTGCGCTGTCCAGTCCCACGGCTCCCGCAAGAATCATGATTGGCGTAATGTTGCTGACGAACATCGCCAGCACGTGCTGCAGACCGAACGGGAGAGCTTTCCCGATGGGCACTCTACCGTCAAGCTGATAGAGATTGTCGATTGAATTTTTCATATCGCTAAATGATGTAAAATTTGTGTATGGCTGCAAAATTACAAAAAAAAGACCACAAAAACTGTACGTTCTTGTGGTCTATTGCGTTTGTCGTTGTAAAAACAAACCCTACCTATTATTATTCAACCTTATCTGCTTATACAATTCTAACTCATTCAGCTATCTATGCCTATCCATTCATAACCGACCACGGTTATTTGTGTCTATACATTTCCTGCCGAAGCAGGGTCTGTTTTCGCATTGCGATTATTTCACCTCAATCTGACGTGAAGCCTTCTCTTCCTTCTTCTCAATCTTCGGAAGGTCGATGGTGAGCACACCGTCGCTGACGTTGGCTGCAATCTTCTCCTTGTCTACATCGTCAGGAAGCAGAAGAGTCTGCTCGAACTTTGAGTATGAGAACTCGCGACGGAGATAATGTTCTTTCTTGTTCTCGTCCTTCTTCTCATCCTTATGCTCCATCTTGATGTGAAGGTTGCCATCGGCGTCGACGTTAATGTTGAAGTCACCCTTCTTCATTCCTGCGGCTGCAAGCTCTACAGTGTAGTCGTGCTCAGTCTCTTTAACGTTGATGGCTGGTGCGGTGGCATTTGTACGCGGCATGAAGTCGGTATCAAAAAAGTCATTGAAAACTTCAGGCATCCAAGTATTTCTCATTACTGGTAACATATCAAAAACCTCCAATTATATTTTAGTTGTTTAATCTTTTCTTTGCTCCCCTCGGGCTTCCGCCTTCGGTTTGCACTATCTCTAATGCAACTTGCATGCCAACGTCACAACCGTGAGGCTTTGCTATTAAACAGTAAAGCGAAATATCAAACAAATAGACAAATAGTCAGATTATTCAGACAATCAGTCACAAAACATTGACAAATAGTCAGAAACAAAAGATAATCAATAAGCTTGCGTTCGTGGGTGCGTGGCTACGGCGAGACGCCATAGCCTCCTATGTTTGTTTCTGACCTGGTGTATTAAAAAATCCCGGCTCCTTCTTTCGGAACCGGGATTTCCCTTTATGTTATGTTCTGCGGATGTGCCGTCAAAGGGTCACACCTACCGAACCGTTTCATTTACTTGATGACAACCTTCTTCACCTTGCCGTCAGCAGTGCGAACGATGTTCAGACCCTTCTGCAGCTTGCTGATCTTAACGCCGTCAACAGTGAAGAGCTCTGCGTTAGCAGCCTCAGCGTTGATGCTGTCGATGCCGTTGGTAATGTCCTTAACCACGAGAGTAGCGTCGTAGATGCCACCACCGTTGTTGAGGATATTGTTGCCAGAAACAACGCAACCACCAGCGTCTATGCTGTTCCAGTCTACCTTGAAGCGGATGCGGTATGTACCCTCCTCTGCAGGAGCTGTGAACGAAGGCAGCGGGTTAACGTTGCAGTTGTTGCTTACTGTCTCGCCCTTAGAGTTGAGACCGGTTGAACCATTAGAAGCGCTGTAGAAGCTGTAAGATACAACCTCAGTGCCAGTCTGGTCATCGCTGTCAGCGTTGAATGAGAACTGCTTGTCGTTGTTGAGGTCTACGTATACGTAACCGTGCATCCACTCGCCAACATAACCGATAGCCGGAGTTACCTCAGCACCCGGAGTTACGGTGAAGCTCTGCGCTGTAAGATCCTCGTAGCCGTTCATTGTCTTGCCGAACTCGATGGTCTGCTCCTGACCGTTAACGGTGAGCGATACAGATGTAGAGTAGCGGCTGGCGTGAGTCTGCTTAGCGTCCTTCTCGAAGTTGATAGCATAATCCTCCTTCGGCTCCTCAGGCTGCTCATAGTTGAACTCACCATCATACATGAATGTATTGCCAGAGATGTTGAGAGCCATCTTGATTTCGTTCTCAGAAACGTTAACGATCTGGAAGGTAGCCCCGATTTCCTCACCCTCGCCACCGAGGAACTCCTCTGTAGCAGCATCAGGCTTAGCAACAATCATAGTCTCCTCTGTCTCTACAGTGCCGCCTTCGTCGTACGGAGTGGCACGCTGCTCAGTACCGGTGAACACGAGGTCAGCGGTCTGCTCGTTGAGAGTGATCTGCTTGAGAGTAATCTTGTATGACTCGTCGCTGTACTTAACTACGTTTACAGTAGCCTCGTCAGCCTGGAAGAGATTCTCCTCGTCCTCTGACTCAGAATCGTAGATGCGGAGGTTGCTGGTGTAGCTGTTATTAGAAACCTCTGTAACTTCTACTGGAGGCTCTACGCCGTAGTAGAGGTTGAATGTGTAAGAAGCGTCGTTCTTGAATGCAACGTTGAATGTACCAGTGAGCTGGCCATCAGCGATTGTACCGTTCATAGAAACAACAACCACATCGTTCTTCCAACCTACGTTAGTAAGTGTGAACTCCTGGTTCTCAGCTGTGAGAACTGTGTTGCCTTCTGACTCTGTGCCAGTAGCCTCGAATGTGACAGGGCCTACCTGACCAGGAACGCCGTCCATATCAGAGAATGCGGGGATTGTAACCTCGTACTTGTTGTCTTCCTTAGCGAGAACCTTAACCTCAGCCTCTTCGTAAGTCTGAGTCTCGTTATTGCGAACCACCTTGAGAGTGTTCTTGTAAACGGTAGGAGCGATAGGCTCCGGCTCGTTCTTCAGATCCACTACAGTAACATACTTGATAGTGGCGTTGCTGCGGTTAGCGCCTTCCTTCGAACCAATGTTGATGCTTTCAAGTTCCCAGAAAGCCTTTGTCTGCTCCTGCCATGTACCGGTAATATCTGAGTTGTAGAACTCATTGAACGGCTCGCCATCGATGGTGCAGCCCTCAGCCTTAGAAAGCTCGATACGTACTGTACCAGCCTCTACAGCCTTGTGTGCGTCAGAAATGGGGTGAGAACCGCCAGTTGTGAGGTAGTCAGCCTTCATGCGGTTAGCACTCTTGGTATAGTAGAAGTGCCAGCCACCGATCTTCCATGCGCCAATGTTCTCGCCTACAGAAAGGATGTTCTCGTTAGCTGTGTTATCGCCGCAAGTAGAGAGGTCGATAACGGCAACGAGCTTCTGAGTGTTCCAGTCAATAGGAATGTTAGTCCACTCGAATGACTGACCGTTAGGAGCGAAGTCAACAGAACCGTCTACGGGGAAGCCCTCAATCTCAGGCTCGGGCTGAGGAGCAACATAGTCGGGGTCTGTACCTACAGTATACTTATCGCCATTGGCAGCCACCATGTCGATGAAGATCTTCTCTACGTCGTCCTTGGTGTAAAGAACAGCCTTGACATCATAGTTCACCATGCTAACTTCGGTAGTACCGGTGTATATGGTGCGGTCCTTCTCGTCAGTACCCTTTACAAGGTCAGCAGACTTGATGGTCTGGTTGGCATTGTCGAATACCACTGACATGTTGATAGTGCCGTCAGACATCTCGTTGATGGTAACGTCAGCCAAGTCGAGAGGAACGGTTGTACCATACTGAGTGATGAAGATGTTGTCTGTGAACTTCTTAGACTCTACAACAGTAGCAGGCTCTGTCCAGTCAAGACCTACCACCTCTACATACTTATATGTAGCGTTGCTACGGTTATCGCCCTGTGTCGATCCGAATACGAGGTCGTTGTAAGTGAGAAGCTTAGCATAGTCGCTTGCCTCGAATGCCAATGTGCCGTCGATATAAACGCCATCCTGACGAAGCTCAACGCGAACGTTAGAAGGATCATTTACCTGAACGTACTTTGTCGGAGTGGTACTGAGATCATCGCTGTTACGGAACTGGATAGTGAATGTGTTGGTTAATTGCACATTAGCAGTACCATTCCATACATAAGCATCCTTTGTGTAATAGAAATGGAGAGAAGCTCCGTTAGAAGTGTTCCACTCTGCAAGGTTAGCAGCATTGTTAGAGAATGACAAGGCATTCTCATTAACGCCCTGACAAGTAGTCATATCCAGCTTTGCCACAACCTTGTGTGTGTCCCAGTTGATGGTGAAAGGCTTAGCCTCGATTCTTGCGCCGTTAGGAGTAAGACCTGCCTCTACGAGCGGACCCTCTGTTGTCTCAACTGTGCCGCCGCCAGCAGAACCGAAGTCGTCAACACCAAACTCGGCAGAGATAGAAGACTTATAGTATCCACCAATCTTTGCAGAGAACTTGGCATAAGCCTTCTCATCATTAAACTTGGCTAACAAAGTAGCCTCATCACCAGATGTCAGACAAAGATCGCAATTGGTAATTGCTACAGTCAAACCTGTAAGGTCGATTGTAGTATAACCGTTAGCTGTTGTTCCTTCAACGTTGCTGAAGGTGTAAGTGCCATAATTGTCTCTGTAATTATCAGAAACATTGATGACATCTTTGAACGTCACGTTGTACGTGCCGTCACCATTGTCAGTAATAGACACAACTGCGTCGTCAGACTCTGTGGGGGTAGTGTAACCGTAAGTTACGGTACGATGTCCCGTATAGTCCTTTGCGAACGCGGTAAGCGTCATCACTAACAATGCAAGAAGGGATAGAATCTTTTTCATAATCCTTTTCTTTTAATTGATAGTTAGTTGATATTGATAAAGTGAATAAAAAATAGACTTGTTTTTAATTTTAATCGTTTTTAGGTCACTATGGTTTAAGTGGTTTGTCGTGCTTCTTTACACGCAAGTTATAGTATATTGATGCTAATTATATGTATTCGATGCAAAATTAATAAAAAAAATATGTAGCAACAAATTTTTGAACTTTTTTGTTTAAAGATATGCAGTTAAGCCAATAAATAGAGTTATTGGAGCAAACAAGAAAACAAGCAGTTGGTTTGGATTTGCTCAGGTTTTTGGAAAAGTTGGTTTGGATTTGCTCAGGTTTTCAAGCAAAGTTGGTTTGGATTTGATAAAGATTTCATTCATTTTTGGTTTGGATTTGAATATTATTATGTATCTTTGTCACTGATATATAACCATTTAGATATGTTTAAACGAATAGCACTCAATTATCTTCGCGAATGGGCGAAGAAGGACGAACGAAAGCCTTTGGTCTTGCGTGGCGCACGTCAGGTGGGCAAGACCACGCTTGTAAGAATGTTTGCCGAGGAATTCAGCAACTATATTTACCTTAATCTTGAGGAAAAAGAGAACGCTGCATTGTTTGCTGCCGACTACTCTTTCGACGACTTGCTGTCCGGCATTTTCTTCAAAGCCAATGTACGCCAGGACAACAGACGCACACTGATATTCATCGACGAGATACAGAACGAGCCTAAGGCTGTGCAGACGCTGCGCTTTTTCTACGAGAAACGTCCCGACATTTATGTCATCGCCGCAGGTTCACTATTGGAAAGCCTTATGGACAGACATATCTCGTTTCCCGTAGGAAGAGTGGAATACATGGCTCTACACCCCTGCACGTTCGTGGAGTTTCTTTCTGCCATAGGAGAAGAGATGCTTGCTGAGAAGGTGGAGGCGGTGGACGTGCCGCAGTCGCTGCACAGCTATGCGCTGGAACTCTTCAAGAAATACATGATAATAGGAGGACTGCCGGAGGTGGTGGCTAACTATGCTCAGCATCGCGACATGGTAAGACTCGGAGGCATATTCAACGCCTTGCTTTCGGGATATCGCGACGATGTGGAGAAGTATGCCAGTAAGCCGAAGGAGCAGGACTCCATACGCAATATTCTCAACTACGGCTGGACTTCCGCCGCCCACCGCATACAGTTCGCAAAGTTCACCAATTCATCATTCAAGTCGGCTGATGTCAGCAATGCCTTCCGTACGCTTGAGAAGACTCTGATTCTGGAACTGGTTTATCCTCTTACGTCTACATCCTTGCCGATACTGCCCGATCTGAAGAAAAGCCCCAAGCTATTGTGGCTTGACACGGGGCTGGTGAATTATGTGGCAGGAATGCAGGAGGAACTGCTCTTCTCCACTGACAGCGACGAACTGTGGAACGGCGACATCGCCGAACATATCGTAGCGCAGGAACTGCTTGGAGCGACGACGACGTTCGGCGAGAAACGGATGTTCTGGGTGCGCGACGCACGCAACTCTCAGGCTGAGGTAGACTTTGTAATCCGACATAAGTCGCATCTGTTGCCGATAGAAGTGAAGACCGGCAACAACTCGAAGCTACGCTCCTTACATCAGTTTATGGAGGATTCGAAGGAACGAATAGCCCTTAGAATATGGAACGGACCGATGACATCGGACGTAATAACACGAAGCAACGGTTGTCCGTTCACTCTCTATAACATTCCGTTGTATTATGCAGGGCAACTGGAAAGGTTTCTGGAAGGAAGACATGAAGACATGCAAATATCGTCTAAAGAGTAAAATTCTGTTACAAAATAAAAATTGATTATAGAGATTTAGATTGCTGTTTTTATGGTGTTTTGCGGTGCAAACAGCACTCATGCTTAACAATAGCGCCACTTTTATCATGCAATAGTGCCACTATTAGAGGGTAAAAGTGGCGCTATTGCATTATAAAAGTGGCGCTATTGGAGGGTAAAAGTGGCGCTATGACAACTCTATGATGCGTGTATTCATTGCACAATTCTTTCTTCATCTGCATAATCAGCTGTGTGTCAATACACTATCGCTGCACGTCCAAAATTCAAGAATTTCGCACCAAAGATTTTGTTGTGCGCTGAACGAGGAGTATTGAGCGTTAGAAATGCAAATATTGTATAGGCAGGTCATCAATCAGCGCCGTGTCCTGAAGGGACACGTATCTATCAGAAACCCACTGCAAGCTCCGAAGGAGCGCAGCTGTGGGATAAGCTATCCTCCCACCCTACCTTGGTTCCGCGAAGCGGGACCGACTATCATCCTCAACATCATACGGGGAGCGTCAGTCCCCCTTCGGGGAACTCATTTTGGGGGTGTCATATTTACCCACAGCTGCGCTGCTTCGCAGCTTGCAGTGGGTTTCATAATATAGGTCCCGCTCCGCGGAACCTGCAGTTCATACTCAATCTGCTTGCATTTGTGGGTGCGTGACTATGGCGAGACGCCATAGCCTCCTAGGTTTGCCTTGTAACCTTGTGTTTTTCTTTGTTTTTTCCGCTTATGGGCGCGTGCTGTGCACAAATAAAAGGCTTTACGTTAGGTCTTACGAGAACCAGTTCTCGACAACCTAACGTAAAGCCTTTTATTTAAATCCGATAGGATTTGCGCCCATAAGCGGACTGTGGAGACAGGTTTTTGTTAAAGCCCTGCCTAAATTTGAGTTATCAAAGCTCGTTCTTATGCAGCTCTGCCAGCAGCTTCACGCTCTGCGAATGGAGGTCGATGTGACGCTGCAGCTTTTCGTAGATACCGTTTATCTCCTCGTAATACACGAGGGCGGTAATCTCGCCCTGCTGCAGAGCCTTTGCGAAGAGGGAGAGCGACTCCTGCATGAGCTTCACGTCGCTATGATTGATGACCTGCTGGAGGCCCTGCAACTGCTCGTAGCTGGTGCGCAGCGACGACTCGGCCTCGTGCTGAGCCTGCGTCACCTGCAGCTCTGCACTCTGACGGCGCTGACGGGCAGCCTTGACGTTGGAGCTGTTGCTGTAGAGCGGAAAGCTGACGCCTACCTGGAAGCCGTTGATGCCTTCGCCCTGCTCCGTGTTGCGACGATAACCGAAGGAGATGTTCGGAAGCCACTCGTTCTTCTGCACCTTCAGATTCATGTCGGCGGCGCGGAGGGCGGTCTGAGCCACTGCCACGTCAGCGTCGGCAGCAAGGGCAAGCGTGCGATACTCCTCGAAGTTCGTTATCTGAGGATAGTCGGGCAGCTCCGTGTCTGTCACGTCCAGCGGCTTGCCACCGTTGAGCTGGCGGAGCTGCTGCACGAGGGCTGTGCGCTCGCCCTGCGTCTCGCTGACGAGGGTGCGCACCTCCATGCAGTCGAGCTTCACCTTGTTAAGCTCAAGAGCGTTGGCGTCGCCTGCCTCCATGCGCTTCTCATACATCTGGAGGAGCGTCTCGCTGTTGGCAAGGCGCTCACGCAGCATGGTGAGGGTCTGATTGAGGCGGATAAGGTCGATGCAGACCAGCTGAGCCTGGAGCAGGATGTCGCGGCGCTGCTTGGCAAGGAGCTGGTCGCCCACGGTCTGCTGCATCTGAGCCTGCTTGTTGCGGGCGGCATACTTCGTGGGAAAATCAATCTCCTGGCTTACCACAAGCTCGCTCTCCGCCACGCCGGAGTATGCCTTCGTGAAGAACGGGCTGTACTCCACGGACGGTCCGGCGAGGGCGTTGCCAGCCTTTATCTCAAGCACATCGGCTTGGCAATCGTGGGCAAGCGACTGCAGGGTGAGGTTGTTGGCTGCCACCTGCTTGAGCACGTCGCCGACGGTGTCGGCAAGGGCTGCGCTATACGCGCTGAACACCACTATTGTTGCGATTAGATATCTTTTCATATATGATAGGTACGATGAATGCGTTGAGTAATGTTGAGCTTATGAGTCCGCCGAGTATCACCTTTGCCATCGGCGACTGAATCTCGTTGCCGGGCAGGTCGCCGCCGAGTGCCAGAGGCACGAGGGCAAGGGCGGAGGTGAGCGCGGTCATGAGGATGGGGTTGAGACGCGAGAGCGAACCCTCCACGATGGCGTCACGGACGGTCTTGCCTTCCTCCGTGCGCAGACGCTTATACTCGGTGATGAGCAGCATGCCGTTGCGCGTGGCGATGCCGAAGAGCGAGATGAAGCCGATGACGGCAGGGATGCTCACTTCTCCGGTGGTCAGCACGATGGCGAAGATGCCGCCGATGAGAGCCAAGGGCAGATTGAGGAGGATTACGCCTGCCTCCATGGCGTTGCGGAACTGCATGAAGAGGAGGAAGAAGATGACGACGATGGCGAGGATGCAGGTGAGATAGAGCACGCGGCTGGCGCTCTCCTGACTCTCAAACTGTCCGCCGTACTCCACGTGGTAGCCCTCGGGCAGCTGCACTTCTTCGCCTACGGCTTTCTTGATGTCTGCCACGACGTCGCTCAATGCCCGTCCGCTGGTGTTGGCAGAGATGACTATCTTGCGCTGTACGTTCTCACGGTTGATGGTGTTGGGACCTGCGCTGGAGATGATGTCTGCCACGTCGCTGAGCGGCACCTTGCGTCCGTCCTGCGTGTCGATGATGAGGTCTTTTATGTCGTCGTACTTGTCGGCTTTCACCACAAGATTGAATGCGCGTCCGGCTTCATACACCTGCGACACGGTTTCGCCGGCAAGATTTACGGCGAGGAACTCGTTGAACTCGGGGAGCGTGATGCCGTTGCGGACAAGCAGCTCACGACGCGGAACAATCTTGAGCTCGGGACGCTCTATCTGCTGCTCCACATTGAGGTCGGCGATGCCTTCGATGTCCTGGCAGGCGCTCTTTATCTGATTGCCGATGGTGAACATGCGGTTGAGGTCGGTGCCGAAGAGCTTGATGGCGATGCTTGCCTGCGTGCCGGAGAGCATGGCGTCAATGCGGTGTGAGATGGGCTGGCCTATCTCGATGTTGGCTCCGGCAAGCACGGAGAGACGCTTGCGCACGTCATTGAGCACTTCCTCATGGCTGCGGTCTTTCAACTCAAACGGAGCTTCTATCTCGCTGACGTTAACGCCAAGGGCATGTTCGTCAAGCTCGGCGCGTCCGGTCTTGCGTGCCACGGTCTTTATTTCGGGCACCTGAAGGAGCAGTCGCTCGGTACGGGCGCCGATGGAATCGCTCTCTTCGAGCGAAATGCCGGGGAGAGAGGAGATGTTGATGGTGAACGATCCTTCGTTGAACTTGGGCAGGAAGCTGCTGCCTAAGCAGAAGAATACGCCGATGGCTACGGCGAATAATGCAGCTGTGCCGATGATGACCTTACGTGTATTGGCGAGCACCCAGAGCAGGGCACGCTCATAATACTTCTTCAACCAGACTGCCACGAAGGCTTCCTTCGGCATCTCGCCATTGCTCTTGCTGAGCAGATAGCTGCAGAGCACGGGGGTGAGCGTGAGGGCTACGAGGGTGGAGGCGAAGAGAGCTGTCACGAAGGCGATGCCGAGGGGGATGAGCATGCGACCTTCCATGCCGCTGAGAAAGAACAGCGGAGCGAAGCTCACTACGATTATCAACGTGGAATTGAGAATGGGCATGCGCACTTCACGCGAAGCATTGAAAACAAGCTCGATGATGGGCACGCGCTCAGGCTCGGGCAATGCGCGGTTCTGGCGTATGTGCTTGTAGACGTTCTCCACGTCCACAATGGCGTCGTCGACGAGCGAACCGATGGCAATGGCAAGACCGCCGAGGGTCATGGTGTTGATGCTGATGCCAAGGGCATTGAGCACTATCATCGCTACGAGGAACGATATGGGGATGGTGACAAGCGAGATGACCGTGGTGCGCACGTTGGCGAGGAAGAGCATGAGGATGATGACGACGAAGATGGCGCCTTCGATGAGCGACTTCTGTACGTTGTCGATGCTGCTCTCGATGAAATCGGACTGACGGAAGATGTCCGTCGATATATGCACGTCCTCAGGGAGGGTCTTGTGAAGGTCCTCGAGGGCGAGGTCGAGGTGCTTGGTGAGGTCGATGGTGCTGGTGTTGGGCTGCTTTGTCACGGTGAGAAGCACGGCAGGACGGGCTCTTTCGCTGCCGACGCCGAGCTTGGGCGACTGATTGCCCACCTTGATGTCGGCTACGTCGGCGAGGGTTATGACGCTCTCACCGTTCTTCTTTACGATGCACGTGCCGAGCTTCTCGGCGTCGTTGGTGGAGGTGATGCCGCGGATGATGTATTCGTTGCCATATTCATAGCGTACGCCACCGTTGGCATTGACGTTCATGTTGCGTGTGGAAGCCATGACGTCTGAGAGCGAAACACCGAAATGCTTCATCTTGCCCGGGCTTACGAGTATCTGATATTCCTTGATGTCGCCACCGTGGACGCTGACCTGAGCCACGCCACCGGTGGAGAGCAGACGCGGACGTATCACCCAGTCGGCGTACGTACGCAGGTCTTGCTGCGAGGTGTGCTTGCTGGTGAGGCTCACGATGAGCACCTCGCCAAGGATGGACGACTGCGGACCGAGCACCGGAGCGCTTACTCCTGCAGGCATCTGTTCGCCCACGGCAGCAAGCTTTTCGCTTACTATCTGACGGGCAAGATAGATGTCGGTGCCCCAATCGAATTCCACCCATACGACGGAGAAGCCGTTGGTGGACTGCGAGCGGACACGACGTACGCCGGTACTGCCGTTGACGGCGGTCTCAATGGGGAAGGTGACGAGTTGCTCCACTTCCTCTGTTGCCATGCCGCCAGCCTCGGTCATGATGACCACGGTGGGCGCATTGAGGTCAGGGAACACGTCAACATCGGTCTTGCTGGTGGAATAGAGTCCGGCGATGACAAGCAGCACGGACGCCACCAGCACAAGTATTCTGTTCTCAAGCGAGAAGCGTATTATCTTATTCAGCATAGCTATTAATGATTATGGTTATGCGCTGGGATGGCGTTGGCAGCCGATGCCAGTCTTACCTGGACTGCGCCCTTGGTAACGACGCGGTCGCCCTTCTTCACTCCCGTAAGTATCTCCACACGCTCGCCGTCGCTCTCGCCAAGCGTCACTTCCTGCTTGCGATAGCCTTCGGCGTCAATCTGGATGTAGACAAAATGGACGCCCTGCTCCTCGGTGAGGGCGGTGAGGGGCAGCGTGATGACGTTGGAACGGTCCTGCGTGATGAGATAAATCTCGGCGTACGAACCCTGCACTACGTCGCCGGTGTTGTTGAACTCGAAGATTACGGGGATATACGAATTGTTGACCTCTGCCGAACGACCGTAAGACTGGATGTGTCCGCCCATGTCGGTGATGTCGTAGAGACGGTTGCTGTAGCTGGTGCGGAACTTTGCGCAACGTATCTTGTTAAGATCGTTGAAATGGCGTTCCGGTATTTCGGCACGCAGATAGAGGTGCTTGTTCTGGGTGATTACGGCAAGGGGCTGACCTGCTTCCACGTAGTCGCCGCCATTGACCATACATTGCTTGATGTAGCCGCCGCGAGGAGCTGTTACAGCCACGCCGCCGGCGCTGCGTGTGCGCTGCATGCTGGTGTAGGTAAGCTTGGCAGCCTCATATTCCGCCTTGGCTACGGCGAGGTCTTTCTCGCTTATTATCTTGTCCTTGATGAGTGTCTTCGCACGTGTATAGTCGCGCTCGGCACGCTCGTAGTCGATACGTGCACGCTGTACGGGGTCGCCGTCAGCCATCTGCATTCCTGCGGAAGTGATGGAAAAAAGCGTGGTTCCGGCAGCCACCTTCAGTCCTTCACTCACGTGGTTCTTATACTGCACGCGTCCGCTGATGGTGGCAACAACGGCTGTCTCGTCGCATGATGCCGACATCACCTTGCCACTGGTGTGGATGACACCATGGAACATGCCCGGCTTCACTTCCTCCACCTTCACTCCGGCTGCACGAGCCTTCTCAGGCGAGAGGATTATCTCGTCGGTATGGGCGCCTTTAGCCTCATGACCTTCCTCTTCGGAATCGTGGTCGTGATGCTCGGTTTCCTCGGCATGCTCATGGTCATGGTCGTGATCGAGATGGTCATGGGACTTGCCTCCGCAAGCGACCATTCCCGCCACGAAGACTACAGATAATAAGTAATAAGTGATTCGTCTAAGCATATTTCATTAAGTGTTTATTATTAAGCAAAAAAAGTCAGGTACAAAGATAAGGAATAAGCAATGCAACTATGTTGCAAAAGCAAAGAAATAGGCATATATAGGAACACGCGTACATATTAATATACAAAAAAAGCGGATGCGCTGCACTTCTGAGAGTGCTTCGCATCCGCCTTGGATTTTTTCTACATATCATAAAATTGCAGCTGCCGACCGTATCTTGCTCAAGATTATAGATAAATGAGAGTCTTGTCTGGCAGTCTGAAGGTTATATTCACTCTGCATATTCACAAGCATATAAGCCTTGATACCAAGAGCTGCCTCTATGCGCAAAGCATAATCAGTGGTTATAGGACGCTTGCAATTAAGAATCTCATTAAACACAGTGTAAGAACAGCCTATAATCGAAGCGAATTTACGCTGAGAAATTCCGCGTGCCTCAAGCTCATCCTTCACTATCTCTCCAGGATGGACAGGGGAAGAGGGCACCAAATCATCCATACTATATGTCTTTGTATTTTCCATACCAAATATTATTCACTTGTAATGATTACTTATATCTAACAGACGACATACTTTTATTGATATGTCATCCGTATTATCTTTGACTATGAATTCCAAACGATACTGTTTGCCACACCTTACAGAAGATATGCCTTTTTTGTCACCAACAAGAACTTCATAGTTTAATGATCTAAAAACAAACAAATCCTCTATACACTTGGCATTGGCAAGTGCAACAACAGCCTTCTGATAACTTCGTACTACTTCCGGCTGAAAGCGGTGCTTCTTGTCACTTGTCTTGCCTTTGAAAAACAAGTCATGCAGATATTCCTTGTCAAATTCAATACTCATGTGGCAAAGATAATTCAAATAATAAATATTAGCAAATTATCGAACAATAAAATTTGCGGTATAAAGAGAAAAACGCTAAATTTGCATTTGTCAATCCATTGGCAGGACTTATGCAGACCCGTCAAACAGGAGACATATATACATAAAGGCGTTACTGACGCTTTGGTTTTGACATTCTGAGAACTTCGCAACTTCATCTGTTCGTCAAAGACAAAGCAACGGGAACGCCCCAAAGGGTGTATTATATACATACCCTTAATGACCTCATGCGCTTATTTTGCGCATGAGGCATTAAGGGGTATCATATACTTACGCATCCACGTGGGGCTTTCGACGTTGCTCGTTTCGACGAACAGGGCAATGCGAAGGCCTTCAGAATGTGGAACGAGCGGCAGACAGGCTCCACGTTCTTTATTGTATATACGCATGCCATAAACAATATCTAAGCTGAACTGGAGTCGGACAGCTACATTAAAATTGTTATTAAACGATGAAAAAGATTTTCTCATTTGTCGTTGCTTCATTGCTCTGCACACAATTTACTTTTGCACAACAAGAAAAAGTAATCAAGGCAGGTACCATTGTACCATTACAATCAGTAAACCAAGTCAAAGCTGCAGATGTTGACGAGGGACAAACCGTTGACTTTAGGGTCACACAAGACATTATGGTAGATGGCAAGTGTGTAATACCGCGCGGATACTTGGTAAAAGGAAAAGTAACTGAAGCACGCAAAAGTTCATTGGCAGGAACCAAAGGAAGACTTGTAATAAACATCAGCAGCATGAATTTGCCATCAGGAGAACCCGTATTCTTTACAAATACTGATGTCCGAATAAATGGTAAGAACCGTACTCCGCTCGCTGTTGTCACAGGTATTTTACTTTGGCCATGTATTTTCATACCTGGTTCAAAAGCCGTAATGCCTGCAGGATATGATGTCCAAGCCACTATAGCTTCAAATACTACAGTATCTGCAAAATAACACACATAAAAAATCGGGTAGGAGGAAAATGCTAATCATAAAAGGCATTTGCCTCCTATTTTCACATTTATCCTATTGTCGGATTCCGTCCTATCGTCTTGGATAGAGAGTTCCTTTCGGACATCTGACGAGTTGTCTTACAAGGTAGCATTCACTTACTATTGCACTGCACGATTCAATCCTTCCCTATAGGCACACGTGCCCTGGGTACTATAACCTCTTCTGACTTCTCACGGCAAGCTTTACTCCGTCATGGTACATCGAATAATTCATCTTCACCCATGCGACCGTGAGACCTCCTCGGATAAGGGCTTACTCTTTTCATCTTATACCCACTTCATTTACACCAACCATTCCGAATAGCTATAGGACTTTGATTTGTCTAGCAATCTCATCCATGGTCAAATGCCTTATATGAAGTATCTGTCCGTTAGGTCAGATGTTTGCCGCCAGCTTCTTTCAGACTCCACCTCACAATGGACACTCTTGCTATTGGCTATGTAATTCCCGCTATTAGGGATTGTTAAGGAGTTGCACCTGTTAGACAATGCTCGTGCCGAGCATACAATAAATTAGGGGAAATTTTCCTCTAATTTCCCCTAATTTCCTCTATTAAGACATAAAAGAGGGCGGGACGGGACGTTTAGGAATACAAAAAAGCGGATGCGCTGCACTTCTGAGAGTGCTTCGCATCCGCTTAGCTTATTTACTGTTGACTGAATTAGTCAGCGAGCTTAGCCTTGATGAACTCGCGGTTGAGGCGAGCGATGTTGGCGATTGACTCGTTCTTCGGGCACTCAGCCTCGCAAGCGCGGGTGTTGGTGCAGTTACCGAAACCGAGCTCCTCCATCTTGGCAATCATAGCCTTAGCACGCTTAGCTGCCTCAGGACGACCCTGGGGAAGGAGAGCGAGCTGGCTGACCTTAGAGCTGACGAAAAGCATAGCAGAACCGTTCTTACATGCAGCTACGCAGCAACCGCAACCGATACATGTAGCGCAGTCCATTGCCTCGTCTGCGTCTTCCTTCGGGATGAGGATGGCGTTAGCGTCCTGGGGCTGGCCAGTACGAA
>ERZ1027181.5-NODE-5-length-84171-cov-20.312759_pt1 | contig 84171 bp, 100 predicted proteins | sample MGYA00519247_ERZ1027181 | MGnify/ENA primary metagenome ERZ1027181 (study PRJEB26926, sample SAMN06164415) | human gut metagenome | biome: ENVO:00009003; feature: ENVO:2100002; material: ENVO:00002003 | host: Homo sapiens | place: USA | collected 2012 ...
ATTGTTTACATAACTCATGAAGCTCACGACAGCCAGCCTTGGGAAGGTTGCTAGGAGAACGAATATACTGACAATACCACACTACACTTGAATTTAGAATATATTCCTCATTCGTCTTCTCTGTATGTTTGTAGTACCCTTGTCGTGTTATGCCAAGTAGTTTACACAAAGGATCTACCTTATAAAGGCTTTTCTCTTGTGTCAGGTATGCAACTACTTGGCATCTGAGTTTTTTCTAATTGGGATGGCATACTTCCGCTCTGCCAACAATATCATTTTTTCGTATGCGTCACGAGCCATTGTAACCCGCTTCAACTCAAGCTGCTTAACCTTGAGTTCGAGTCGCAGACGATGCAGTTCTTCTGCTGCTGATTCTGATTTGTCTTTTGAAGGTAATGTTTCCATAGAGCTTGTTAAAGTAGTAGATACTTTTTTATCTTCTATTGCAAAGATACGAAGCCAACCTAAAATACGATTACGACCTAAACCGTTTGCCCTCTCAAATTCACGTTTTGTTTGATCTGAAGCGAGATATTCTTGTAAGAATTTTAATCTACGCTCATCTGTCATGTCTGAATACGTTCTCATTTTGATTAGTAAAGTGTCAACTTATTCAGTACAAGACAAACTCTTCAATAATGCCTTGAAGGTGAAGGAACAATCTACGGAAGCAGTAGCGAACGAAAAGCCACAGGTGAATGTATGCAAGGAAACAGCAGAGCAAGTGGTGAATGTATGTGCGGAAACGGAAACAGCAAAGCCAACTGTGAATGTATGTGCGGAAGAAAACCACACCGAAAAGCCATGTATTGTGCGATCTGTGCCATTATCCGTGCTACAACCTATAAACTATCCTTTGCTGATTGTGAGGCGGTGTGGTGTGGCTTGTCACACGAACGTACAAAACAAGCGCATGCCGGCAAGTAGCGGACGATCGACACAAAAGAATGTGCATACCTTCTCTTTACCTCCTCCCCTACTACCCTAACACGAACTTTGTAAACAAATCTTTTTCATCATCTTTTTAATCTAACAATTACAATGAGAAATTTATTTTTTGCGGTCATTGCAATAATGGCTCTTTGCATGAGTGCATCATGTTCAAACGACAACGAAGGCTCTTTTACAGAGTTAGTGACTAATCAGCCTACCCACGGCAAAGCGCATGTACGCTTGAAGTGTGGCACGAGTAATGGATTGACGTTGCACCCTGCTGCGCCACATTCGCGAGCTACCCTCACGGCAAATGGCACAGAGTTGACCGACCTTTACATTATGGACTACGACAAGAAGTCTGGTAAATTGTTACAGGTGCTGCACCAAACGAGCACGGCAGCAGATTTTGCTGAACCTGATTTGATGCTCGATTATGGCGAACACACACTAAAAGTGATAGCTACGCGAAGCACCTCCCCTACTCTATTGGATGCGACCTCGGCATCATGGGAGTTACCTGCCAACGTGCTTACACCTGTTTCGGGTGCAACTATCCCTGCCCTCCTTTCTTCTGCTAAGACCTCAGACACCTTTGGCGCACAACGTGACATTGTGGTGGGGATCGGCGAAGCACAAACGGTAAATCTTACACTGGATCGTTTAGTGGCTCGTATGATTGTAAAAAGTACAGATGTTTTTTCAACGGATTGCAGCACATGGGACGCTTCATTTCAAGAATATAAAGATTTCTCTTTACAGACATTCGACGTGATGAACGCCATGAAAAATCAGCGTACCACGGACGTTTCGTCGTTAGCTGGTACTACCGGCACTACACTCACTTATTACGTGATGGTGCCTGCTGATGGCTATACAACGGACATTACTTTTACCACCAACAGTAAATCAGGAACGCCCTATTCATCGATAACCGTACCGAATGTACACTTCGAGCGTAACAAGACAACTACCATTACTGGATCGTTCTACAACCACAAGCAATGTTTTTCTATATCGCTCAATGATATGTGGGACGAGAATGGCTACGATATAAACATTTAATCATTTGCAAGGAATTGCACTGGCTATATAGTGCCATCATAATCATATAGTCAGTGCGCTCTTTTTCATTCTTTACGTTATATGGCTCAAAAAAATCACTGCTTTTTGCCGTCCTCCATTTTTATTCTGCTTTCGGTGTTTGGGTGCGGAGAGCTGGATTTGCCAAAAGATATAGATGACATTACCCCCTCATTGCCTGGTATTGATGCTGCAAAGGTTGATACATTGATAGCCACCAATGATACAGCTCGCTTTTACCTGTCTTGTACGGAGATATGTAACGTCATGCTCTCAACCTCCCCCACTCCATCGAAACTGATAGAAGACCCTCATTATAGAATGCCTACGAAATTAGAAGTTTTTGCCGTTTTGCGAAATATCTCTCTACCTGAAGGATATTGGCAAAGTGGGCAACGCATTCTGTGCTACGACACTCCAGCGGACAGAAAGACACAAATAGGCTCAAAACTTTTCGGCACGGGAAACTACTACACCTACGTGCCAAATGGCACAATCGTGAAGGCTGGAATGAAAACAAATTACTGCATTTTGCCTATACGTACTGAACTATTAAATAGCCAAACTGACAAAATAACGATTGATGTAAACGACAAATGGAATGATTAAATGTTTATTTATTGAAATGAACAAACAAACATTTCAACAAATAAACATTTGTGCATTTGTTTGTTCGTTTGTTTGAACATTCAAATATTTATTCAATTACACGTTTGTTTCTTTGTATGTTCGTTGAAACATATATTTGTTCATTCATTTGTTTTAATGTTTATTTGATTGTTTATATAAATAAATGAACGTTTTGTTTTGTGGTGTAATATACAAATCTTAAATTTGCAGCAAGAAACAAATATTCATTTGTTTGAATATTTGTTTGTTCAAATGTTTAATTGTTTGTTTGAACATTTGAACAAATGAACAATAAAACTTTTAATACTTGGATTTATGGCAACAGAAAGACTCAGAGAAGTGCTTGCCTTCGTCAACCACAAAGGTGGGGTAGGCAAGACCACAACAGTGCAGAACCTTGCAACCGGTTTACGTCGGTTCGGTAAAGGTTTCTTTGGTGTAGACGCAGAAGGGAAGAGACGCGTTCCGCGTATATTGATTATCGACCTTGACCCACAGGCGTGTGCTTCATTCCTCTTTGGTTGGAGCGAAACACAGCAAATGGGCAAGCCGACTATGTATGACGCCCTGGTACAACAAGGGCAAATCCCCGTATATCAAGTGCGAGAGGGCATATACCTTGCTCCGGCATCAGGACGATTAATAGGCATAGAACCATTCCTAAACCAAATGGCGGTGCCACGCAAAGCACTTTGTAAATTGTTGGGTAAACCTTTAATAGAGATGCAAGGTACCGAGTTGGCTGATGAAGGTACAATGAATGTGACCGAAGCATTTGATTATGTGCTGATAGATTGTCCTCCGGCCATGTCATTGCTCACACACAATGCGCTGACCGCTGCCACCAGTGTGGTATTGCCGGTGCAGTTGGAGATGCTGGCCACCAAAGGTATTGCTGAAATCATCAATGCAGTGAAGGAAACACGCGAGGATCTAAATCCTAACCTTGATATTCGCGGTTTGTTGATGGTAATGAGTAACGACCAAACCAATGCGACCAAGCAGTTCAAACAATATTTAGGCGAGAAGTTTGATGACTACATGTTCGATGCCTATACGCGCAGAGATACCAAGATGGTAGAAGCGCAGGCTATGAACGAGGACATCTTTACGTATGCACCTTATAGTAGGGTAGGGCTGGACTATAAGAAGTTTACAGAAGAGATACTTGAAAGCATGCCCGAATAATCACTCGTTATAATGACTATAAAAATCACTGATATGGCACGAAAACAAGAACGCAAGTTCACACCATTCAATCTTGAAGCCTCTCCCGTTGTGGCAGAGAATGAACGTATATTGAATAATCCAACAACCGCAACCGAGCAACAAGTAACCCAACCAACCACAGATGTTCAGCAGCAAGCAATGGCGCCCGTTCAGCCACAGCAAGAGCAGACAACACCAGCGCAAACTACTTCATTTTCCAACGCTGCACCAATTAGTAAGGCGCGTCCTAAGAAGTCTGAGAACGGCATTACCATTTCAGTCCCCATGGAATACTACGAACGCATTACGCTCATGAAAATGCGAACGGGCATACCTATTCGCGACTTGGCATTGCAAGCAGTTATTGAGTTCGTGGATAAGCATAAGAACGACTAAATTCTATACGACAATGAAAAAGACAATAGTTACCTTATTACTTTCTTTGTTCTGCATGATTGTGCAAGGACAGATACACATGAAATTCATGGGCATTCCCTTGAATGGCAACGTAGAGTTGTTTACGCAGAAGTTGAAAGCTAAAGGTCTTACTTGTGATGTAGCGAAAACAAAGGCTTCTCCTTCTGGCGTGAAAATATATAAAGGTTTGTTCATGGGTGAGGACTCTGAGTTCATGATATTCTTTAATCCTAAAGACAAAAACGTGTTTGCGGTGGAAGTCTCTATGGATTATTCTTCTCTCGAATTGGCAAAAACACCATTTGCTAACATCCTAAAACAGTTAAAGGAGAAATACTCCAAGGCCGTTGTTGATGTACTGAAGAATAGTGATGGCGATCCAGAAGGTTTTCAATTCTATGTGCCTGACGCTGAAGAAAAGAAAATGTTAGGCATTATTATGCAGAAGTTAATAAGACCAGATGGCATTCTTCAAAGAAAATATCTCATCAGTCTGTTCTATGGCGATGTTGAGAATTTTAAGAAAAGCGAGAATAAGAACTATGATGATCTTTAACTTGTTGTTATCGCGTTCGTAGAAAATCACACGAATGGAGAAGGTAAACTACTTTAGTAGCAGTTTACCTCATGAATTTTTCTAATAGAAGAATAAGTAAGGTAAACTACTTTAGTAGCAGTTTACCTTATGAGTTTTTCTAATAGGAGAATAAGTAAGGTAAACTGCTACTAAAGTAGTTTACCTAAAAGTGCAAAATGTAAACAGGTACTAAGGTAGTTTACCCAAATGCAATAAAACAGGTAAACTGGTACTAAAGTAGTTTACCTATTTACTAAGGTAGTTTACCCTTCTTATTTAATATAAAGAATATAGGAAAAAATATGTTTCTCTTTATATTTATATTATAGGTGGGTGTATAATCACTGAAAATCAACAGTTTAGGAAGTTGCGCGGTAAACTACTTTAGTACCAGTTTACCTAAATAGGTACTAAGCAGGTAAACTATTTTAGTATCACTTTACCTGCTGACTAAACAAAAATGGTCATGGATAGTAAAGATATAATACAATCGAATTGGATAAACACGCCATTCTCTTATACAAGGATTAGCAAAAATCTTACACTCTTGCAACAAGCCGTGTTGGTAAAGGTATCAGAACATTTGCAACCTTATATCAAAGAATTTTTTGGATCTGATTTATGCAAATCTAAAAAGGTGCCAAGAGGCTTATTTTCTGAAGCTGTAAAAAATTCGGGTATTTTGCAATTCAGTATCTCCTATGCTGAGTTAGGTGTTTCCATCAACAATTACTATTCGGCAGCGAAAGCCGTAGAGGAGGTGTTGAAAATACAAGTAGATGCACCAGGCAAAGATGAGAATGGCAAGGATGCGATGATAAAATACAATGTATTTACGCAAGGTTCCATGTCGTCTGACAATAATACAGGTGTGGTGTTTGGACTTAACCCCGATGTGGTTGACCGCGTGTTTGATATGTCGCAAGATTATGTGTCGCATCCCGACAATATAGCTCTAATTGGTGAAGTGGAGCGCATGCCCATGATTTACTATTTGTTGCGCGTAAGTAGTGGGCATAAATGGAACAAGCGCACCGTAGACCTTACTGTAAACAAAATTAAGGAATACCTTGGCATGATTACTTGGGCAGACGGACGTGTGCTGAAAGAGGCTTATCCTAAGTATTCGCAATTTCGCAAAAAGGTAATTGAAACAAGCATTGATGACATCAACCGTTTAAAACGAAAGGGTTTGCTTGATGTGTGCGTAAGTTTTGAACCTGTCTACAATGGCAAACGTAAAGTGGGCAACCCGGCTTTCATTCGTTTCAATATCTACGGCACAATAGACGAAATGCAGAAAGCCACCAATCCAGAAGCTTATCAAGCATCACTTTTTGCTAAACAAGAAGAAGAAAAGAAACGACAAGAATCCATTATTGAGGATTACCCTGGAAAATATGCTGATGAGTGGAATAAGTTCTTAGCGCAATATGAAGGCTTCTTCAAACCTTGGCTTTTAAAAGCACAACATTATGGAGCGAATGCAGCAGGTTTTATGTCAATTCGTTTTGACGATAAACAGACGCTCGAAAGTTTTAATGCCGAATGCGAAAAGCCTGCAAACAAAAATGAGTACGACAAGATGATGCGTACCTTAGCAAGCTTTATAGGAAAGGCTGCCGCTCGCGTTTTAGTGCGTGGTGTTAAGTAGAACATTTGAAAATAGAAAATACATGACAAGGAAGTATCTAATAAATAGTGCTATGGCCATATTGGTAAGTATAGGCTTGTGTGTAGGCTTAACCTCTTGCAGTGGCGATGGAGACGGGGCTAATGGTGTTAACCCCATAGCAATCGAAAACTATCTGTATGGCAAACGGTGGTTTTTTAAAAACAATTTTATGGATAAAACTGATACCCAATATTCATTCTTTCGCAACCACCTTGTAATGAGTTTTAGTAGTTCGGGTAAATTAGTCTCAGGTATGCTTACTTACGATAATGTTTATTATTTCGGAACATGGAATACGGCTGGAGATAACCTTTTAACCACGTTTACGGTTGGAACGTATAAAGAGCCTAATATAAATAACCGACTTTACGGGACGCTCACTGTGACCGATCTTGCGAGTAATGTAGACCGAGTAACCTGTACGGATTCTATTGGTGAAACCCACTATTTGGAACATACTGAAGAATATGGGGCTAAAAAACGCACTTTTACAGACTACACCGACGCATCTGCTCACGACAAAGCCCTACATGGTACATGGGAAATGACTGCTTATAGAGAAAATACACCCGTCGGCTTCACTATAACGCTCAATAAAAAAGGAAATGTTAGGTTCGTAGCCGAGAGTGAAGGTGTAGACTTTACAACCACTTATACAACAAAGAATGGGCATGTAACCTTTCCCCATTTCCTTCATCCCAACACGCAGCAGCATTCATTCATTTATGTGCGAAATGATGATTCGATAGAGCTTTTCTCTGAGGAGAACGCACAAAGGGGTTGGGTCTGGCGTAAAAAATAACGAATAAAATCTGTTCTTTTCAATTACACCGCATTATCCGCAAGGGTAGTGCGGTGTTTTGTGTTTGTCCGTACCCTTCGCCATGAATGCCTTAATTTTGCCCTATCATTTAAAACAAAAAGAATATGCGCAAAACTATTTCATTTCTGACGTTATTGTCCGTCTTTTTATTCACTGCTTGTGTGTCATCACGCACCACAGAGCATCATGTGTCAACCGTTACTGAGGATAGCACATCCTTTTCTATTGCCGATAGCGCAAAGGTGGTAGAGGTACAGAAAGGTTCCACAACCACCACCCTAACCGATAGCACACATTTTTCGGCAGATGTTTGCGAAACCGACACAAGCGAAGAAACCATTACGGAGCAAATTACAGAAACCTACGACACTGAGGGTAATAAAACCATCAAGACCAATCGCACCATTCAGCGCAAGGGTAATCATGCCAAACAAACACAAGTAGATGTTTCGTTTCTCCGTCAAGAGCAAGCCTTGAAACAATATGTAGACAGTTTGAGTCGTGAAAGAAAAAACAATTTAAATGCCAACGAAAAGTCCCTGACGAAGCATGATAGTATCAACAATGTTGCTGAAAAAAACACCTCGAACATAAAACCAAGAATAGGGTGGGGGAGAGCAAAGGGAATCCTTTTAATGGTCGTGTTCTTTTGCTTGTTGATATGGGCTTTTCAGTATGACAAAAAACATTAGTGATTATGAGCAAGAGAAAACAACAAGATTATGAAGTCAGCGAAAAAGCCGAAGTTACGCTGCAAGACTTTGTAATCCCATCTAAGATACAAGCATTTTGCAATCAGTACAAACCGCAGGACCATTGGACGGAAGATTGCGATGTGTTTACCGATTACCAATTACGCACTTATTTTAAAGCCGTGGTTTGTCCGTTGGGCGACCCTTTGTCGCTTTACTTGCAAGAACTTGAAATGCGCGGTTTTAAAATGCGTAATGACGAATGCGGAGAACCCGTCATTTATTGTCGAGCTAAATAGTTTTTTAAAAAATAATAGAGCTTCATGAAAAAAGTAAAGTATTACTATTCGGTAACAGCCGAGAGCGAAACAGGCAAGCGTTTGCAAGCGTTTATGAATAAATGCGCAGGTGCCGAAGAACAAGCCCGTCAGTGGGCAGAAAAGATTGGTGCCGACCACTATTACGAGTCGCCTAACGGCATGGCAGGTGGTGTAGTTGCTGTGGAGTTTAACAACACCTTGTCGAAAGAGGGTTGGGAAACGGTTGTTACACCCGACGGACGAACCTTGTTTTATCCGGCACCCGATTCGGATATTGAAAAAGAGATGTTTGCTCTTCCAGTTGTGAGCGAAACAGAATTGATTGGCATTCTTCGTTTTGTTCACGATAACAAAAAAGAAGGTCAGTTGCCTATGTACACCTTTGGAAACGAAACGCCCATCATATTCCTTCATCATGGATTGTGGTATATAGAGGTGCCTTATAAGTCTGCCGATGCGACACTCACACCGATTGAAGAAAAAGAATTTTACCGCAGACGTTTGGCAGCGGTAAACGAGAGATAGCATATCATTGCTACCTACTTAAAATGAAAGGTTAGAACGAATTGCCTATTTCGTTCTAACCTTTCTGCTGTTTCCGGACGGTAAACCCTTAGCAACTGATCAAGGCTCAGCTACCATTGAGTTATACCCTTTGTTTCGCATTTTTTCATCTTGCAGTTGTTTGGTCAGTGCTTTAATTTGTGCTTGTTGCGCTTTGATGATGTCGAGCATGGCTTGTTGTTGTTTAAGATGCTCGGTTTCGTTTGTGGCGTGCTGTTGCTGGAGTGTGATAAGCGAAAGCAAACTTGCGCCAGCCTCTGGTTGTAATTTGTCGCCATCGCATGGTTCGTTTGTCGTTTCAGCTTCCGCATCCGTTTTGATCACACCTTCTGTTTGCCCCTCCTTGCACGGAGTGAAAGCAATTACATGGGGCAGAACCGACGGAACAATTTTTACGTTTGTAGGGTCTAAAGGTTTTCGCTCACCAGGTAGTCTGAGTGTCGGGTCGGTGGTGTAGCCACCATCGGGTTCAAACTGTGCCGATGTGGAAATACGCACATGGTCTTTAAACGGTTCGCCTGTGTTGCAAATAAACGCTTCGATAGGAATCTGAAACGAGTTGCAAAAACGCAGCAAGGTAATAACTGGCATGGCGCACAACTTTTGCTCCCATGAGCGCAGGCTGTTGTTCGATTTTGAACCAACGGCTTGAAGAATGGTGTTAACGGGCATCTGTACATTTGCCTCTATCCACTCCGCGAGGTACGAATAATTATATCTGTACAACATAGTTCTCTATTGTTTTTAAGTTATTAAATAAGCCAAATATCGAAAAATCCGAAAATTTCTCAATGTTAAGCATTGATGTTTCAATTCTAATTATTAAATTTGCAACGAAAATAAAAATTAAAAATAGAATGACCAAAGAAATTCTCCATAAAATTCTTAAAGACGGAATAGCTTTAGATATTAACGCTGTTTCACTCGAAGAAAAAAAGGCAATGCAAACCTTTTTTATGGATTTTGGATTTTCAATGTCAACATTTTACCTTCGTTTCTTTCAAAAAGGATTTTCAGAATGGGAAATTGTGGGTATTGAAAATTGCAAAAATCAATTTTTAGCTTTACCTGACGTGGCGCAATGTCTGCTCGATTACGTTGAAACAGATGTGCTTGGCGCAACACTTGGCGACAAAGGGTACCTTTATACGTTGGCTCAGTGCGACAAACCCAATGTGTTTTACTCTTGCTTGAAAAAAGCGCAAGGTGGGCTTTGTGTAAAGTTTGGCGACTTTATGGCACAAAAGGGCATGAGCACAGGCACCACCATCAAGCGTTTTACCGATGAGAATTGGAAACCGTGGGAGAGTGTGGGTATTCAGTCTTTGTTGAATCAATATATAGCTTCGCGTAATGATTGATATAACCTTCGACTTAGAGACTTGTTCGCTACGCCCCACAGCTGCTGTCATGAGCATTGGGGCAGTTGCGTGGAATCGAAATGGAGAAGATACCCCATTTTTTGACGAAAGAAAACCAATCGTTTATCCCATGTTTTCAGAGCATGTAGACTTACGCGGCATGTTTATAGATGGCTTTACGTTCGATGCTACCACCGCTAAATGGTGGTCAAAACGTAGCGACGAAGCAAAAGCCGCGGTATTGGACGAGGATAACGAGGGTTCGCCTTGCTCTCCTATTCAAGAAGTAATGAAAGACTTCTTCTGCTGGATCGACTATGTGAAACGAGCATGTAAAGCAACCGAGGTAAATCTTTGGTGCCAAGGTACAGATTACGACATGGCTATTTTGCGAAACATTTGCTATAAATACCAAATCGAAATTCCCATCAGTCATCAAAACTTCCGCGACCACCGCACATTCTTCATGGAGAGTGTAGCTCAAATATGCAAAATGTCTGGTGCAGAGTTTACACCCGACAAGGCTTATGACTTGGTAGACGCTTACGAAGCACCAGGTGCTGCACACGACCCCTTGTATGATTGCAAAAGAAGCATTCATAATACTTGGCAAATGATGAAGTACGTCAGTTGCTTGTCCAATCACGAGCAATAACGCTTAGTTATGTCAAATAATCGTCATATTTTTTCTCCTTACATTCCCAATCTGAGGGATAGAAAAAAAGATAAGGGTCGTCCCATCATTCACGAATATCTGCACCGCATTGCGTACACCGAAACCATGCGAGGCAATGAGGACGAAATACCGACCCTCTTGTTTTATGGCGCACCCTTTGCCTTGCTAAAGGACGCTTGTTGCCACATTCACAAAACGATGTGTGGAAATGTAAGAGACTTGAAAATAAAGTTAGAGCATTCGTGCCGACACAAGAATGGCAAATGTTATTGGCGTTATGCCGTGAGCGTGATAGACCTTAACGAACACTTTATCTCATTTCAGGAATTTACTTTGTTACTAATAGCACACATTAGGAATATTTGCAACTGTGCCATTCGGCATTACAGGCTCGAAACTTTCCTAAATTTATAATAATCCTTTATGCAATTCCACCCAATTATCAATCGTCTTGCAAACCTCCCGCTGACTTACCTTGTGAAGCCAGCCGAGGAACAGCATTTTGAAGGTCAGACGGCGTGTTTCTGTCCCTTCTGCCAAAAGAAGGGGACCGAGGATGCCGATGTCCCGACCAACGATAAGGCAAAGGCAGGACAGACACCGCACTTCATTATCTACAATGATGAGCGTGGCGGTCTTTACAATGGGGTAGGGGTTGATGGCGATACGCAAGCCAAGCACGGAGCCGTGCGCTGGATGTGTACAAAAACAGGCAAGCAAGGCTATGGTACTTTAGAACTTTATGCTGCTATGCGCAATTTGCCTATGCACGGAGCCAGTTTGTTGCGATTGTGCAAAGACTTGGTGGTTCGGGTATATGGCGACACTGATGAAACGCGTGCGGTGTTCCCAATGTTGTTTGGCAAAATGGACTACCGCACCATTGCACCGCAGACGATAGACACCTTCTCGTTCATGCCTAAGATGGATTTTAATCCGCAAGAACTTGCCGCACTCGGTTGTGAGGTCACGTTGGTAAAAGGCATTCCTACTTTTGGTTTTGGCAAGGACTTTTCCACCGACATGCTCAACAAAGATTTCCGCATTTATGCCGTTGATAGTGTTACGCTACCTAACGTAGTGCGCGAAGGAAAGCAAGTGAGCGAGGTCATTTATGGCACGCCGTGGAATCCACTTTTTGTTTGCTTCGCTACTGATGTTATAGCACCACAAGGTTCATGTGGTTGTCTGTTCCGTCCGGCAATGAAAGGCGACCCAATAGTATTTTCTACTTGCGACGACCACAGTGTGCGCAAGGTTAGCCGTTGGCTCATGGGCGATAAGGTCTTTACCTACGCTATGGATAATCGCGATAGCGCATCCACTGCCGTACATGCTGCCATTGATAAGTTTGATCCGAACGAGCAATATTCCGACACAAGAGATATTTGGGTGGAGAACGAAACTAAGGATGGCGAGCCGAAAGGCACGTTTCGTTTGGAACAAGAAAAAATAAAGCCTTCCGACGTAAAAGCTCGCAACATCGTGTTCTGCCGCACACCCGAAGATGCCATTAGCGTATATTACGCCATGCGTTCGCTTCGTATCGAAAAAGAGCATGATCCGCATTTTCAAAAATTCTGCTGGTATCACGTAGCCTTCAGCATAGGTAGAAGGAATTTCTGGTATATCGACCGCGGACAATGGCGACAAGAGAAACTCGACTTTAAGGCCATACAATATCAAAAGATGAAACGCTTTGCTGAGCGTATCATTATGCTTTACCCCAATGATATTGCCAGTCAACGCGATTGTGGAGTCATTGCAACTACATATAGCGACTTGTGCTATGCCATGTTGCCAGAGGCTTTCCGCTCACGTTACAATCAACGTTGGCAATGGTTGTATGGTTGCTCACCTCGTTCTGTGCGCGACTACATGATAGCCTACCGCATGACCGATGAGGACAACTTTAAATTCGACCACGACCTCCGCATTCCGCTTTACTCACGTTTGCGTGGTGCAAAGAATACAGACCCTTTTGAAATTGAATATCCGCGTGATCCGCGAAGTGGCAAACCCAAGCTACCTACTTGCAAGGTATCACCCTCTAAGGTCTGGCTCTTTATGTCGGCACACGGATATTACCGCATGATAGACCCTGAAAGCACCGACCTTGTAGGACAATACATCCACCTCGACCGCTGCTTTGTGGAATATATAGCAAGCAATAGTATCATTCAGGCTATGAAGAATTTGTTGCTTGATTTTATTGAACAATGTTGGCGACACAACGACACTGAGCGACGCCTTATGTCAGACTGCGCCAACATGGTTGATAAAACTTTTACCGAAAAGTCAGCGGGTGGTTTGCAAAGTATGATTATTCATTTTGCCGACGCCTTTAATGCCAAAACGGAATACTTTTATTTCAGCAATGTGGCTTTAAAGATAACGCCCGAAGCTATCACACCAGTCAGTTACGACAACATTAACTTTTTTATTCCTGCCTTAGCTCGCAAACCCTTCGACTTCACGATGCGTGAGTTTAAAACACCATTCAACATCTACGAAAGTCAAGAATATCTCGACCGACGCGCAGCTATCGATCAAAAAGAAAAGATGCGCAACGAAGATGGCTCGCCAGTGTTCTCAACCATAGAAATAGGGCAGATGAAAGCCGATTTAGAGGAGTGGTCGCAGACTTACCGATGGAAAGTAGATTGGCAAGGCAAACGCGAACAAGACCTTTGGCCTATACTTCGCATTATCCGTGGTTGCTCGAATGTGCTTTGGGAGAAAGAACAAGAAGCCATTCGCAACAAAAAAGAACTCTCCCCCGACGACCAAGCAGTTATAGCCTCACACTTTGCCAATATGCTTTCGTGCATCGGTCGTGTTTGTTACCGCTCGTGGGACACCATGCAGAGCATTTGCCCATATTTGTTGGAAGACAACATTACCGACGAAAAGCAAGCAAGCGGTGGTTCGGGCAAATCGGTTATGATAAATCTTGTAGTAGGTTCGGCAGTGAATGTGCTAAAGGTGGATATGAAAGAGTTTATCTCTATTACTGATGCAAAATTCTGCCTTTCCGATTTGCAACTTTATCCAGGCAAATATCGCGTGGTACATTGGGAAGATAAGCCGAAGGGTTTTCCGATGAAGTACTTTTACAACAAAGTAACTTCGGGAACCAAGGTAGAAAAAAAGTTTGGCGACCCCGTGCTGATGAAGATGGAGGACTCACCGCTTAACGTCATTACATCTAATTCACCTTTGAGCGATGATGACGACTCAACCGTCGGTCGTTTTCCGCTTGTTTCGTTCTCTGATAGATTTGCTCGAGCCAATCCGCAGAAGCGCAAACCTGCACGCTCGCCAAGCGATGTAATGAAGAATTTCCGCATGGAGCCGGAGAAACTCACCGACACCGACCGCAACCAAACCATTTATATATGTGCTTTGGCGGTTCAGTTCCTCATGCGTTACCACACCTTTGCTATTGCACCGCAAGAGAATGTGCGCCGCCGACAAATGGTTCAGAAACTCACCGAGAATATTGTGAACTACTTTGAATGGTTCTTCTCGCAGTCTGAGATTTATGGTGTACCTATTTGCACGGACGAGATGTTTAACGACTTTCTTCGCAACTGGGCAGACGCCAGTGAGGGAAAATCGAAAGAGTATAGCCGAGCCACTTTTAAAAAGAAGATTTACGACTATTGCGAGAACATGGGCATTACTTGCAACCCCAAGCACCTCTTTGAGAACGATGCTGATAAGCACCGCAAATGTTTCAAGTTGCAAGCATGGGTCACACAAGAGTACTTTGTGGGTCGCGAGTGGGAAAACGACAAAACCGTTTCGCCTAAATATATTCGCTACTTGCAAACGTCAAAGCATGTGTTCTTCTTCTACCGACCTGGTAAGGATAAAGTACCCAAGGACTACAAAGAACTCAAAAGCATTGCGCGTAAGTTTGCTGAACAACCTGACCTTTTGCCCTGCCGCGATGAAGATGGCAAAATTGTGAAGCTCACCGACGAAGAACAAACCCGTTGGGACAACTTCATGTCGCGCAAGCAAGGCAAACGAATAGTCATAAGCAATAACGAAAACCAAGCCGCCCAATCGGTTGCTCAAATCAAAGAGGAGGATTTACCCTTCTAACAATAACAAAACAACAACAAACAAATAAACCCCAACAATTATGGCAAGTTACAACGGAAGTATTGACCTCCTTGCGCTCAATGGCGCACAAGTTTTCACAGGTATCGACCCAAACAACCCCACACGTGCATTTGTCTGTGTGCCAGTTGACTTGAACGAAATCAGACTGACCACCTCACGCAATGATGCAACTAAGCAAATTGCAGGATTGCGCGTAAACATTTGGCCACTCAACGAGTCATATAAAAATGCCGTTCGTCGTTCAGCTCAGGAGCGAGGCGACAACAACGTGAATGTACCCACGCACGAGATGCAAATCTCTTACACTACCGACTATGTGAAATACATTGCTAAGTCATTCCCTAAGTTGGTAGAACAAGTAAAGGAGCAGAACAAAGAGCGCGACCCAAGCATAATGACGCAAGATGCACAAGACGAAAATAGCCATTTGTTTAAGGCACTTCGCAATCGCATGAACAAGCGTTTGGCAATTCTCTATCAGCCCCAGAGCAATGCGCAGCAAACAGCTTACCCGCAGCAAGCCTATAAAGCAGCAAGCAATGCTACTGCTTATGTAGCACCTGCCAACAATGAAACTACGCAACCACAATGGGGTGCGAACTTCAATGAAGAAGACCTCCCCTTCTGAAAAAAACCTTTTAAACGAACCCAATAATGAAACTTCAAGCTCAATCATCTAAAGCCCTTCACACTGCCTTATGCAAGGCTTCAAAGTGTATTGCCAGCAAAAACTCGTTGGCTATTCTCGACAATGTGTTGATTACTTGCAAGGGCGAAAACAACTTCTATTTTATTTCGGCATCCAGCAGTTCACAGCTCACCATTCCTGCACCTTTAACCTTATTTGAAGGTACGTTCGAAGATCCCGTTGCTTTGCCTATCAAAACCTTTATTCCTTTCCTTGCTACTTTGCCCGACTGCACACTCTCAATGAGTTTCGACAATGACAGCCATACCATTGCGCTTACTTATTGCACCGATAGCAACGGCAACACCAAGGAGGGTAAGGCTTCAATTCCTTTCCTCGATGGTACGGAATTTCCTATGCTCATTGAACCAAAGGGTGATACAACAAAACTTGTACTTCCGGTTCCATTCTTCAATGAGGTACTTGCGCACTCAGCAAACTTTACGTCAAAGGACGAGTTGCGCCCTCAAATGAATTGCCTTTGCATGGACGTATTAGAAGATCGTTCAACCATTAACTTCGTGGCTACAGACGGACAAACCCTTATTCGAACCACTTATTCTAACGATCCTGCAAATGGAGGTAGTGAGTTCTTTAAAGGAGGTAAACCTGGCCGTTTGCTCTTGCCATCGATGTTCTTCCGCACCATGTCGGTGTTCGATGGTTGCGAGGTAGTGGAGATTGAGAGCGACACACACACACTTAAATTTACAGCCGACGACATTGAGTTGATCTGTAAGTCTATCGACAAAATTTATCCCAACTACGCGTCGGTTATCCCAATGGGCAATCCTTTCTATATTTCATTTAATAAGAAAGAAATGCTCCATATTATAAAGCGTGTAAGCATTTTTGGTGACAAGAATCACAACAGACTTATGCTTACCAAGAACGGTATGTTCATTGATGTTTCGGCAAAGGATGTGGATTACTCAACCGCCGCCGACGATCAAGTGTTTATTATAGACTCACAATGCGATGAGCAATTCCGTATTTGTGTGAACGCAGGTCGTATAGAAGATTCACTCAACGCCATCGACTCAGATAATGTGCGCATGCAGCTTTCAGAACCCAACCGAGCTATTCTGATTACAGCTGATGACCCGGCCCCCAAGGTTCTCACGCTTTGTATGCCAATGCTCTTCGATTAACCACAACCCACAAAACCTAAACTCAGAACACAATGGAAGATACGTTATTATTCATTCCGCCTTGTTGCGTAGACCGCAAATTGCCAAGGGCTATCATGCAAGCCCCCTACCGTTCGCTCACGTTCTACACCCATAACGACGTAACACTCGAAAAGTTGTATCGTGCCTTGGGTTATATGTTAGAACAGTCGCACACAATGGTAGTAAGCATGACCTTTATTGAAGTCGAAACGATGGCGTTCTTTCTGCAATGCTTTGAGCGCGGCTGGATAAATGCTTTGGTATTGTCTACCTCACAAGATTGTTCGGCAATGGTTGATAAGTATCTGTCCGACTATAAGAATAAGGTGTTATATGTGCAGCACCGAGATGCGACAGATGGGGCATCCCACTTAGTTCTGTACTCAGCAGACAAGGCATTGGTCGTTGAAGGTCCTATGTACTCTCGCACTATGAGTGCCAGACTAACCAACTATCATGCCACCTTCTACCCCATATTGTCAACATATTCTAATAGTCAGGATTGGGGCAACCCTTTGCGCAATGCGCTCTTCCCTGATGTGCTTCGTCACCGTAAAGGCGCAAAGCAGAGTAAGCGCACAAACCTTTGTTCTGAGTTAATTCATTTTCTCAACGTAGAATTTCCGCCCTATGAATAGCCGTCCACAACAATCCTACATCAACCTTCGCCAATATACCGAAAAGTGGCAATGGATTGACCCTCGCAGCCATCAACTTGTGACGGGCTATGTGCATCCGCAGAGTGCCACCCAACTTGAACGCCACCCGTTCTACATCAAGTTCCTCACTAAAACAGGGCATGTAGACGAGGGCAACTGCATTTGCCTTTCCGTCAACACACTCACGCATCAACGCAGAGTGCAGTTTATTGAGAGCAAAGAAATAAGGTGGGTCAACGACATCTTAGTGTTAGAGGTGGACGGCACCCGATTTATTACGCATTGATTTGTTTATGTTATGATTATTGGATTAGATTATTCCGCGTTTCTGGTTCGCGATGAATAGGAAACGTATTTTTAAAAAAACTTACAACTATGTGGAATTTCTTTAAACGAAGAAGACAGAAAGAGCTATTAAGCGGCATTCGTAACCTCTCAACCATGTTTGGCATACTTGACCAGTTGTCAAAGCGAGGCAACATCTACTGGAAAGAGAAAGATAATATTTTGCTCATTGAAGAGCGTTTTGCCATGCTTAAAATAGCCGAGGGCAAAGAAGGCTTTCAAAAGTTTCTCGATCAAGTTTCCACTTGGCAAAACTACCAACTCATTACCGCTGCTTACGAACAGCGTGTGTTGGATATTGAAACTGAAGCAGTGCGCCATGCACAGCAAGACAATCCCAACCTGACCAATGCCGACATCTACCGCATTCGTCAGCATGCTCGTACCACGATGAGCGAAATCAAGCCTGAAAGTCTTGACGTCATTCGCGAGTTCGACATCATGGTCATTCGTGCCACAGCACCTTCGGCTAAGGATGCCACCCAAGAGAACGGACAACTGCTTGCCGTTGGCCATTTCGATGGCACACAAGTAGAAATGGCAATGTACGAGGATGTGAAACACGCTTTGCATAACGAAGAATAACCATTAAAAAGAGGAGGATAAATTATGATTGACAAACTCAAAACCAAAATCATTCATTGGTTAGGTGGTTACACCGAAGCCGAGCAACGCGAAAATGGTAGAGAAGCCTACGACGTAGGTGTGAAAACCATGTTGTATAGCATGAAGGTCTTTGCCGATCGGCTAAACGGACTCCCTGCTGATGATTGGTGCAAGAAAATGTACGAACATATTGAGCAAGGTTTTCAGTGCATAGAGGAAGGCACTCATTGACATTATCCACATTCAAACCTAAGATACGTTATGAGCAACCTTATATTATTTGCACTCATTGTTCTTGTAGTCAACATCGCCATTGGCATAATCGCGTATCATTGTGGCTACAAAGATAAAACTGGTATGCTTCAAACCGAAAAGGAAGCTTCCTATGCCAAAGGACGCGATAATGGTTTTGCCGAAGGCTACAAATGCGGACTCACACAAGGACGCGAAATTGGTCAAAAGGAAGGTCGTGCCGAAGGCTTTGCCGATGGCAAGATTTTCGGGGCGCAACAGTCGTATAACGAAGAAGCCCTACGTTCTATGGGTCTGAAGTTTACCTACGACAAAAACATTACTTCCAGAAAATAAACATTTTAATCATCACCAAGAATACTATCATGAGTGGAGTACCCAACAAATTCACCGACGTAAAGCCTAAATATCCCATTCCTCAAAAGCCACATCCCACGGCAAACGTCCTAATGTACTATCTCGATGGTGAGATAAAGGAGAAGTTTTTTGAACTCTATCCTACGCACACCAACCTCGAACTCATGAAAATCTTTGGTGTATGCTATGGCACCATTACTCGTTTTGCACGTACATATTGTTTACAAAAAGACATGGATGTAATTAGGCGCAAACAGGCAAAGACAGCTAAGAAAACTAACACTGAAAGCGGCTATTACGCGTCATTGCGCGGTCGTCGTCCGAGCGAAGCAGCCATCGAAGCTACCAAGCGCATTCGTGCCGAGGGTTTTTCCCCTTTAGCAGTATTTAAGCAGAAACATCCGCGAAAGTACAAGCGCATGATTAAAGATCGTGCTGAGAAGCGTAAGGATTTGATACGTCGCGACCGTTTGCGCTTGGAATATGGTTTGCCTCGTCTTACAAAATTACGCTTAACGGTAAACACACTATCTCATGCAGCACGTGCTCAGAAGTCGGAAATGATTAGGAAGAAAAACTACTTTGCCGACCCCGACCACACCGAATGGGTATGCTACGACAGCGAAACCGACCGTTCACCGCAAATGGAGGCAACCGCACACCGACATGGTTTATACGTGGTAGCTGGCGAGGAAACTGAAAACACCGAACAACAAACAAACGCATAGCATTATGGAAGATTCAAACGAAATTGTTGAAGTAGAATGGACTGCCGAGGAAATTGACAATGGCATCGTACTCGGAGATACAAACATACTCACTAAAGAAGCAGCCGTTGTAGGGTCAGGCCCCAACGACAAAGAAAGCATAAAACGCATGTTAGGCGAATGGTTCTTTGCAGAGTTAGACCGTGCGTTTAAAAGTCTCGAAACGCCTATAGTCCATATCACAATGAGAATTGAAAGTGAAATATGAAAATTTATACCCCCCCAACTTGCGGGCGTTGTGTTTTTTACAACTGCATCAGTAACGGATGCCGCGAGCCGTCGTCCATTCATTATAAAGGCACCGTGAGTCCCTTTGCCCTTGCTTGCCATGCGTTCCTTTCTATTGCGCAGGTGTTTAAACCTGTGAAGCGCAAAAAGTGGCACAAGGTAAAAACCATGGACGATATGGAAACCCCTGGCGCACGTTTCATTTAACCCTACAACTCTTATGAACCCATCTAAAAACGCCCGACTTATTCAGCAGTTCTACGCTGCATGCAATGCTCTTGCAAATGCTGTGAACGTGCAGTTGTTCGAGAGCCTACGCGACCCCTATTGGGTAGCCAACGAAGTAGGCGGTTTGTGCGATTTTGAAGATACCGACTTCCTTACCCCCGAAGAAATGGTACTCGTTCTTCAAGCCAACCTCACCTATGATGAGTATGTCGAATGGCGCGACGCCAACATCAAGTATGGCGAAACTAAAGGCAACATCAATCTTAAATCGTGGTTAAAAGGTTGCCGATTTAGCATGATTGCCGATAAGCCGAAACCCTCAACCCCCAAGAACCAATGATAACGAAACTCAACTTCACCGACCACACCATTAAGAGTTATGCCATCCGAAAACTTCCCCCCCCGAATGCTTCCGTTTGATGGGTGTGCGTCAGGACGTGATTAACGTGATGCAAATCACCAATGCCCAAGCAGCAGAGCGCATGCCTGGCACTGAGGGCAAAGGTAAACCCACCGACATGGCGGTGTCGGTAAGTCAGCAATACAAACAAGCAGGAAATAGTATTTGTGTTGACGTTCTAAAACACGTCTATTCACAACTGTGGTACCCCCAACCGCCCCAACCCCAAGCGCAGTTATCCATGCTCGACGCATTCTTTCCTGAAGATGCTTTGCCTTCTATGCCTGTTGATACAAACGAAGGCGAAAAAGTAATCATTACCACCTTTAGCGGGTACGACTCCCAACTTATGGCAGCTGATGCCTTACGCGAGGATCATCCCAACTTTCGGTGGACGTGCATGGGTTGGAGCGACATCGACAAGTATGCTTGCCAAATGCACAATATCGTTTTTCCGCAATATGCCGACCGTGCGTTGGGCGACATTACGAAAATAGATTGGCACAAGGTAAAGCAGTCGCTGCAAGGTCGCGAAGTAGACTTGTTTACTTACTCTTCCCCATGCCAAGACATCAGCCAAGCCGGTAAGCAAATGGGACTGAAAGAGGGTAGTGATACACGTTCCGCCTTGCTTTGGCACGTAGCCGATGCTGTGGCGGTGTTAAAACCTAAATATCTGCTTCAAGAGAATGTGGCAGCTTTGGTTAGCGAAAAGTTCATGCCCGATTTTAAGCTATGGCTCGCCAAACTCGAAAGTCTGGGCTACGTCAACCGCTGGGCACGTTTGAATGCCAAAGACTATGGTGTGCCGCAAAACCGCGACCGCGTGTTCTGCCTATCCATGCGCCGTGATGTAGCCTTCGACTATCAGTTTCCAGAAGCCTTCCCCTTGCAAACGCGATTGGAGGATGTGTTAGACGAGGAAGTGTCAGAACGCTATTTTCTGAAAGATGATCCCGTGCGAAAGTTCTTGCAAGCCAATGACACCGACACCGCACTCTTTCTTCAGTTCGATCTTCCACCTACTCACGAGGCTGCTATGTTTCTCAAAACGTGGCTCACGCTGTGGATGCAAGCAGCCGATGGTTGGGAAATGACCTCTACAAGTCTTCAGCTCGCCCTTTATTCGGCAAAGCAGGAAATGGAGCTGTCTTATTCCGTGTTCAACGAAAAGGGAGTTTCGGCATTGGGCGAGAATTTTGCAAACCTTTATAAAGAGAATATGGAACGCAAAACTGATCACAAATAACATTCGCACTTCACATTCATAGTGTTGCTCTCATAGCAGCGCAACGCTATTCCACAATCAATAAAAAACAGTTATCAACCCTAACATACTAAAGTAGTTAGAATTATGGATTTAAACATTGGGAAAAAAGTAATTATCCGTGGCGACCGCAGCGGAGTAGAGTTCGGAACACTTGCAGAACATAACGGCAGTGAAGTTACGCTTTATAACGCACGTCGCATTTGGTCTTGGTCTGGAGCAGCGACCCTCTCTCAGCTCGCCACAGATGGCACGTCGAAACCTGACGAATGCAAGTTTACCGTCAGGGTAAAAAGCATTACCATTCTTGATGCAATAGAAATCATTCCATGTACTGACAAAGCAATCAAATCAATAGAAGGAGTGGAGGAATGGAAACTTTAGATACTCGCATCAAAGCATTTCTTAGCATAACCTATGGTGATGGCTTTGGTCGTGGCTCTGGTGGTGTATTTAGTTATGGCGATGGATATGGTTCTGGAGCTGGTTTTGCCGATTCTCGTGGCAATAGTGGTTGTTATGGTGTCTCTGGTAATTGCGACTCCTATGGCGATGGTGATGGCGCTGGTTATGGCGCTGGCTGTGGAGATTACTCTGGCGATGGTTATGACCAGGGTTCTATCATAGGCTATTGCATAAAGGAACTGAATGGAGACAAGGTTTATGTCGTAGATGATGTTCAAACGATTATCAAATCAGTTCACGATAACATAGCACAAGGTTTTATCATAAACAGCGACCTTACTTTGCAGCCTTGTTACATTGTTAAGGAGAATAATACGTTTGCGCATGGCGAAACCTTACACAATGCGTTTACAGCCCTGCAAGAAAAGTTCTACGATTGTAGCACCGAAGAAGAGCGAATAGAAGCATTCCTCAAAAAGTTCCCCAATTACGACACGCCCTATTCCAATCGAGACCTTTTCACTTATCACCACGTTCTTACTGGTTCATGTCGAATGGGCAGAGAGAGTTTCTGCAAGGATAGGGGTATAAACCTTGATGATAGCACCACCGTCCGCGAGTTTGTTCGTCTTACAAAGGATAGCTATGGCTCAGAAACTATTCGCGAACTCCCGATTGCTTATGGAGTAGACGAAATAGATGAATGATTCCACAATCTTTTAAAAGAAACAAAACAATGAGAGCAATTAAATTCAAAGGCCAGTGCATTGACCCTAAATTCGATGGAAAAATAGCATGTGGCTCGCTTCTTACATCTCCAAATGGTACGGAATGAATTTTTGAACACGACCACGACAAAGTGTTCAATTATTTCAGCGTAGATCCTGATACCATCTGTCAGTTCACTGGCTTTTTCGACAAGAACGGCAATGAAATTTATGAGGGTGACGTGTTGCGCTCGGACGAATATCCGTACAGTTGCCTCAAAGACAACAAGCGCGATAACTACTATGCAGTAGTGTATTATTACGAGGAGGGAGCTCGTTTTACAATAGTGACTGCAAAGAACCATGAATTAGACGTAAGAGTTTTTTTTGACGGTACTATTACTTCTGTCTCGCGACAGAAAATGAAGAAATTCGAGGTTGTTGGCAATATCAACGAACCCGAATGGAAACAATATGGCGAGTATTTTCAGTCTGAATAAGCAAAAGATTCACACTTGATGATATACAACAAACAATAACAAAAAATGGAAACAAAAAAAGACGAATTGTTTGAAAAGGTTATTGACGACTTAAAACAATGGGAGGATGCCGACGAAGCAAAACATCGCTACATATTCTTGGCAAGTCGCAGAAGTGGTCTTTTGAGCATCATGAGCTCTTGTTCCATGCACGAACTGACTTTCATGCTGGGTCAGCTCGTACTTAAGAGTCCTGGAGCTGCTTGTGCCGTAAAAAAGTGTGCTGCCCACATCGACAGATTCATGCAGAGTGAACCCATCTACCAAAGGTGGAAGGACGACAAAGATTTTTCAGAATCTGTAAAGGATGGGGTATTTATGCACTGTTTTAGAAAAGTCGTCGAACGTGAAGGCGTTGATTTGGCAAAATTTCTTTCAAAGAGCCGTGACATAGATTCTGACGACAACGCACACAACGACGAAGAATAATCCCAATGCTTAAACAGATAAAACAATGACACAAGCAAGTTTTAAAAGATTTCCCTTCAATATTGAATTGGCGAAGAAGATAACCAACAAGGAAGTGACAGGACGCATTGTAACGAAAGACGGACGGAATGCAAAAATTCTTTGCTGGGATATGCAATGGTATGGAACGCATCGTCTTGTAGCTTTGGTTGAAGACGGTGAACAAGAAATATCCATAAGTTGTTATTTGAATGGCAAAAGAATTGACGAGGTTTATAATTGGGACTCTTTCGACCTTTACCTCGAAGTGCCAACCTACTACAAGGACTACTCCAACTTTAAGCCGCAAAAGTATCAGCCTTGTTTGGTGAGAAATGGCGAGGATTGTCTTTGGGGCATTCAAGTGTACTCACATACTGATTATCAAGGCAAAAAGCTGTTTTATGATGGTGAAGGTCATTTAAGACAATTTGCGAATGTTCTCCCCCTCTCCAAAGCCACCAAACGCTTGATTGGCACGACTAATAGCGACAAAGAAGTGATTAAATAACTTGATGCAGAATCAACTAAAAACAAACAGCAATGAACATAGCAAAGATATTGGAAAAGTGCCCAAGCGGTACGAAACTTTATCATCCAATTTTTGGCAATTTGGAATTTTTATTCGTTAACGCAGATGCCGAACCATATCAAATTTATTGTCGCAAAAAAATAAACGATAATGTAGTCGCTTTCACAAGAGATGGTAGGTGGAATGTGACAGATGCTGAGCCTACGCTATTTCCATCTTACGACAATCGCGATTGGGGTAAGTTTGATATACCCGACCCAAATAAAGCAGAGCGTCAATTAAAGCCTTTCGACAAGGTTCTTGTACGCGATTTCGATGATAGGAAATGGTTGTGTGATTTCTTCGAGGGAATACCTACATCAAGTGACTATGAGTATGTGTGTGTTTTAAGAGGATTGGTGCATCAGTGCATCCACTACGAAGGAAACGAACATTTGTTAGGAACCACAAACAAACCCGAATAGCAATGGAAAACGAAGAATTTGACTTTCACGAAATTAAAACCTTTGAAGATGCTTGCCGACGGTTGGGAATTAGTTCAGAACCTTTGCTTGTAGATTCGTTAGGCGATACAGAAGCATTCTTGCAAGCAAATGCGTTTTATAAGTTAATGATTATCCAAAAGGCTATTAACAATGACAAGTGGCGTGATAAAAAGGGCTTTGGTTATTACCCCTTTTTTGTGCTCCTATCTAAGGAAGAAATGGATAGCCTGAGTGAGGAGGAAAAACAGCGCAGGGGTATTAAGCAGATACTCTCCTGTGCATATACGGATCATTCGGGCGTTCTCTGGGCGGATCGTGTTAATCGTGGTGCGTATGCGTATTCGGATTATGGTGCCCCATTTTGCTTTAATAGCAAGGAAACAGCCCTCTACGCAGCCCATCAGTTTGAAGATTTGTTCTTTCAATACTACGGAATTAAAGTAAAAGAATAACCTCAAAACAATATGGAAAAGAAACAACGAATGTTCTATTTCGGAACACATGGCGATTGTAAATATTCCCCCTTGCTTGTAAGGGGGAATACGTTGCCTCTTCCTGACTACTGCGACACATGGGATAATTTAAAAAATCACATGTACGATTGGATAATGACCAATGGATTTATTGCACAAGGACGCTTTTTGGACAGAGAGTGGACTGTGTATGGCAGACCTTGGTCTGTAGACGATAAACGAAGATATGGGGCTTTCACGTCCCTATTTTGGGAGGGTGAGCACACCATCGATGAATTTGACGCGTTTATTAAGCAAAGTTCTTTTTTGCGATGTCAATTCTGCGTTCATCTTGAACCCAATATGGTAAGTAAAGGTGATATTGTGTGTCATTCCGATGGAACGCTAATAGAAATACACCACATTGGCAAAAAAGGGAAGGTGCATTACATTGCTTTTGCAGACGAGAACTATGGATTTGGTGAAATCCAGCGTACCCCATACGTAGACTATTACGATTATATACAAAATTGCCACCATGCCACCCAAAAGCAGAAGCGTTGGCTAATGGACTGGATTGTAGTAAATGAATGAATATCCAAGGTCTTACAATAAAAACAAGAAACAATGAATATTGCAGAAATATTGAGAAAGTGCCCAAAGTGGACAAAGCTTTATAGTCCTGTTTATGGCGAAGTGGAACTGACAAAAGTTGATTATAATGAAGAGTATCCTATTACTTGTATAACAAAAAATGGATTTTATGCTTTTTTTACAAGAGATGGTATGCTTTTCAGCGATTATTCCGATACTGAATGTATGCTTTTCCCATCCAAAGACCAACGTGATTGGAGCAAGTTTTAAGTGAGTGACCCAGTTACTGACCATTTTTACTACGGGTAATGATGGGTTTGATGCTACAGCGGTGATGATTGAATATGATTAAAAAGAATGTAGCTTATGAAATGTAAACTATTGCGAAAGATACGGAGTATAGCAAAGGGGTGCGCCCATATTACGAGTATTACTACTGAAAACGATTTTACAATATCGCGTAAGTCTGTTTCTTCTGTTTCGTTTGGTTATCGCACATCAGAATGCTACAAACTTTATAGTGGTATTTACAAGCAAGGCATGAGCGTAGAAGAATATGAACGCAATGTTTGGCATAGATATTGGCTAAACAATCGCAAATATTATTATGCTAAATACGGACGCGATTATAAAGAATATGATTAACCAACAACCTTTCAATGCAGATGCTCAGCTATTTCCTCGTTTGAACGGTTTTTCCAGCGCACTCTCCTCACGCTACGAGGCTTGGGCAGGCTTGTATGACGAGCATGGGCAACACACAATGATACTTCTCACCTATGACTAAACGCACATACATCGGCTGGAGCCGAGACCGCGAAGGCAAAGTTTTGTCGCGCCCCGAAAAAACAGATGTGAGCAATGCCATAACCCAAGCCACGGGTGGTGCACACACCTGCCAAGAGGACGGATTGGGCAACACCACTCCCTATGTGGTGTATGAATTTGAATAATTATGGGCAAATATCAAACAAAAAAACACTTCGCTCATTATGTGCTCAACAAGGCATTCGCTTGTATAAGCACAAACTGGACGGAGCAAGCTATCAACTTTGTGCAGGTGGATATGTGGTGAATGGTTATACTACGCACGAAGCCTTTCATGATGTTGCTTACTATATGCAGAAGCAGTTGATATTTCTCCTTAAATATGGTAGCGATAAAGACGGAGAGCACACCGACACCCTTAGTTGGCATAAGGAGCGCAATCCCGTTCCACCACTAACTACCCCCATTAATGGATATAGATTAGGACGGATTTTTACTTATCTAAGTTTAGAAGAAGATGCAGACTTTCAAGCCTACCTTGATTGCAACATTCTTGAATAACCTCAAAACAAACCACAATGCAGACATTTGAATATAAGACCATCATCATCCCTGATGACGAAAATCCTGTGCCGATACTCAATGCTGAAGGGCAGAATGGATGGGAAGTGATATTCATTGAGTATGACTATGCCCACATAATATGGATGAAGCGGAAGTTGGATAGAGGACTTTCCCGCGTTGCCGATTTGCAGAAAGTGCAAGGCACCACCGTAAACACTAAATTTTAAAACATAACTCACAATGAAAATCGAAGACATTAAAACAGGCGACGTAATTGTTCGCACCGAAGACGGCATGATCAATAAGGTAGCCGAGGTAACACCCGATGGTCTTATTCTGCGTTCGGCTTACACTGACATGGCGAAGTGCTTCCATGTTTTTCTCAATCCAGATAGTAGTAAATTAACTGCCGATCATTACGAACCTGCCACCGAAGAGCAACGCCAATATATGGATAGTAAACTCGCAGATTTTTACGGCACAAATGCCGAAGCTGCAAGCAAACGTTTTATTGCTCTTGCTACCATGATGGGCGACCTAAAGCAAGAGAACAACGAACTTGTTGAACGAGTCAAGCACCTTATGGACGATTACAACCGCTTAGCAAGGCGAATTAGATCCTACCACACAGTGAGCGACTTGACCGAAGCTCTTGACAAGTTGGAGGAGTTGGAACGCGATCGTGATTTCTGTAAAAAGCAATACGACCACGGACAAAGACTTTATGAGTCGTTATTCAACCAACATGACATTCAAAGCAAAGAATTGAAAGTAGTCCGCGAAGAACGCGACGAAGCTAAGGAGCAATATAACGAATTGCAACATAAGTATGAGGAGTTGCAGAAACAGTTTGATACCGCAAAATCTGAGTTGCAGAGAATTGTAGACGAACGAAACTTATCGCTGGTAAGTTGCAGCAAACATCGAGAGGCTAACTACTTTTCTGAAAAACGTATAAAACGTTTTCTTTGCTCATCTTTTATAAGAAAAGAGCAGGACTGTCCGCATGGTGTAAAAGCGAAAGTTGGCTCTTGGGTATGCTTAATTTGTGAGCATTACATCAAATCCGATTCTGGTAATACTGGAATTGTTCTTTGCGCTCATGACTACGATAAACAAGAAGAAAGCAATAAGAAATAAACAATGATAGAAAACAAAAATTTAGTCGCTGCGCTCACTCGACGATTAGGCGAGAAAGAAAAAGAGTACGTAGAATTAGAGGAGCGTTATACTGCGTTATCAGACGCATGTGAAAGTTTAGAGAAACAACTTGACAAAAAATATATGTTAAGTAAGATGGGCGAATGTGCTGTGAATAACGAACACCCCATTTTGATAACTGGTGTGAGAATAGGCAGTATCGACTTTAGCGTGTTGAGCCAAGGCAAAGTGTATAGCCTTTTTTACGACGAGGACGGTGAGCGCAAAATGCTCTATTTCGCACCCAAGGCTTATTACCCAGCCGAGCGTTTGCTTGAATGCTATTTTGTGATTGGTGCGAAGGGCGACCATTACACCCAAGCATTCATTCCCGAATGGATTCATGGTTGCCAGTATTACAACAGCATGCCGCATCCGTTCCCCGATTTTGCGCAACAACGCGATTGTATGCTTGCGTTAGACTATGACAATATGCGCATCTTGTGGTTTCACCGCGAAGACGAAATAGAAAGAATAAAAGCATTGGCAAAGCAAATAAACCCAAAATTTATGTTTCTCGATGCTATTATTCCAGGCATGACAGGTAGCAAATCTTTAAGATTGGTTATTCCTGATTTTGAACACTTGAAGAATAATGCACACTACTAAATTTTAAACACCAGCCATTATGATTACAGCAAAAGAAGCACGACAAAAGAGTTTAGATGTGCTCGAAGAGCGGTTTAAAGACCAACTCAGCGTAGTAGAAAAGTATATTACCGAGGCTTGTGCAAAAGGACAAGTAGGCGTGCGTATTGAGAATGCAGAGGAACTTTTTCCCGATGTAGACACATTAGCCAAGTTTTTAAGACTTCGGTATGGTTATGAAAAATCGACACCCCACGGTGAACTTATTTTGTCTTGGTGGAATCAGGTATGAACCGCATCCTTCACACCCTTGTAGTGGGCAGCTTAAACTTTCCACCTTACGACAGAATGTTTGAGCAATCTCGACGTGTATTCTCTCCACATGGCATTGCGCCAGCCATTCACACAATGAATGGGGGGAATCAAGAAATAAAAATCTTAATTGAACTCTAACAACATAAACACTTATGGAAAACGTAAAAAAAGTATTCCCAGTAAATCCCATCAAGTTCTACCTCCTTGGTGGCATTCCGTTCTACATCCTGCTTACGCTCAAACTCACTGGCGTAGTGCAGTGGTCGTGGTGGTGGATCACACTGCCCGTTTGGTTGCCCATGTTTTTTGTCGTGTTTGCAGCCGTGGCATTCTGCGTATTCATGCTTTGGCCTATAAACAAAGGCAAATATCGAATTTTACGTAAATAGTAAAAGTGAATATTGATTGCCGGTTCTTGTATAATCAATATTCATTATTGAAATGCAATTCTTAAGATTCTATCAACAATAAAAAAATGAATAATCAATTTTTTAAACGCATTCCTTTCGACCTTGAATTGGCGAAGAAGATAACCAACAAGGATGTGAAAGGACGAATTGTAACGGAGGACGGACACGAAGTACGAATTATTTGTTATGATTATAGACATTTTGGAGGCAAAAATCGCCTTGTAGCTCTTATTGATTTAGGTGACAATGAAATCGCCTTATCTTATAATAACGAAGGTAAAGAAATAGACAATAGAGAAAAGTTCGCCATCCACCTCGAAGTCCCCACCTACTACAAGGACTACTCCAACTTTGTGCCGCAAAAGTGGCAACCTTGTTTGGTGAGAGATGACGATAATGAAGCTTGGAGTGTTTTGGCCTGCGCTGGAAAGAATACTGATGGTGATGTGCTATTTTACGGTCCAGGACGCCACAAATACACTTGGCGACAAGTTCTCCCCCTATCCAAAGCTACCGAACGATTGGTAGGCACCACCAAGAGCTACGAGCAACTGATAAAAGAGCTTGACGAAAATGAGCAAGATTAAATCATGCGACGGGCAAGGCTGCAAGGAGCGCAAGGCTTGTTTGCGCTTTGCCCTGTCGCATACGGAGCGAGACATGCAAAACATGCACAAGGCTTGTTACTTCGCAAGGCCGAATGGGAGCGACTGCCCGATAATGATTAAGCAGAAAACAATATAACAACAACGACGATACAAAGCATTTGCTCTGCACGTGCGAACCTTACAAGCCACAGGCGTAAGCACCTTGTCCGTACCACCGAAAGGGCCCTTTGTAACTTTGCTCGTGAGCATACGAAAAACAAGTTTCGCGCGAAGATTTTTAAAACTTCGCGCGAAGATTGAAAAAGTTTCGCGCGAAACCATGTTTTGGTATATGCTATATGTTTAACGAGTTAATACCATTTTGATTTATGGCAATGACACTCAAACTTTCAAAGACAAAAACCGTCAATCCGCAAACTAAGGAAGTAGGTTTTCGTACAACCGTAAAGTCCAACGGTAAGGCAGACATGGACTCACTCGTTGCGTCTGCAAGTAAAAACACCACCATGCACAAGGCAGAGCTTCGTATGGCTTTTGAGTTGATGCTCGATGCCATTCAGGAAACCTTGTCGGCAGGTAAGTCTGTCGAACTGAAAGGTATCGGCAACATTGGCTTTACTTGCAGCGGTGCATGGACTAAAACTGCCGACGAGCAAGTGGGTGTGGAACACAAAATTGGTGTGGCCTTCTACCCCAGCACCGAAGTGCATGCTGCCGTGGCTACTGCCAAGACTTCGTGGACTAAGGACAACGAGGGTGACGAACCCACAACCGATGGCGGCGGTGGTTCATCATCAACTGGGGGCACGCAGCAGCCAGGTGGTGGCAACTTGGACGCCTAAGTCCGCTGCCACGTGGCGCACAAAGCATAACTATCCCGAAGGCCAAGGGAACGTAGTCCTGTCTCCGTCGCGACAGGTGTGTGATTAGCCGACACGCCATTTGCCCCGCGATGTCTGAGGTGGCCGTATAACGTAATTAACGGGTGCTGGTGCAGACGCATGATACGAGAAGGAAAACTACATAAACCACTGCACACTTTTTTGTAAATCGGATTTATAAAGCTTTTGTGACATGAGAATAAAGGATAAGGAGTTAAGGCGCAAGTTACGCCCCATATTTAGGGACGCAACCAATAAGGTGCATCATCAGGAGAGACTTAGCAATGAATTAATGCGTCGTTTGCGATGGCAGAACAATGTAATTCGTTTGTGCGACAATCGGGATGAATTTATTAAAGCGTTTGGTTTGGCCAAATTAAAATATGTCATATTCCCCAGCCGTAGACGTTTGCCGAAAGATATAACTATACGTTACTATCCTGAATATTCCCGTCCACGTTTCCATATCATCCGTCACGGCAAGTGCAAATATCGCATTGTGAAGCTAAAGAAGAAAAAACAGCGGTGGTGGTTAAGGAGCATTGAGTTTGATACTACCAAAGGTTATTTTCGTGCATTGGGTGGCAAATGGTATTGCATGGGATCGTGCGATTTTGGTTGTGATGCTTGTGACGAACAAGGCTATTGCCGTTGTGGACATTATGAGCAAAGCTTTTGTGGTGTTGCTCGTTCTGTAGGTTTTACACTACATGGTAATTGTTGGTACGAGGCTGAAGACAATGATAAAAGTGCGGTAGAATATATAAAACCAACAAACCCAACCCTCTCATGAGAATTAAACAGAAAAGGTTGAAGCAGAAGTTGCGCCCTATCTTTGACGATTCGAGCAAAGAACTCCTTCAGCTGCGCACGCTTCACAGCGAATATTGCCGTCGCTGTGTGTGGCGGTATAACGTAATTATGCTGTGTGATAATCACGCAGAGTTTTTTCACGATTGGAAGATGCAGGATTTCCCCAATGTTATCTTCCCAAGTCGCAGACTGTTTCCGAAAACGGTAGCACGTTGGCATTTCAGTTTTCAATACGACCGCCCGCTCTTTCATCTCATCCGCCAAGGCAAGCACAAATTGCGCGTGGTGAAGTATAAGCTTAAGAAAGAAAAGGCAGCAGACACACCTGTTAATGCCGACAAAGTGCGGTGTGGCGACATTGTTAAAGCCTTAGACAATTCGCTTGTTCAAATTCATCATATTGACGAGCATGGCGAAGTTCATTACATAGCCTTTGCTGACAAGTACTATGGCGAAATGCAGCGTGCGCCTTACCGCTGCACTTATGGCTATATCACACAATTTTATACCGCCACAATCAAAGAAAAGACTTGGCTAAGAAAATGGATTAAACAATGTAAGGCAGGTAAAATTGGACATAGAATATGAACAGGAAAGAAGAAATAGATAGCAAATTATTTATAATACGAGAGAAGGTGTTGGAAGAATGCGAAAAAGACCTTGATATAGTTAACAATTTACACAACTCAGATACTTTTGTAAAAGACGTTTGTTATCTCGTTCCTCGTGCAGTTCTGTTATGGACTTTCCTTTTTGCTATAGGGATAGTTCGTCGTATAGTTTGGATAGTAAAATCATTTAGAAGACAATAAAAAATGATTACAATCGTACTGATTATTTGCATCGTGCTTGCAGCGGCTGCCATATCGGTGATTTTAGATAGAATCGTCGATCAAAGCAAATATAGTCACCTACCCGAAGTGAAACCCATTCCCCGTGCTCACATAGAGCATTCGCCTATCATGTCGATGGTTGAGAGGGAAATGGGGGAAGATTATACCGCACATGTTATTGCAAAGATTGAACTGAAAACCAAAAGGGTGCTACATCAACAATGGTATCAAGAACACCGAATACTCATAGTGGACGGAATACATCGTAGCTCTGTGCAAGTAAGCATTCCCGACAAGAATGCTGACGATAACCGCATAGAAGGCAAAGCCGACGCACTGATTTATGCCCTATGGGTAGATGAACCTTATCGTAAACAAGGCGTAGCCCGCAAACTGCTTGAAACGGCAGAACGCGAAGCTAAGAAGATGGGTTGCAAAACCGTTTGCTTGGAATGGGACAGACGCGAGTCCGATGAATGGGTGCTACGATGGTATGAGCGACTTGGATATAACGAAAAGGAATTTGGACGTCACAGTTCGTTGCTGGTAAAAGAATTGTAAAGTATAGCTCTTTATTTAATCAGGGTATTAAATATGCAATGAAGGGGAGTTCGTCGTGATGACGCGCTCCCCTTTTTCTGCATTTATGTTTAGTTATTCATTCATGTTTAATATCCCCCAGGCATCCACGCCCAACCAAAGCGACCGATAAAGTATTTCACACCCAACCATAGCGTATCGAAAGCATCGGTAAAGTCGGTTCGTTGCTGAAGGGGTAGGTTATCCTCAGTCTCAGGTTTCTTTTCTTGGCTCTTGTCTTTTTGAAAACCGCGATACGACAGGCTGACCTCACACAGCTGCATGGCAATAATGAGGTCGGGGTTGTTGGGTTGGTTAATGCGTATGGCTGGGAATGTAACTCCCGCCAAAGCCTCGTTAATAAGGCGGTGCTTCACGTCGTGACGTTCGGGCACACCCATGTCGATGCCGCGCACCGTCCACCCCGCGGCTTGCAACTCCTTAATCACCGCCATATAAAATCGTTCGTCGGTGGTGGCATACGATGCACCCTGTTTGGCAGTGGCGTCGTAAAAATACACCACATCGCTACAAATGGCACGCTTGGGCGCATAGTAGCGCGAAAAGTCTTGAATGAGTTCGCGCAGTTTGCGTTCGTTCTTCACATAGAACGACTTAATGACATTGAGGGCCATTACTCCATCGCGCTCATATTTTTGCCCCACCACAAGCGTGTTAATGTTGGCATTATAGTCGAGTGCAAGGTAGAGGGGTTCGCTCATGTGGCAGTCAGAGTCCATGCGGCAATCGTTGCGCTCGCTCAGTTCCTTAAAGTCTGGCTGATAACTTTCGCTTGTAATGCGTTTGCCGTCCACAATGCCCGTTGCTTTTTGGGTACTGAAATTTGCTTGACTTAGGGGGTCAACGTCCTCCGGAATGTAGCCATGCACATGATCAATATCAAGGTTGCTATAAAAACCATCGTTCGACTTTTGCATCTTCACGTTCATAATGCTGACCATGAACGTATAGGCTGGAAGATCGCGCTTCATCTGTCGGATGTAATCCTCAGAAAGAAGATCCACATTCGAGAGAGTGCTTGCTCTGCGCACCAAAAAAGCTACACGGCGCAATTCGCGCAAATAGCCTTCAGAGAATTTTTTGGAACGGAGGAACATCTGCATTTCAAAATCTTCCTCCGGTGTAATGAGGTATTCGTAATCATAAATAAGTTCGGCATCGTTTGGGTCCACTAAGTGGTAGTTCACCGCCATCGTGACCATAGCTCGCGTCACGTGCATGCCATGATTGGGCATGATGCGGAATTGTCCCTCGTGCTTCATCATTTTCAAGGCTACAGCACGCATCACTTGGCGCACCTCCTCTGGCACCACATGAATAGCATGCCCCGATTTGTGGGCATTATACAGCAGGTCGTTGTAGCGGATAATCTTGTCGGCATAATCCTCCAGTTGCTCCTGCACCCATCGGTAAGTTTTGCCCTTAAACTGTCCTGTTTCAATTTCGAGGTCGAGTTTTTCCTCCTCGCGTTCCAACCACGAGCCTTTGGTGGTGAGCGAGGCATCCGAGAGGAAGCGCGTGCTTTTGTAGAGCGGATTGTGGTCGGAAAAGGCGATGTCGCCCAAGGGGTGTGTTTGACCCGAAAGCGCAGGCATCAGTTCGTCCGTCACCTTTTTATAAGGAAAGAAACGTGCCTCGTCGCCCACCATAGCCGAGAAGGTGTAAGAGTTGGCAGAGGCGGTTTGCGAGAGCGAAATGAGCACCCATCCCGCTCCGTTGGCAAACCAAATGTAGTTGTCGTAGTTTTTAGGCTTAAAAATGCTGGGTTTGGCATGCTTAGGCGGGCGTCCCCACCCAAAGTGAACGCCTTGCACAAAGCCGAACATGCGCTCCATAGCTGCCATCGTGCTTGGAATGGTCTTGCCAAAGCCTTGCTGACGGCTCACTGCCACCCAAGCACCAAGCATACCCGGCATCGACTGGCTTGCCATCCACACGTAAGGTGCCACAAGTCCGTCGGTCTTTCCCACACGGCGGGCAGCAATTACTCGCTCATCCTTAGCAGCCATGTAGAGCGATTGTTGCTGAAAGCGCGTGAGGTAAATTTGGTGAGGTTGTTGTTGCATGGGGTGTTTAGTTGATCGTTTGTTTTTTGTGTGTTATCAGAAGAGGGTAAGTTGCGCCCGTTCCTGTTTGATACGCTTGCAAGCCTTGTCGTAATACTCCTTGTTGAGTTCAAAACCGATGAAGTTGCGCTTCTCGCGGATAGCTGCAATGGCGGTGGTACCGCTGCCCATGAATGGGTCTAAGACGGTATCTCCTTCTTTGGTACTTGCAACTATCAGTTGTGACATCAGCTCTACTGGTTTCTGTGTCGGATGAATCTTATTACCCCCACAAGGGTATCTAAAAACGGTGTTCATACAATGGAGGTTGAAGGTCGCGTTTTTTCTTTTGCCATAGACGCATAACTCGACTCCACTTAGCCAAATAACCGAACCATTCATTGGCGATGGATTTGTTTTCTCCCATACGACAATTCTTGTACTCAAACCTTTTTGTGACATAGTTTGCCGAATAGTAGAAACTTGATTGAAACCGCAAAACATATAGATACTTCCTTTAGTCTTGTCGCATAGATTTTCTGTCAGCACAGCAACGTCGAACATTCCAATGTCTGCCTTATCCTTATCTAAGTTCCTCAGACCATTATCAGCACGATTGCATTCATTGTAGGGTATATCCGTCACAATGCAATCCACACTCCCGTCCGGTATTCTTTTCATTCCTTCAATGCAGTCTTCATTATATATCTTATTCAGTTCTATCATGCTTTGTTTTTTGTAAATCTATCAGTTAAACCATTTTACAGTTGTCTCACCTTTATAGCCTTTCTCCCACACAAACCAAGCGTAAGCCGCTGCGCTGCTGCCGAAAGCATCGAAGTCGCCATTCATAGCACATTTCAGTCGTGAAGAACTTACCCATACACGAATGGGTGGGGTAGAACGGAAGAGAGTGCGTCGTGCCTTGCCTTCGAGAAAAGTCAGTTTCAAAAACATCGCCACTTTCTTTCCTTCGGGAATGATGCTCAGAGCCTTTTCAACAAACTGCTGCGCGAATTTGTATGGAGGATTGGTCACGATGTTTCCATCCCACTTCAAATTGTCTATTGCAAGAAAGTCTGCCACTTTGCCGTAACCCCTATCCACAAGGTCGCGGCTCACCACGTCATACCCTGCTGCCTCTAACACCCTACTCATGTGACCCTCACCACACGAAGGTTCCAATATCCTGCCCTCAAACTGCTCCAGTTTGCACAGCCATTCTGTAGCTTTTGGTTCGGTGGCATAGTAATCCTCACTTTGCCTATCCGCAGCCGTATGGTTACTTGCGCCTAATGTCTTAAACACAGCAGCCGAGCCGCCAACCCAGTCCTTAGCCATGGTGAACCTCCTTTCTTGTCAAGTCTTCAGTAGAGAGATTAAGGTTATGTGACAATTCCTCTATTCTGTCTTCATTTATATCCTCACAAAGTTTTTGCAAGGTGATGTATTCTCCCACTGGTTCGTAAGGGTTCTCCTTAGAAATCATAAAATAGATATTCGATTTATGAAAACCTAATGTGTCGAGTAGCGTATAAACGTCCTCGTTCTGCATGTTCTCGGTCACGTTTTCCGTGTCGTATATAATGGAAACCGTTCCTCGGCTGTAATCTAAAATTGATATGTACATGGTGTTGTTGTTTTATAATTCTTCAAAATTTGGTGAGGTCGTTGTTGCATGGGGTGTTTAGTTAATCAGTTTTCGTCCTTAAACAATTCATCGCCGCAAAGAATACATGCAAGAAACCCTGCGAGGCGCACCATGTAGAATACGAAGATATATATCCCCACCGCCATTATCAATATGCACGGTATGGGTGGAAGGAGGTGTTGAAGATGATAGGCAGCGTCCATGATGAAAGTGTCCAATGCCCATATAGAGGTGTGACGCATGCAACGAAGAAGAAACTTGCCGGTTATTTCCATGTGGTGTGGTGTTTTTGTTTCTTGTCGTGCTCATGCTTTAATTTATCCAAGAACGTATCGACTGTTATAAAAACTACTAAGTAGAGCCCAGTGATTGCGCTGATTATGAATAGCGCAAAGGAAATGGCTCTCATTACCGAAACAGTCACTAAAAAGCAAGCTGCAATGATTAACAGAATAAAGATTACCATTGCACTGCTAATGATGTGGCGCAGTGATTGCGAGGAATAGTTTATCTTTTTCATGTGGTGGGTGTTCGTGTTATAAAAGTTTTTGGGGTACACATTCGTTAATCAACTGGCAAGTACCTTTTTGGCAATCCACAATGGCTTGTTGTACGGTGTTAATGATGTTATCTATTTGCGCTGCGTTCAACCCTTCTATTTTGTCGAGTTCTTCAGCAAGACGCTTGTCTACTACTTTTTGCGAAACACTTGCCATGTAATTCACAAATTCCTTACAAGTTTTGCGTCGCGGTGCTTGCACCCAATTTATGAAGTCCTTTTTATAGTCCTTCCACGTTTTGATTTTAATGATAATCATATTTGTTTGTGTGGTTGTTTGTTCGTGTTAAAACAATGGGAGTGTGAGTTGTTGGCAAATGTTGCCACGCTCAGTTTGGTGCTTTGGCACAAAGATGCGCTCGGTTACGGCATTATTCTTTTTGTCGTTAAGCGTAGAACGGTGCGAATATTCTGCAATGCAGTCGAATCGGTCGGTGGGCATTTGGTAGGAGGAGATGAACACGGGCGGAGTCTGACTTTCTGTCCATGTGTAAAAACGTTCGTAGTCGAAATTTTCTGCTTTGTTGTATTTGTTTGTGCTTTCATAAGGAATGTCGCAATAGATTACGCTATCTGGCGGTATAACCACTTGCTCGTAGCTAAGCACAGATGGCGTGATGGGTAACTTTTTTCCCCACATGTATTTCTGGGCAGGTTGTGTGACCGCTCTTGGTATTGCAATATGTGTAAGGCTGTTTGTGCGCTCTCTGTGTTCTGCCTCCCAAGGTCGTTTTTGGATTTTTTTTGAAAGACGGAGCGTGTTTGCTGTCGCTCCATCGTTTCCAATCGCGCGGATATTCCCCCCCCCCTCAAAAGATTGTTGTTGGAAGTGCCCAAACTGACTGAAATACTGTCTTACGGAACGATAACGTTGTTGCACATCCTTAATGGCGTCAACAAACGAAAGGTCGTGCCCCAGTGCTTTTGCCAGCGAATAATCTGAAAAGAACAGCGCATAGTGAATGGCTTTTTTCAGCGGTTCAATTTCTTTGGAATAAAGGTAGTCGCGCATATTGTTGCCAAACGACCAAACCATAGCCACGTAAGGGTCGGTGTCGCGTAGTCGGAAAAAATCCTCACGGCTAATCCATCGCGTGTCGTTGGCATATTTGCCCTGCAAGGCATCCATAAATAGGGTGGGGCACATCCAGTTGATGTCGTTAATGTAAATGTGCTCAAACTTGCCCATAAGCAAGGCAGCATGGCTCACAGCGCATCCCCCGCAAAACAAGTCTACAAGGTTGGTGCGTCGGGGCAATAGGCGCACAATGCGCTCAGCCAGTTTGTTCTTACTCCCTTTGTACGGTAATCCGTATTTCATATTCGTTTCTTTTTGTTTTTGTGGGTTAGTGTGTAGTTAGTATTGTATTCACAAAAAAACTTATCCCTCACGCTTATGCCCAATGTGCCACTTATTGCACACCTTGCATAAGTAAGCCTTGTAACCCTCGCTCAGAAGGTGCGGTTGTTGGTTCAACCATTCGTAGGCATCGTCCTCGGTGTTGTAGCTCACTTTAGCCTTCCATCCGTGCGAACTCTTGCGCGTCCAATGTTCGGGGTCGGGACGGAAAGGCGGACGCTTGTTGTGATAATGGTTATTCCCCTTGCTGTTTCGCTTCATGGTCGGTGTGGGTGTTAGGCATGGGCATTTCTGCCTCGGCAGCAGCAGCGTGAGGGTGCTGCGCATCTTCTTGTTCGGTTTGTTCCTCCATATACGCAAAGTAATCGGGTTCTTCCTCCTCCTCACGTTCGGGCTTTGTGGCAAGCAAAGCATCCTCTTCAATGTCTTGCATATCCTTAGCCGTAAGTCCATACTTGCGTGCCATCTTCTGCTTGTACTCATCAGTGTAGTTCACGCGGTCGCGCTTCACAATGCTCACATCCTGCGTGATAGAAATGCGGCTCATGTCTGGCATCTCGTCGGTAGCGTCCTTCTCTTCCTGGAAGTTGCCATACACATTTGCCAAGGCTTGCATACCCTTATCTACTGCACGATCGTTGTTTTGCTGTTTGCCTGTGCGTATCAGCCATTCGGCACTGCTCAGATACATCGCCTTGTGGCGCGGACTTTCGTCGGTCATGAAAAAACGAATGAGGTGATTGCACACTGTAACGTCGTTGTTAATCTCCGTCACGGTGCGCGGACGTATGTTGCCTTCATCGTCGATCGTAATGTGCAAGGCAAGCACCATAGCTTGCGCATCTTGGTTGCCTTGTGCCGCTTGATTGAAGAATAGCTCATAATCGCGTCGGGCAATGTTGCGACAGGTGGTGCGAGGGTCAATGTCGTTGTTCTGTTGCCAACGTTTGTAGAACTCGCCACACACCTGCATGCGGTAACGCTGCTCCAACTTTGGGAAAGCCATTTCAATGCTCGTGCCACACGACAACCATTTGTCAATTCGGGCAAGTGTGCCCTTGGTAATTTGGCTCATAATGGTTTGGGTGTTATTCTTTTGTTTGATGCAAAGGTAAATATTGATTTTTAGTCCCTACGGACAAGGCTGACATTTGAACGTTTGCTTGTCTCTCTTATTCCCATTCCCAACAATGTCCTTATTCTGCAAAAAGCTAAGCTTACCTTTGAATATAAAAACAATAGTGAGCAGTAAAAAAGTAATACTCAAAATAAGAATTACATACAACTAACTAAACAACACAAACAACTAAACACAAACAACTATGCAAGCAGCAGCCCCAATCATCACACGCATCGTAGCCGGACTCATCGGTATTCTTTGGTGCTACATTGAGCCGTCGTTAAACTACATCTCGGTGTGTTTCTTCGCGCTCGTTCTGGATTGTTACACCGCGTGGCGGTGCAACCGTCGCATCTATTCGCGTTACCGAGAAGCTATAAAGCGCAACCCTAAGTGCAAAATGGACGGTAAACTTCGCTCTAAGAAAATGGCTAAAATGGTGCAAGACTTTTCCGTGCTTATCATGGCTATTTTCTTAGCCGTGATTATCGACAACGATCTCTTGGCTCACATGGGCGAGTTGCACCTTGCTAACTATTTAGCCGTAATTTACTGTTCGGTGCAATTCGTGAGCATTCTCGAAAACGAAAGTACTTGTAACGGCGCAGCATGGGCAAGGGTGGTGCAGAAGATTGTGGCAGACAAAACCGAACGCCACTTCAACATTAAACTCAAAGAGCTCATGGCAGATGTAGAGAACATGGAAAAAAGCGAAGCAGACGCATCTACCGAAAACACCCCGAACCCCGACCCCGAAACAGAAACAGGAACAGAAACCAACCCTAAACCCCAGGAGGATAAATAATGACCATCAGCAACATTCTTGAACATTGGGCAACCATTTACAAACCCCTCTCACATAAACCCGAAGGCAAACTGGAGGAACAAGCGTTTTTTAGGATTCGCTACATCGACCTCGAAAACATTTTTAGTCGCAACGCCAATGTGGTGCATTCGCCTTGTATGCTACAAAGCGTAATCAACACGGGTGAATTTCGCGACGCTAACAAAATGGAGGTGTCGCATCAAGTGTGGTTCTTAGCTAAGGTGAAGGACACACCACAAACTTTGGGCAGATACGACGGACACAAAATTGAACAAGCCGCTGAGGACTTGATGGAATACTGCAAAGACCTTGTGGCGTGGATAGTGCAAGTGAAGCGCACAGGCAAATGTCCCGTCACAGGACGCTCGTTTGCTAACGATCCCGTAATTCAAGCCGAATTGCAAAGCATTGACGTGAGCACCATATCGTGTGGACTGATTGGCGACCTTTATGCTGGGCAATGGCTTGTGGCAGGTGTAGATTGGAAAAGCCTGCAACCGCTCTACAAATGGGGCTGCGGTGGTAACGATAAGTATATTACGCAAACCGATAATAAATAAATCCGTATGGGAAAGCCTATTACAAATCCGATATTTCCATTTCCGCGAGTGGCAGCTCGCTACTTTCAACAAACCATTACGCAGTTAGAGGTGAATACCATGACGCAATGTATTTACCCCAAAGAGGTGTATAATGGCTATGCAATGGTGAACCAAAAGCGCAAGGAAATGGGCATGTGGCACTCTACTGGAGAGGGCGCACATTCGTTTGCCGGAAAGATTATTGAAGCAGGACAAGCTGGAAAAGTGACCATGGCTTTTACATTTAACGACTACATGCGATTTGCCGAAATGGGTGTGGGTATGGGAACGAAGTATGAGGATGTGGATAATTCAAGGAAGGCTAACTACCGAACTCGCTACATCTCAAAATGGAATCGTAAGGCGGGTAAATCGCAACGTCCTGCTATCATGATGGAGTTGCGCCACCTTACAGACCGCATAGGTAAATATCTTTCAGACTTTTACGGAATGGAGGGTGCTGTTCGTATGATTAACACATTCGAGGAGGCCAGTCCTATCAAACTTTTTTAAGCACAAAAAACTAAACAAATATGGCAACACCAAAGAAAACTCAAATTGTCATTACTGCCAATGCGGCCGTAGCCAAAAAGGTTATGGACGAGTTGGCACAGCGTACCGATGCCATTAAACAAAAAATGGCTGCGCTCGACGTGACGACCAAACAAGGACAACGCGAGTTTAAGAAGCTGGAGAAGGAGTTGGTTTCTTACAACTCGGCAATTTCGCAAAATATCACGGACGAAGAGCGTGTGAAACATGCTATTGATAATCTTTCCACTACTTCGCTTCGTAAATTGCGCACAGCCCTTGCATCTGCGAAAAAGGTTCTTGGCACCACCTTTCAAGATGATCCGAACTTAAAGAAGAAGCAACAGGATGTAAAAACCCTTCAAGCCCAAATCGACAAACTCACCGGCTCGGTTCACAAACAAGGTGGCGCATGGCAAACGGCATTAAAAAACCTCACGGCTTATGTGGGGTTGTTCAAAGTATTCAACAAGGTAAAAGACTTGGTAACGGGCGCAATAAAGAAGAACCTTGATTATTCTGGTTCTTTGACAGATATTCGCAAAGTATCTGGTCTGACAATGGACGACGTAAACAAGCTCTCTACCGAACTATCTAAAATAGACACCCGTACAAGCGTGGAAGGCTTGGCAAAACTCGCCTACGAAGGAGCTAAACTTGGCGTAGGAAAATATGGGGTGGACGGCATGAAACAGTTTGTTGCAGCAGCCGACAAAATCAACGTAGCCATTGGTGAAGAAATGGGTGAGGAGGCATTACCTGCATTGCTTAAAATGACAGAGGTAATGGGTCTTATTCCTAAAATGGGTTTGGAGAAGTCTATTGAGGCTACTGGTTCGGCTATGTTTAAGTTAGCATCTACAAGTACGGCAACGAGCAACGACATTGTAGAATTTGCCAGGAGATGTACAGGTGTGGCACGTACTGCGGGTATTACTACCGACCAATTATTGGCTCTCGGTAGTGCCTTTAGTGCGCAAATGGCTTCACCTGAAGTGGCAGCTACTGCTATGTCTAAATTTATTGTGGCCTTGCAGAAGAACCACAACATTATTGAGAAGGATCTTTCTATCCCCGCTGGAACTATCAATAGCATGTATAGTGCCGGGCACGCAATGGACGCCATCGTCCTTATTCTTGAAAAAATGAAGGAAAAGGGCAACATGAATGCGCTTGGCGAGATATTTAAGGATGTAGGTGGCGATGGGCAGCGCCTTATTTCGTCAATGGTGACAATGGCAAAGAACGTGGATATGTTGAAAGACCACCTTTACGAGTCAAAAGATGCTTTCGATAAGGCTACGGCAGTAGGTGATGAGTACGCCATGCAGCAACAGAGTGCCATTGGTATTCTTGAACGTGCAAATAAACTTTGGGAAAATGCTTTTGTAAATCCGGATGGAGTAGACGCTGTAAAGGAAATGGCAAAATGGTGGTACACGATGTCTGCAACCATGACGAGTAGCCCATTGTTGAAGGGAACACTGCAACTTGCGTTGTCTTCTATATTGACTTTAATCAAGGCTTTGTCCACTGTGTTGCCTGTCGTGATTGGTTATTTGGTATCGCAGGGCATTTTTATGGCAATAACCAATATGAAAAGCTATGCTCAAGCCGTGTGGGCTGCCATTAAGGCAATGGGGGCTTATATCGTATCACTTAGAACCGCGAATACTGCACAAGCTACATTAAATGCAACAACGAAAGTTAATCCTTGGGTCGCACTTGCCAGCGTTATTTTCGCCGTTGTGGGTGCGGTGTATGGTTACGTTCAGCGAACAAGAGAAGCGGCAAAAGCTCAGGCTGAAGCGGCAAGGAAGGCTAATGAATGGCGTAATAATCTTGTCCAGGCTCAGATTGACGCATCGACGTTGACGCGTAAGCTTGATAACTATAAGCGCATTCTCGAAAATGTAAAAATGTCGCAAGAAGATCGAAATCAAACTATCCGCAGATTTAATCATGACTTTCACTCGTATATCACAAATCTTGGTATTGAAATAAATAACGTAAATGACCTTAGAAAACATTATAAGGCTTTGTCTATTGAAATCCGTAATGCCAGTTTTTATCGTTCTCGAGAAAAATCCTTGGAAGAGGGGTTGGCAGGCAATACCGAAGAAATGAAAGCCGCAGCAAGGCAGTTGGCAGAAGCTCTAAAGTTGTTACCCAACGGAAGCACTGTAGATGTTTCCAGTATTCAGGGCATGATAGATAGTCGGAAATATGGGCCGGGCCAAATCTTCAATAAGATTAAACAGATGACTGCTCCGTCTAAAACTAAAACCGTATATAGGGGAGGGAAACTGTTTAATGTCAAAAAAACGGAAGTGGATCTCCAAGTAGAGAAGACTCAAATGGCAGCCTTATATAAGCAGGTTTGGAAAAAGCTTACTTATCTATATAATTCCACTCGCAGATACACGAAGAAAGAAAATGAAATTTATGACGATTATGAACGTATAGGATTGAAGAGGAACTATACGCCATATACTGAAGAAGATCCTGGAACACTTTCAAAATCAGCCACAGATAAAGATGCGATTAAGGAAGAGAAAAAACGTAAGGCAGAAGAGAGGAAACGCCTACAGGCACAACGGAAAGCATGGCGTGACGAATTGAAGCAGAAGCAGGACGAGGCAAATGCTATTATGGATAACGTTCGTAATTTTTACGAACGGCAGATTAACGAGAAAATGTCGCAAGCTATATCCCTTGGAATGGATAAGTCAGAACAAGATTTGTTCGTTGAACCTGTAAGACGTAGAATGAACGAAGCATTGGAACAAGTCCGTCTTGCCATTGCTGGGCAGAAAAATACTTGGGAGGACTTTAAGAAGACGATGAAATCGGATCTTATTGAAAAGGCGGATAATACAGGTGTAAATTTGTCGCAAAATCTTTTAGATAATATCCAATCTAACAATGTAGATGCGTTGCATTCTCTAATGGCCAAACTCGGCAAAAACTTAAATCTTCCGATGAGTTCTATTGTTGCTGAAATATTTGCTAAAGCTACTAAGAATGAACAGGACAATCTAAGTCTTACTGCTAAACAGATGGAAGCTCGACGAAAGATAGCGCAAGAGTATGATTACGTAGGTATGGTTAAACAGAATGTTTATGACGACTTTAACACGATGGGGTATGCCAATCCTAATGAGGCAGAGGTAAAAGACAAAAAAGCATTTGATGAGCGCAAGAAACGCATTATCAAGATGTATGAGCAAGCCAGAGAGAATTTACCTCAATTATATGACATAGATGTTTCAGGAGAAGAGGGTAGAGGGCAGCTTATGAAATTTCTCTTTGGCGATGACCCCGACGGAATGGCAGAACGTATTAAACAAGTACTTGGTAATAACGCGGCAGACTGGAAGGTATTCTATGATAAACTAATTCAATATTCTGATAGTTATGTAGAAGCTGAAAAGAACATATATGATCAGCAGAAGAAAATAACTGACCAAAGGTGGGCTACCATGAAGCGTAATCTTGACAATCAAGAAAAGTTGCGCAAATTGCAGAATGAAAGTCAACTGTATGGTAAGCGCAATAACTTCTTGTCTAACCTTGGGCTAAAAGATGTGCCGGCCGACCCTGAAGTGGAATTGATGAAGGCGCGTATGCGTGCTGCACAAGATTATTATGCTTTTGTGTTGGTCAATTCTAAAAACATGCAGCTTGTCAGAGAAGCTGACAAAGCTCGTCAAGAGGCAGAGTTGAACTATGCTAATCAGATGGCCACTGCCATGAAATCGAGACTTTTGCAAATGCAGTCTCTCGTGCAGCCAATCGAGGAATTTGGTTCAGCGGTAGGCCAAGCGCTTGATGATATGAAAAATGATGCGGATAGCGCAAATCAGGCTATTAAGAATGCGCTCAAATCAATGCTCGAGTCGTGGGCTAAAATGGCTCTCAATGATGTAAACACACAAATGTGGAAGGCTATCAACGACGCGGGTGTAAAAAAAGCAAAGGATAAGGCTCAACCTGATATAAAGGCGGGACGTAAGGCTTCGGCAAATGCAGCGGCAAATGGCGAACTGAACATTCCGTCTGATTTAGGCACGGCGGCAAATCCCGTTCATGCCATAATAGACGCAATGCCATTATCTAATTTAGGCAAGGATGATGGTACGGGAGAAAATGGTACGGGCGTGCCTTTTGCTGATACGAAATCTGGCGGAAATGTGAAGCCTGTGTCAACCGAGCATAGCCCGTCTGAAAAAACGAGTAACGCACCAGCATCTCCCACCACAGCAGTTTCGCCTGCCGCCACAAACGTGGCATCGCAAACAGGTGAAGCCGCGGCGAGTGTAGCTACGGGACAATCTACACTTGGCGAGGCAGCTGTGGGTATGGCTGGCAGTGCCATAGGTACTATTATGAATACCGACTTTGGCAGCAAGCAATCACGACGTGAGAAACGTGAACAACGGAAACAACAGAGAGAAGCCAAGAAACACCAAAAGGAACTCACGAAAGAAACCAAGCAAGGCGTCAAAGAACGTGAGACGATAAATAAAAAAGGCAACAAGGAAATTACCAAGTCTACTGAGGAAGAAAGCAAGGCACAGGTTAAAACGGAAGAGCTAAAGCAAAATACTACCAATGCGATTGTTGATACAGCATTGAATACCAACTTTCAACTAAAGAAAAACAATGATCAGCAAGTGGTAGAGCAAAGTAAGAATACGGCACAAGCTGAAAATACTTTCTCTATTGTCGGTGCAGTTGGTAAGTGTTTTGAGTTCCTTGGTCCTATTGCGGGTCCTATTGCCGCTGCCGCAGTGATGGCTCTCCTTACAGGGTTAATGCAGTGGGGTTTAAATGCAGCTTTTGGTGGAGGCAAGAACAAGAGTAATAAATCTTCCAGTAAAAACACAAAACTTGTTTCGGGTATGCTTACCTACGACAGTGGTAATGTGCAAGACATGAAGCCTTTTGTGGGCGACAATGGTGAAATCTATTGGGCAAAGGAACAAGATAAGCCGAAGAGTGGTGTCAACCTTCTCACCACGCCCACTGCAACCACCATAAACGGACAGCGTGCCCTGGTTGCCGAGAATGGTCCTGAGTTAGTGATCGGTCGCGAAACCACTAAGGCGATGATGATGAACAATCCCTCTTTGTTAAAGGCGCTCGTCAATTACGATGCAAACTATTCGGGACGCAACGCGGCCCGTCGTGCATTCGACGAAGGCAACCTTGCCGAAGCATTAGGTAATCTTTCGTCAGGTGCGTCAGCAACTGACGGATTGATAGCCGATAGTCGTGCAGCGAATATTGCGCTCATAACCGCCATAAACACGCTTATGCAGCGTCTTGACCAACCTATTTATGCTAAGATAGATATGTACGGTAGAGGTAATCTCTACGACAGCATGTCAAAAGCCAATCAATTCATGAAAGGTAAATCATAAAGCTAATCATATCTAAAGGCATTACAGGCATTGTGAAGCGCACAAACAACAACTCACTTCGCATTTTAATAGTCCTAATCATTTAGTAAAAAGTAAAGACCGCTCCGTTGTGATGACGTGGAGGTCTTTTTTCTTGCTTGACCACTCCGCCCAACCAAAAGTTCAAAATGGACTTTTCATCTAATTCATTGATATTCATGAACTTTTCTACCAAACTAACCCCCCAAAAGTTCAAAAATCCACCAAATTCCGCTACTATATATATAAAATTCCAACCATTTCTTTTTTTTCTCCGAAAGCACAATCCCCTAACCCCAAACTATAAGTGAGTAGCATTCACGGCTATGTCGTAAACAGTTGATATTCAATGCAAAAATAGGTAGCGGTATAAAGCAAACATTTGACAAATGGTAGTATTTTGATGTGGATTTATATATATTCTTTTATCTTTTTGTTGTCTTTACGCTCGTGTATTCCAAGAAAATAATAATTTTTTTGAACTTTATAAAGGTAAGTATTTAGAAATCAAGAAGAAAAAGCCTTTTTTGGTTTAGTCAAATAGTAGTCAAATGGGGGTCTGTGAATGTTCTTTTGAAAGCCGTTTTGAACAATGAAAGGAAAATTAAGAATTAGGTCAAAACCATTTTTGGACTTTTGAGGGTAAAAATGTTCACGAAAAACGGCAAAGTTCAAAGAGTGAACTTTGCCGTTGAATAGGTGTTTTAGTAGGTCTTTTCCAATTCATTGATGTAAGGAATAGCCTCTTGGCGGATAATGTCGAGAAATATCTGTGCGGAGCGTTTGAGTGGCACATCGCGCATCCAGTGCGTATTACTCATTATCTCTTGCTCTAATCCTATGATAGGTCTTGCCACAAGGGTAGGGTGGTTCCGCAGGTAAAGTTTAGGCATGAAAGTGATGTTTTGTGTTTCTTCCACGATAGCAAGGTCTTCATCTGGATCACTCACAATGCACTTGATGTTCAGCTTAGTTAGGTCGTGTTGAATGTATTGCTGAAAAGTATTGAAAACACGTTCACCTACTGCTGGCATAATTACGCTATGGCGTAGCATATCATCGTAAGATATTTTAGGTAGACGAGTTAAGGGATGCGTGTTGCGCATAATCGCATAAATGTGAAAGGGAATGCAAGGTTGCGACTCAATTCCCTCATGCGTGTATGCCGTGTTCATGGTGAAAGCAATGTCAAGTTCGTGATTGCGCAACAAATGATTTAAACTGGTGGCTTTGGTAAGTTCAGCATTCAGTCGCACATTCGGGTAACGCTCCATGAATATCATGGCAGCCACACGGATATATGGCGCAATGAATGAGCCAACACCAATGCGCAGTTCACCCGTCATGCAGTTGTTGAGTGCGTAGATATGCTCTTTGCAGTCGGCAGTCTGTTTGAGAATATCTTTAGCGCGATGCAAAAGGGCTTCTCCATATTCAGTTAGCGTGATGTCGTGAGAGGTACGAACAAGCAACTTGCAGCCTAACTCATCTTCAAGAGTTTTGATGTGCTGGCTGATAGCAGACTGCGTGACACAGCACTTTGCAGCGGCAATAGAAAATGAGCGTGTTTCTGCAACGTAAACAAAGGAACGTAGATGTCGTAATTCCATGGCGGTAGAGTATTTAATGTGTTCCTAATAGCAAAGGTACGTAACATTTGCTTATGATAATAACATTTGTAAAAAGATTTGCTAATAGAAGGATAAGACTTGTAAATGAGGGCGCAATGAAAGTCCCTTTGCGGCATAATTGTTGGCGCGAGGGGACTTTAATAGCCCTGTTTTAGGGTAGATTTTTTCAGTTGTGAGATATATGGGAACGTATAAACAAGACCGAAGCGTTTTACATGGTAGCGTGCATGGTCGTATAGTCCCATATCTTGGTACAGTCGTTATCGTGTTGCCAATCAGCATCGCAGAAGTAGAAAAGGTATGCAGCCTTGATAATTTCTTCTTCATTCATATTTGCGCAAAGGTCGGCATACATAGAGTTGAAGGCTACGTATTTATCCCAATCGTTTACCTTTGGGGGGAATTTCATGCCTTTTGTGGCTTCAATCACTTGTGAGCGAGTCCAATGCGGCCCACATTTAGTAGGCATACCTTCTTCGTCTAATTCGCCATATTCCAGGCGGTTCACGTCGTGGTTGGCAAATTTTTCGCTGTAATGACGGTCATAAAGTATGGCGTGTTGGTGTCGCATGATGCGCCAATACATTTCAGGATGTTCGGGTTCAATGGCTGCAAGGTCGCACGACATCTGCTTAATAGCTTCCCACATCTTTTTCTCATTAGCTACGCCTGTGGCGCGAGCCTGTTCTATTAGTTGAATATATTTCATTTCTTTTCTGTTTAGCAGTTAGGGCAAGACCCTTTGAATTTAGGTATTGCTGGCACTAAGGTAGTGAATGTGATAGGTCGCTGAAAGGTGGCAGAAACTTCCGCAAACTTTTCCTCATTCTTCTTCTTTGTCTTTTTCTCTTCCATAAAATATGTTGAATTGTCGTTGGAGATATAACAGTAAGAGTCCAAACCAATTAGACAAATACGCCATTGTTATGGCGAAGAACATAGCAGTAATAATATCGGCACCTATATATACAAGTCCTGCAAGCACACTCCAAAACGTGAGGCATTGGCTGCACGAAAGCACCTTATCCACCACCTCTGAAATGGCGTGAGCCAAGCCGAGGTGGTGAATGAGACTGACCGATACCATGACAATAAAACTTGTCAATAGTATTGCCATGTTATGCTGCGGTTATGGTTAAGGTAAGAGGTACATCCGACACGAACGTCTTGCTGCAAGAGCAGCATGCTATTCGTGCAATTCCGTTTTGTACAGTGCCGATAGAAGGTGTTATGCTTCCAATAGCTGTTGCACTAAATACAGGAATGGTGAAGTCTTGACTTACCACCTGCGAGCGTGTGCAGCATGTGCCGCAGTTACAAGGCACATAGTTGATTACACCCTCCACATGGAGCACAACAAGATATTGTGATGTACCTACGTTGGCAATACTTTTTACGGTAAATTTAGGCGAGAACACGGGTGTTTCGTCCACACAAGCAGGAGTACATAGCTGCTGCGTGATGTTCACGTCATAATACGGAGCAGTGGCAGTTGCGCCGACTGCAAGTGTGGCTGTAATGTGAGCCGGAAAAGTACGTTTGTTCATCGTTTAATTTCTGTTTTAGTATAGCGACGAAGCGAGCCGCCGCTTTGGTTAATAAACTTATCTCTTCACTTGATAATGCTCTGCATTCTCTACAGGTAAGTTCTTTTGCAAGAGATCGGCAAGTTCATCCAAATCTTCCTCGTCAAACGTAATCATGCCTTCGAGTACCGATAGCGGACCATTGTAGCGCACCTTTTCTATGATGTCGTGAGCCATCTGAGGTATGCTTTCTTCGGGTATTTGTCCGAAATATCGGGCAAGCATTGGGGTGATGAGCGAATTGACTACTGGATGAATGAGTGGTTCAATATCCTTTTGCAGGTTGTATTCCCCACTTACCAATCCTAAAGCCCCAATAGATGCTTGTAATGATTGGAGCATGGGCAGACGCATTACATTGCTGGCAGCAATTTGCGAAATGGCGGGTCGTGCCCATTCAGACACGACCGCAGCCAAGATTTGTGAATTGGAATATTCCATACTCATCATGCTTTATGCGTTGCAACCGCAACCGCATCCAGTTTGGCAAACATTGGTTGAAGGAATAAAGAGTTTGGTAACGCTTGAAAGCGAAGCAACCTGCGACTTCAACACATCAATGTTTGCGTTGGCAGCTGCATTGTAAGCCATTTGCTGTGCGTTGATGGCTTGCTGTGCATCTTTATTTGCGTTTACTCGATCTTCAAGGCGATTCACCTTGCCATCGATATACTGCGTTACTTCTACCAACTTCTTGTCGGTGTAGTTCTCGCTCTTCTGAATAGCAAGTTCTGTTTTGAGCGTAGAGTTCTCTTGAATAAGATTAGTCTCACTCTTTGTTACAAACCTTGCATCAGGGTCATTAGGGTTGGCAGTCATTTGTCTGCCATTACCCAAGCCACCGAGCAATGCACCACCGCCTAACAGACTGGTAGCCAATCCAGCGATGCCGAGACCAAGCGCAGTATTGCCAAGTCCCTTGCTGGCAACATCGTAGTCGCCATTTTGCGTTTTAATTTGCATAGTGTTTTGTTTTTGTGTTTCGTCCATTATCGGACTTGTTGCAAAGGTAGTTTGATGTGTAAGGGGTGAAAACCAATGGTTATGAAGTATTCTTTGCGTGGAATAATGATTTATGTATTCTTATGGAAGCATAAGTAAATAAAGGTGAACATTGATTGAGGTTCTGTATTTTGTCTAAAAAGGGGAAATAAACAAAGCCAACATTTGTACAATCAATATTTAATTATTAAATTTGCAGCATAAATAAAATTCAAAAATTGAAATATCTGTATGTTTGACGAAATATGCTCCATATATGAATCTGCCACCGATGCTTATGGTCGATTTGTAGATTATGACACGGGGGAGTGCATCCAGCAAATGTCTATTCGTGAGTTTTGCCTTACGGATAGATGGAAGCCGTATGTGCAACGCTTGCGAGCTATGCGCAAAGAATATGGCAGCAAGGCTAAGAAGATGCCGGAGTATATAGAAACCAAAAAGAAACTACCTGGCGCAACACTCAGTGGCCTTTTCTCTCTCTATGAGGATGATAGCCTTACGCATCCAGGGCAGCGTGTGATGGTGTCGCGTCGCGAAACTCACTTGCAGCAACATACAGGTTGGCTTGCCATCGATATTGACCTTGACGATAATAAGCAAATCTCCAATTTCGATAATGTACGTAATTTGGCACAATTCCGTCCAGAGATAGCATTGTTGATGCGTTCCTGTTCAGGCACGGGGTATTTTGGCTTGATACGTCTTGCCTATCCCGAACGCCATAAGGAACAATTCAAAGCATTGCTCAAAGAGTATGCTGCATTTGGCATTATGCTCGACAAACAATGTGGCAATATAGGTCGTGTGCGTTTTGCCTCTTGGGATGACAAAGAACATATCTATATCAACGAAAATGCTGTGGCTTATAAGGGTATGGAGGTGAGCGAAGTAGAATTATCTCCTATCTCACATTATCAGCGAACATTCTCTGACGTATCAAGGCATGCGCCCTGTGGTGGCACGAGATATGGAGAACGCTCTTGGGAGAATGATACACCAGATATTGTTTATCTAAAAGCGCAGCGTTTAGTCAGTAAAATCGAGGCGAAAGGTGTTGACATTATGCAGAATTATGACGCATGGGTGAAGTGTGGTATATCTTTATATAGCATAGACCCTGTAGCAGGAATGGATATGTGGAGACGCGTATCTCGTTTTCGCCCATCAGACTCTAAAGCTCATCGCGAATCTGAAATTCGGGAGAGGTGGCCACAGTTTTCTCATTACCCTAAAGTCACCGGAAACACCTTCATTAAACTTTGTCACGAAAGCAACATTTTTCTCACTCGTGATGAACTGAGGGAGATATATGGAAGAATAAATTGAAATGACATATAATATGAATCAAGTATTTTTTGGAAAAGAGGGACTTACCTCTACTTCTGCCAACCATGTAGCTAATATGGCTAAAGAATATGCTGAACGCATTGGTCAGGAGGTAAAAACGTTGCGTCTTTTCACGCAGAAGGCAAGACTGTTGAGCGACAATACGGAGGCTATGTTGCAACTTCCGCTTGATTGTCTTGATGAAATACCTAATGCTATTCGCGATATTTCAAAGTGTAATGCACTCATTGGATGGCTTCGCGAAGCTATTGCTGAACGTGATAAGTGCAAGAAGGAAACGATGAATTGCACGTTTTTTCAGTGGGCACAAAACAATAATGTTATAGTCCCAGTACCACCAGAAGCACCAAAAGAAGTTGGTGATCTTGTGTGTGTTGGTCAAGAAATTTTGAATGTAAAGCAATGTGCCAGATATATTGAGTTGAAGACTAAACTTGCTGTATATGGCAAGTTCATACATCCAGAAGGACTATTACCAAAGGCTTTAAAAGAAATGGAACATTATAAGGCTAATCCTACGAAAGTAGATGGTACTGGTCGTGATATGGTTATTTATTCGTATGATGTTTCATCAACCGATATTTTGCGTTTGAATAATCTGTTTTTCGATTTGCAAAGGGAGTATCGTGCATTACAAGCTGAGCTGAATGGCATTGAGCATAGCTTCCGTATTGAATCCGAGAAGGAATATACAAAGCGTCTTTCGGAATACAAGGTTCAATACGCTATTTATGAAGATTGCTGTAAAACCTATAAAGCAAAAATGGCTTCACTTCGCGAGCAATATAAGGAGTGGCAAATGAAAAAGGCAGATGAAATTAACCAACTGCGCATCATTATTCCAGATTATTTGCATGATATTTTTGTAAAAGTAAATCATCTCTAATGATTAGCATAAAAGACGAGTAAGGTCAGACTGAATGGCTTGCCCTGTGAAACTGACCCTTACGATGATATTATGCGGATTTTTTCTATTTAGAGTGACATTATGCTCTTTTATTCAGCATGGTTCACAAGGTTGTAGGTTCGATTCCTACCGTTTCTTTCCAAGAAATGAAGCTCAACTGGTTAGAGCAATACATTGCTGTGTATTACATAAATCACACTACAGCCATACTCTTTTAAACTGTTATTGCTATTGCTCGGCTGTGGTGACTCTTAATATCGCTATCACTATTGTGAATGTGCCGTATGAAGGATTCGGCTCGTCTTTTTACTATATTATTGCTTATAAGGGAAAATAATTTGGCTTATGCGACGACTAATAACCATTACTGGTCCCAGCGGTGCGGGTAAAGACACCGTAGCACGGATGATGTCGGAAATGACTGATTGGCCTGTGCTCTGTTCATATACCACACGCCCCATGCGTGAGGGTGAAGTGAACGGAAGAGAACATTACTTTGTGGAACATGTGAATGTATCGCCTACTAAAATGTTGGCATACACATTCTATGGTGGTTATGATTATTGGACGAGACTCGACCAAGTGAAAGACACGGCTATCTATGTAATAGACGAAGTAGGCTTGGTAGAGTTGAAGGAAAAGCATCCTGATATAGAAGTTTTTTCTATTTATGTAAATAATGATGTCGTTGTCAGATTGGCGAGAGGTGTAAAACTATCTCGTATTGTTAGGGATGTGGAACGTTTCCGAAATGCCCCGCAGATAAAATACGACTTTGTTATTATCAACAATAAGGACAAAAACTCCTTACAGGAATACGTCGTAAGATGTATTTGTGATATACCATTCGTTCCAGTTTTACTGGGCACTATGAAAGAAGAGGTTGAAGAGAAGGTAGTAGGTGAATTTTATCTCTGTTCTGAGCCTGATGAATAACATAACAAACGAATGATTTACACCCTAAACAACAAATTAAAATATATACAGAATGAAGTTTATAGCCCCAAACGTGGAGTGGTGGCCACAAGAATCCATTGTAAAACAGATAGCCAGGGTAGGCAGAATATGTTACAAGGCAAAGGGAAAGCAACCTCCCGAAAATCTAAGCGAAAAAGAACGTAAGGATTTTGAGTATAAACGCGACCTGGAACGAGACAAGGGCTTTTGGCAGTCAGGGCATCGTTCTATGTATCGACATGGTAGTTGTTATTTCTTTGTGCCGAATGAGAATAAGTTGCACACCATTTATATATGGTCGCTCATGGTCGCTTCGCCCTACATTGATTATGTGGTGAAAGGCAAGCAAGTGTGGATAAGCACCAACATGCAGTTTATGAGTGAGCATGAAGATTTTCAACAAGTGCTTGAACCTTATGTAATAGACGAAGATGCGTTTATTGAAAAAGCACTTAAAGCTCAGTGCACAGAAGCATTATGGCTCTTGCGCATGACTTTGGTTTTTACCACACAACGCATACAAGGTGAATCTTATAACCGTAAGTCTCCTAATTGTATTTCAGAGCAGAGTACGCGTTATGTGAATTTAAAGAAGAAGGGGGGTGTCTTAATATGCCGTCCGCATTGGGAGGTGCACAGCCGATGGTATCAGCGTTGGGCATCTCATTTTGGTTATTGGGTTGCCGAAAAAGTCTATTCATTCCTTCTCTTTACAGGATTACCACCAGAGGACTCTCGTGGCAATCTTACCTTTAACACCTATACGATTGTTGGATATACTTATAATCTGCATGAATGGAAGCATATTATGGATATGCGTTTGCGTGATACAACAGGTAGGGCACACAAAGATGCTAAAATCATTGCTGAGAAGGTAAGTTCTGTTATCAATAACAGAATGAAAGAATACATTCCAGGCTTTCAGATATAGTATATAGTTGGATTTAAGTAGAATTTTATATTGATATACAATGAAAATGCTTTTCAAGAGACTTCATGAGAAGGCTCAAATGCCTGTTAAGGCAGAAGGACATGAGGCAGATTTTGCTACGATTGCTTTGCTGTAAGCGAGGAGGAAATTGCGCCTAATGTATGGAAATATGAACTTGGTTTCGCGCTTCAGCCTGTTAACGAATTTGATGGTTACAACATTCGAGGTGTCAAAGCGCGTGCTCGCTCTTCGATTTGGGAAACTGGTATGGTGTTAAGCAATTCTGAAGGCACGATTGATGAAATCTACACGGGCGGTATTTCGGTTGTGTTCTATCATGTCATGCCCAATATGCCACGTTACAAGGTTGGTCAAAAGGTGTGTCAGATTTGCTTGGAACGTACCGAACGAATTGATTTTGTTGAAGTAGCTGAACTACGTAAAACCGCTCGCGGTTCTGGTGGATATGGCTCTACTGGGAAATGAAAAGAATGAACGTTATGTTTAATACATATTTTTATGAGTAAGAATAAAGGAAATCTGTCTAAAGCTTTAGCCTTGCCTACAGCTTATTTTTTTGACTTTAAAGATGTTCCTATTGAAAAATATGCGCAAACGCTCGATGTGCTTTTTCGTAATCCTGATTTTATTGCAGGTGTTGACAAGCGTAACCGACTTATCAAGTCAGTAGCTAAGTGCAAAAGTCAATCAAGTGAGATAGCGGCTCTTGTTCGCGTAATTCAGCAGAACGATCGCAAATTAGCGGATACTATGTATGCTGCTATTGTGCAAACGAATATTCATTCAGATGTCGGGTTGGAGTTTTTTACGTTTAGCACATTGTTGCATTATCATGTAGACTATTCACGTGAGGGTATGTCTGAACTCGTGAAGAAACTCACGGCCAACCTCTACAAAGTGACGTTTCTGGCCGATATGCTGGAGTCTGTTGTGACGGACGTTAGATGTGATATGCGCGAGATATTCGGCGACAATTTCCAATTTCAGCAGTTCGATGGTGTGTCGTCTGTCTTAAAGCAACTGCGAGGTTTCTTCAAGTCAGTCCGTCCGCAAGATTATTCCCTTCCAGAAACGCAACTCTTTGGGGAATATTCAGACTCCATCAACGAATACCTTGCCAAGCGTTTAAAAACGTATGTTGAAAAATACAACAAGATACATCCCGAATATACAGGTTATACGGAACAAGATGTGATAGCTGCTCTCAATGCTTATTTTTCAACAGACATTTTTGGTGCTAACAACATTGGGCATACTGATGCAGGTTGCCCATACGTTGATATAGTCACCATTAAAAACAAACTCAATACAGAGCAGACGTTAATGTTAGATAAGATATTGAACACGGATAAGCTCAATACGAAAGAGTACAAAACTCAATGTTACACTGTTACCGATCTGTTCGTTAAGTTGTATAAACGACCCAAGAAATAGCGTCTTATGCCCAATATATATCTTCGTTTACCCACTAATAGGTGTCAGTTCTTCAGAAACCGCGACCCTAAAAAGCCAATCGCCAAACATGAGCCTTTGGTGTTTAATTCATATACACCAGAGTATTTTTTATTGCGCAGTTCAATCTACAATGCAGCTACGCAGCAGTGCGTAAATACGCAATGTTTTTCACACCAACAATGGCGCAACATGCAGAATGGTCGGCATCCACTTGGCGGTAATGTGATTATGAAACGAGAAGTGGATAATTACCTTACCTTTGCTGAAGTGCAAATGCTAAACGGTTACAAAGACTACAACAAGTCAGTGAACGAGGATTTTTTGTGCATTAAATTGCCGAGCGAAATACTTGTTCTCGATACGGTTCGCTCTGTTACACCCACCTGGAATTTAGACATCTTTGGGGTAAGGCAGTTGCTTATCATGCTCAACAACGATTTCAAACGAACCGTAATAGAATGGGCATTGTCTACCTTCGATTATTGTACATCGAATGGTCGCATTGTAGCCCGTTCGCAAACTTGTATGCTCGAACGCTTCTTAATGCGATATAACATAGAACTGGGCATGCAAGAAACAGACAATTTGCGAAGAATTATCGGCCGATGGCTTCATACCGAGCATAAGAATTTTAGTGCCTATTCTTGTCTTGATATGCAGTATGAGGACGGAAACGAGGACGAATACCACATAGACAGCATCGAATGGGAGTAAATTAAAAGTGTTTCGTAGTGTTAATTAATGGCATAATATATGTTAAATAAACGGCTTATTTATGTACAAAACGAGTTTATCAAATAATTGTAGCGAGAAATTCCTTTCAGGAGTGACAGATGTTTATATCTATCCGACCGCCGAGGTGCAGTTGCCTATACCTTTTAATGTAGCGCAAATTTTATCAATGAGTGGTGGTAAGTTTGGCACAGCCATTCTGCATATCGCCACTTCGGACGAAGATTCTGATGTGATAGCAGAAACCATTACCGCTAAATCTACGCTCACTGAATCGGGAAATGGCACATTATACACCTTTAATATAAGCGGAAGTGTAGAAAATGGTCAAGATAACGTGTGCGAAGCCGTAAAAATACTGCGTAAGGCGGATTATTTTATGGTATTACAAACGCAAGGTGGTACACGCCATCTTGTCAACACATTGCCCAACACCTTCTCGTTTAGGTCTACAGATAGCAAGTCGTCAACCGACGATGCACGTGAGTTTGCCATCAGCGCAAAAGCCATGTCAGACTTCATTCGATTAGAATAATCACACCGAAAACATACCTTTAAAACCAGCGTAAAACGCCGTTGTTCATTAGGACAACGGCGTTTTTTTTGTCCTTTCGTCGCAACCGTTGCTCCTTACTTTTGCTTGCAGAAAAACAGAATACTCCTCATATCGCGGAATGGAGAAGATGGTATCTCGCTTGGCCCATAACCAAGAGAACGCATGGTTCGAGTCCTGCTTCCGCAACTGCTATAAGGTAAAAATTGTTTTAGGATAACAACACAAACACTAAACACTCCATGAAAGGACTCTACGAAATTCTTACTGAAAAAAAATGGATGGTTAGTCCCGACTTTGTGCATGGCATCCGCAAGGCTTTGGAGCAGAACTTGAATACGCATGCCGCATTCAGTAAGCCCGAAAAGACTTGTGGCTTTGTTACTGCCGTAGCCGCTGACGGTTCTGTTTACTACCCAGAGGAATATCAGATTTCAGAGGATGGTAAACAGGTGAAAAGTAATTGGGTTTTGGAGCATGAGGAAAATCAACCCTTCCCATTCGTTTCAGTGCTAACCATTGACGGACCGATTACTCGCAATGGAGGTGGTTGCTCGTATGGCTCAGTTGACCATCGCGACATGATGATGCGTGCAGCCAACCACCCACTTTGTTGCGGTCACGTATTCATCATCAACACACCAGGCGGTTCAGCTTGGGCTAAGAACGATTATCAGCAAGCCATTGAGTATGCACGCTCCAAGGGTCAGCCAGTTCTTGCCTTTATCGATGGCATGTGTGCTTCAGCTGGTATGTATCTCGCTTCACTTTGCGATGAACGTTACTACATGCACCCAAAGAACGAGATCGGTTGCATTGGTGTGATGGCAGCATTCTACACCGAAGCCGACGGTAGCACCAATCAGTTTACCAACGAAACATACCACGAACTCTACGACCCCGAGTCGTTTGACAAGAACCGTGAGTTCCGCGACATCGCTAACGATGGCAACACTGAGAAATTAGTGCAAGAACTTGCCGATTTAGGTGTAGAGTTCCGTGCCGATGTAAAGGCAGCTTGCCCGAAAGCCACAGACGAACATTTGCACGGCAAGGTGTTCAATGCCGAGAACGTCGAGGGTATTCTTGTTGATGGTCAGTCAGACTTCATGTCGGTTGTTCAGCGTGCATTTGCCTTGCACAATGGCACAGCACAAGCCATTGATCGTAACACCCCCGACGAGGAACCTGCGCCGCAGAACGAACCCGAACCACAGAACGAACCAGAACCCAAAGAGAACAACACAAAAACCTCTATCAATATGGCGAATTACCCACTTATCAATGCCGCTTGTGGCATGAAGGAAGGTGACATCAAGACTACCGAGGAAGGCGCGTTTATGAATGCCCCTTTGCTTGATGCGCTTGAAGCGCACCTCAATGACAACAAGCAGCAGGTGACTGATGCTGAGCAGAAAGTCACCACAGCAGAGAACGCCCTCGCAGAATTGCAAGGCAAGTTCGATGAACTCTCTGCACAGTTAACAGCAGCCAACGAAGCCAAGGCAGACGCAGAAAAGGCTCTTGCCGACGCTAACGAAGCGCACAGTAAAGAACTTGAAACGCTCAACACCGCCCACACCGAGGCTATTGCCAAGAAGGACGAAGAAATTGCTTCGCTCACTGAGGGTAAGAGTCAAGTTGAAACCGAATTGGCGGGTGCAAAAGAAGCCCTTGCTACTGCCGAACAGAAGGTAAACGACAAGGACGCACAGATTGACCAACTCACCAACGAACCCAGCGAGGAACAGAACACTGGCGATGCTCCTGCTAATAACGGTGAGGGTGCAAAAGTGCAGACGCTTCGCGAGTTCGACCCTACGCCCTACAAAACCAATGCAGAGCGCAAGGCAGCTTTTGAACGCTTTAAGCGTGGTGAGGAGTAAGACATCCCCCACAGAACAAAACCAACACAGAAACTAAACTTCTTTTCATTCACAAAAAACACAAAAACAACTATGGCAACTTATCCTGAAAAATTCATCGGTACAGATGCACTTACGCACGTAGCCGAGCAGGTGTCAAAGGAAATCCTCATGGGTCCTGGTTACACCGATGCAGCAGAGATGGACCGCCTTGGTATCAAGATTGTTTCGGGCGTTCAGTTTAAGCGCACCGTTCACGTTCTTCTTCGCAAGGGTGGTACTACTCGTCGTAAAGACGTTCACAACAAGGTAGACAGCGAAGTCGGTTTCTTGAAGGAACGTACACTTACCGCCAAGCTCTCTTGGGACCACTTTACAGACAATATCGATAAGTACTGCGAAACAGTATTTGGTGTAGATGGTCAGGGTCAGTATCCTCTTTCAACTGAGGCTGTTACAGCCGTACTTGCCAACTATGCCGACAACTTGACCGCTTGCTTGTGGAATGGTGACATGAGTCTTGACGATGGTTCATCAGACAAACCTGCAAGCGCACAGGCTTTGGCTCTTTACGATGGTTTCCACACTTGCGTAAAGCACGACATTGAGGATGGCATCATCAGCGAAGCTAACGGCAACTTTGTTCCTTGCGAGGCTATCACTGCCCCCGCTGACAACGACGACTCAACACCTTACGACAACTTCGTGGCATGGCACATGAAGTGGGATGCTCGTTTGCGCAAGGCTGACACCCTTGTTTACATGAACGAGGCAACTGCTTATAACATTGCAGCTGGTTTTGCCAACAAGTATCACGGCAACTTCAAGGTTGAGTATGAACAGGGTGGCAACTTCAAGCTTCCTGGTCTTTCACGTGTAACCATCTGCCCTGTGGCAGACTTTGGCGAAGGCGACCGTATGTATGCCACTATCAAAGACAACTTCATCTATGGTGTTGACACTGAGAGCAACCAGACTTATGTAGGTGTGAAGGTTGGAACGGACACCGATTTGCGTCAAATCCAGTTCCAGATTCAGTCAATTCAAGGAGCTTTAGGCCCCTGCAATCCGTTCAAGTACGCCTTCTGTATGTCAAACGGTTCGCTTGCTACTTCTGAATATGTGGCTGGTGACTACATTGACTCAAACCTCGTAGTGACAGCTGTTAACACCGATGGCAAGGCAGAGGTTGATGGTCATGTAACCGTGAATGGTGCTAAATACACCGCTCCTGTTGCTACTTCAGTAAACCAAGTGCTCACACTTGTAGCTGTAGACGGTGCTAAGAACAAGTTCTCACACTGGAGCAACGGCAAGACCGAAAAGACCCTTCAGCTCACTGCCACAGGTATGACTATGGGTATCACTGCCATCTTTAAGAAGGAAGGTGAGTAACCTACGGCTTTTCTCATAAGCTCTATAAATCCAACCCAGGGGTGACGGGTAACTTGACCCGACCGAACATAGCCAACCGCCACCCCATTTCTTTTAAAACACAACACAAAAACATCTTATATTATGCCTGAACAAGTAACATGCCCCCAGCTCGTCGACATTCTGAACGATGACGAATGCTTGGAAAACCTCGCAGGTCTTGGTTCTGATGTGTATATTGGTTTGAAGAGCGAACTTACTGCTCCGCTCACAGCAACCGATAACTTGTATGCAACCCCCGCTTTCCAAGCAGGTAAGGGTCTTTACAAGGTGCAGTGTAAGGACGACTCACAGCAAATTCAGGGTAGTTCACTCGGCTACCGCAAGGGCTTTGAGTTGACTTGTACTTTTGTTATCGACTCTGTGAACCCCGCAGCTGGTAAGTTGGCGCGTGCCATCAACAACCGCGACATCTTTATCATTGCTAAGGATGGCAAGAACTCGCAGATTATGTACGACCCAAGCCGTAAGGTTAAGTTCGATTCGGGCGGTATTAAAACCGACACTGGTGCCAAACCCGAAGACGACCGCACCACGACTTACGAGTCAAAACTTTCTCCTGTAGATTATCCTAACCTCTACGTTACTGAGCCTACTGAAGGCGGTTGGGATAGCCTCCTTGCCTCGGCAAAAAAAGAGTAGGTGACACGGAACAAACACAACAGAGCGAAGCCGATGTCGCCAAGCAGTCTGACGTTAACAATGAGGAAGAAGCCGTAGTGCAGTCCACCTCACTTTTTAGCAAAGACTGATAATCGCTCACCACAAAAAAATTCTACATTCGGAAAGCCTCGGTATCGAAGCCTTATATATAAAGGTATAGATACTGAGGCTTTTTGTGTTTGTGTAGGAGGGGGATAGAAGCAGAATGTCCTTATGCCGCAAAACAAAAAAACTAATTTTGAAGTACAAAAAACAGAAACACAATCAAACAATTTACACATGGCTAAACTTGACCCTTTAGCAAAGTTCATCCTCTCGTATGAGGGTGGCTTTGTGAACGACCCTAAAGACCGCGGTGGTGCTACTAATAAAGGTGTGACTATTGCCACATGGCGAGCGCAGGGATATGATAAGAATGGTGATGGACGCATAGACGTGAAAGACTTAAAGCTCATTACGGATGCCGACGCCATTAACCTTATGCGCAAAAACTATTGGAACCGTTGGAAGGCAGACCAAATCAACAACCAAGCTATTGCCAATATGCTTGTAGATTGGGCGTGGAGCAGTGGCAGACACGCCATAGTCATTCCACAACAAATGCTCGGTGTAACAGCCGATGGCATTGTGGGTCCAAAAACCATTGAGGCATTAAACCGAACCTACGCTCCTACATTTTTCAGGCAACTCAGAGCACGTCGTTTGCGTTTCATTGACAACTTCATCCGAAATGTCCCCTCACAAAAGCGATTTGAAGCAGGATGGTATAGGCGCATCAATGCGATTAACTACACCTACATGGTTGACAATCGCGGACAACGCATTACTTGGTAACGCCACATAAAAAGAAGCGACCTAATGAAAGAAACAAAACGCATAAACCTCACCCTACCCAAGCATTGGAACCAATGCACCACCGAGCAGTTGGAACTCATATCGCAAGTAATGCAAGAGCAACTGTTAAGGCAAGACCGCTATCACCCATTTTCAATGAACAATGTGAAGCTGGCCATGTTCTTTGCCTTGTCGGGCATACAAATCGTAAAAGGTCCTAATCCGCGTGAGGCAATCGAAACGCAATACTACACCTGTCGTTTTTTGAAGGATGGCAAAAGAGCCGACACCTTCCCACTTTATTTGTGGCAAATCAACTATTGGCTTTCGCCCAAGGCAAAGACCGACGACAAAGAGTCTGCCGAATATTTGGCGCAAGGTGCTGGCATGCTCGATTGGCTCGACAACGAACGCGGCATGTTTCTTACCAAGTTCCCCTACCCCACTATGAAGCGTCGCCGTTCATGGTGGCGCATGCGTAAGACGTTTCAGGGCGCATTCCCCGACCTCGACGGATTTAGTTGGGCACAATATCGTTTTGCCTCCGACACTATGGGCACTTACACCCAACTCAGCAACAGCCTTGTGCAGATGCAGCAAATGGGCACCTTCACCCCCCAACAGTTGGCGCAACAAGCGCAAAATGTAGATTTTGCTCGAGCCATGTTCCTTGCCACCATTTTCAATGCTCGCACAAAATACATCGACACCAACACGGGTATGGTGAAGCGCGACTACCATTACGAAAGCAACCAATGCACCACGCATGCAGCTTACTTTCGCAACTACCCCGACCATCAGTGGCAGGTCATACTCTTTTGGTGGACGGGTGTGATGCACACCCTAAGCAAGCGTTTTCCGCATGTATTCAAGATGCAGAAGGTAGACAACCGCCGACCCAATACCCCACTCGAAATATACACCGCTACCACTGCCACCATGCAAAAGTATGCGGGACTTACCGAGGATCAAGTAAACCATCAGTCATACTCCCTTGTGCTCGAACACCTTGAACGCCTCTCGAAGGAGAATGAAGAGATGGAAAAGATAAGCAGAAAATAACATAACCATTATAAACCCACACACACCCATCACAATGGCAAAAAACACAGTAAGCAATTTGCACGAGTTCCAAGAACGTAGTGAGGAACTTCATCGTGCTGGCTATGTGGCTATCCGTCCTGGCGAGTTTTGCACTCCCAGCAAAGGTAGCAAAGCCTTTTCATGGAACGACTATGTGCATTCCATGCTCATTAGCGAAGCCAACATGACGGCACAAGGCACAGCAGGCTCACAAGCCGCACGCCGACAAATATCCACCATCTTTGCCTCGAGCGGTGGTGAATGTCTTGCCAAGCCTAAAGGCGAAGGTACCGAAGGTTTAGGCTACATGGAATGGGGAATTGGCAACCGACTGCCCAACCTCATTTGGCTCCTTTCGCGCATGTCGCCCTTCACCGCAGCAGGCATTGATTTTATAAAGAAAATCCTTGCCGTGCATGGACCCAAACCCAAATATCATTACACCCAATATGTGGGAGGCAATATTACCGAAAAATTCATACCCTTTGCCCATGCTGGAATTTTACTCCGTGGCTTGATTGCCGACCTCAAAGTCAAAGAAGCACAAGCGCAGCAAACCTCCGACCCTAACCCCACTGACAACCCCTTGACAAATGCGGCACAAGCCCTCACCCCCACTGAGGATAGTGAGGAGATGAAGGAACTAAAGACCTTACTTGCCAAATGGGAATGGACGAACGAAGAACTGAAGCATTTTTGTGCCGATAACGACCTGATGGACACCTACTTGCAGTTGGCTGGCGATATGTCGCTTATGTCGCAATGTTTTGTTGAATTGCAACTCAACCAACGCCAACTCGACGAAAGCGGCACCCCCGTTCCCACCTCACGCTGGACGCCGAAGGTGGTAGGCATCAAACCCCGTTCGGTATTCACAACCCGACTGGAGCGTCAAGATGCACAATATCGTATCAACTACGCCTACATTTCTAATCAATGGCTCGACTCCTCGCAAAACATTTCCAACCTGAAACCAGAGGACTTGAAGATTGCAGCCGTGCCTTATTTGCCCGCTGCTACCGCTGTTCGTGACCTTCAGCGCATTGTGCGCGAAGCACGACAAAACCGCGTGAGCCGTAAGAACCGCCCCACACGTTTCATTATGTCGCCTCGCGATTTTGGCGGTCCTTATTATGCCGATGCCCTTTGGCACAGCATTTTCGCGGGTAGCATTTTTGAGTATGCTTTTACGATTGTTGACGACCGACTGACGCGCAAACGCAACTCCAACATCATTGGTCGTGTCATTTACATTCACCAAGACTACGTAGACCGACTTTGCAACCAAGCCTCGCAAGAGGACAAAAAGCGGTCGCCCAAGGAGATTATGGCAAGCGTCTTCAATGAAATCAACACATGGCTCAGCAATAGCGACAACGCAGGACAAGCTCTTTTCTCATCAAGTTTCACAGGCTCTGATGGTAAGGAACACAAGGCATGGGAGATTGTGGAGATTGAAACAAAGGCTTCCGACCAAGCCACAGCCGACAAAACTGAGTTGCAAGAGATTAGCAGCATCATCTTCTTTGCAATGGGGTTAGACTCCAAACTTATTGGTAACACCCCTGGCGATGCTTCCTCATCGGGTGGCACCGACTTGCGCGAACGCTTCTTAGTCAAGCAAATTCAGTTTGCACCCCTACAGCAACTCATGCTCCGTCCGCTCGAAGTGATTAGCCAATTCAATGGTTGGGACGAACATCTTGTATGGCAAATCGATCGCGAAGTACTCACCACGCTCGACAACTCTAAAACGGGTGTAACCAAACAAGGGCAGGAATAGAGCAACGCCTATCGCTTACATCAAGTGATGCGCATAACTTATACCAACTGATGCGCATCAGTTACACCAAGTGATGCGTATCACTTACATCAAGTGACGCGCGAAGCCTATATCAATCCTCGCGCGAAACTTTTCAAATCTTCGCGCGAAACTTAAAAACGACCCTGTAAAAAACAACGATGATATGTTACTATCCACCAATCAAGAACTGCGTTTGCACGTACCCAGCAATGCGTTCGACGACGTAAGTCTGTTGCAAGGCATACTCGACAACAGCGAGAAAGACTTTCTGCGAGACAAGTTAGGCACACCACTCTACAACCGTTTGTGCGAGTATTACAAGCTCAATATTGATGCTAACGATTTTTACCTTGCCGTAACCAATGGCACCTATGCGCAGCACCCTTGGCAAGAACTCTTGCTCAATGCCCAACGCATGGTGGCAAACGACACACTTTCGCGCTACGCCTATCAGCAACTCATTTCAGCCAACGGAGCAGGAATGAATATGGCTTCAAGCCAAGACTATTCCGTAGCCTCCGACAAAATGCTTGACAAAGGTGTGCAAGGATTTAAGAAAGAGGCTATGGTGTCGCTCAATAACCTTTTGCTCTTGCTCGAAGGTTGGGCAAAGCTGACGCACCCCATGCCTATCTCCGTACCGATAGACGGCGATAGCGTACAGAATACGGACGAAAACGTACCAAAAACCGACAATAGCGTACAGAATACGGACGAAAATGTACCGACAACCGAGCAACCCCCAACTGACGCCCCCACCGTTCCCACTGAAGAAGAGCGCATGGCAGAGATTGAGGAAATAGTAAAACTTTGGCAGCAAAGCGAATACTATTATTTGCATCACGATTTACTCCTTCCCACCTGTGCGGTATTGCAGCAATACATTGACATCTATAACAACCGCGACAAGTTTATTCGCCTCATTCCCGACCTTCGTTTTATCCAAGAAGAATACATCGAGGATGTGTTTGGTGCAGCGTTCATAGCCGAGATGTTGCAAGCCACCGACACCGACCGCTTGCTTAAAAAGTCGCGTCGCCTTATGGTAGCCTACCTCATTGAGCGCACCTCAGTGCTCACCTTCGACAAACTCACTCGTCAGCAAGCTCACGACGATGCCGTGTCTATTCGCGACAGCATTCTCAAAACCCTTGCCGACCGTAAGGAAGCTGAACAACCACAGCCTACCACTCCCACCGAAACACCCAACACCACACAGTCAGATAGTGGCAAAGGCTTTGAAAACAATCAGCCAGGCACACGCATCTTTGTGTCGCCTATGTTGTATTAAAAGGTTGAACAAAATTTATAGAGCAAATGACAAATGCAACATTAGATTTTAAGTACGAGGATGTGTTGGCACGGTTCAACACATCCTTACAAAAGAAAATAGCGCATAGTGTAGAACTTCTTCGCAAGGCTGAGCGTTTAGCAATGGCCTACGATAGCGAAGATGGATATTTCCTTGCCTTTAGTGGTGGAAAGGATAGTCAATGCCTTTATCATGTGGCAAAGTTGGCTGGCGTAAAATTCAGAGCGCACATGAACCTTACGAGTGTTGATCCGCCCGAAGTAATACGTTTTGTAAAAAAGCAATACCCTGATGTGGAACTTATTAAGCCCAAGGATAGCATCTTCAATATTGCTGTGAAGAAAAAAATTTTGCCTACAATGCGTGTACGTTGGTGTTGCGAAGAATACAAGGAAACTGCTGGTGCTGGAAAGGTTACTCTAATTGGCATACGTAAAGCCGAAAGCAGTCGTCGAGCAAAGCGCAATGAGGTGGAGATTAACAACCATTCGTTTAGTGGCGATTTAATTGGGCTTGAAGCATACCGAAAGGAAAAGACAGAAAAAAACAAGCGCAGAAAAAGAGATCTCGAAAAAAAACAAGTTACCATTGTTAATGCCAATGGGGAACGCACTTTAGGTTGCATACACGGGAAAGAGTCGCTGCTAATCTCACCCATCATTCATTGGACGGATGCCGATGTTTGGACATTTCTCAACACGCTTAACATTACTCATTGCGAACTCTACGATCAAGGTTACGCTCGCATAGGTTGCATACTCTGTCCTATGTCGCAAGTCAAACAAAAATATAAAGAGATGGAGCGTTGGCCACATGTAAAACGAAATTGGATAAAGGCAATTAAGGCTATCCGAAATGGGAGGCTATTCAAAAACGAATATATAGGGTGGAACATCCGCAAGGATTGGCTTCATCTCAAATTGACCGAGGAACAAGAGAATGAAATAGCGGAGAACATTTTTGACTGGTGGATTTCGGGTAAATCTTATAAACAATGGTATGCCGAGAAGTTCTGTCAGCTGAAATTAGATTTTAAAGACAAAGAATAAACTAACACAAATATATCTCTCACAATGGAAAAGATAATCAACACCCTTACCCCTGCCCTCACCACTCGCATGCTCACTGCCGAGCAGCGTGAGGCATTCGAGAAAGGACTGACCTTGTTAGAAGGCACACCCAAGGCACAAGCCTTTGTGCGCGAAAGCCGACGTTTTAAAGACTATCACCGCCGTGTGCGTCAGTTGCTCACCTACTTGCAAACGCTCGACACCACCGATGCGCAACTCTCTCAAAAGCGTCGCGTAGGTCGTCCCACCAAACAAGAGCAAGCCTACTATGCCCAACTGCAAAAGCAGAAGGCACTGCAAGAGGCTAAAGATAGCCTATTCCCTGAACTGAAGCCCGATGTGTCCTTGCAACCCCTCACCTACAACGGCATTGTGGCAGACCCTAATGGCGAGAGCATTGCAGCCACTATGCCCTCTATGAAGCAAATTCGTGTGTTCCTCTCTGCCCCCTTGCAAGAGCAAGTAAACAACATTCGCGCCCTTCGCAATGAAACGGCGGCTAAGGCAGAGCAAGCTAAAACGATGGCTGAAGCCAACGAAAAAGCCGTGGCACAAGGCAAAGGTACGCTCTACACCGAGCAAGAGATAGCCGAACTTGCCACACGAGCCGTGGAGATTGATAGCCATATCCTGCCCGACATCTACACCGCTATTGACCGCGAAATGGGCGAGGTGTATTTACGCCTTAGTCAGCGCACAGGCGACCCAGAATACATTAAATACGTAGAAAAAAACTTCAACATTGCGCCACAAGACCTCCGCACGCAGTTTAAACCGTTTTACGAAAAGGCACAGCAGCGCGATCCGCTCTTTGCGCAAACCGTTGCCGAGAAAATTGCAGCCGACCGCCCCGAAGTGAAAGCCGCTCGCGAGGCAGTAGCGCAGCACAAAGCCAAAGCCGAAGGTATTATCAAATACATTTGTCGCAAAGACAAACCCAGCACAAAAACCCGTGTGAAAGGCATAAAAGAACGCATTGCCAAATTGCGCGAAGAGTTTTCAGACATTGTGACCGAAGACGAAATTAAAGGCTTCGAGGCTATACTGATGAAGACTGAGGAAGAGGCTGGAGTGAATAACTAAAGAACGTATGCAGAATGGAAAAGGACGCATTTCTTACACTGAAAGAAACCTGCAAGCGTGCTTGCCACGAACGCCATGCTTGTGCGAATGGCTACAAGCAAATGTTGGCTTCGGGCAACGTGAGCCAAATGATGGCTACTTGGCGCGATAATTGGGAAGATGTGGTGGAGAGCAAATATGCCGACATCATCCGCACTGAATTGCCCAAACAATATCCTGCCTTGAAGCAAGAGATGAACCAAGCAGGCATCTACTTAAACGAATGCCCAGAAAAAGCACCCGTATTCGTGAGGGTCATTATTACGGATTGTGCCACACCCATTCATATATACGACAGAGCACAAGCCTATGTAATTGGCGAAGCAACCGTAGTGGCGCATGGGCATAGTCAGATTTACAACAACAAGTATAATGCCGTTATTACTTTGCGCGATCATGCTTATGGCAACATTCAAGCAGGCACGGCACAAGCCTTTGACCATTCCGTTCTTAAAAACTACAAACCATTATGAATAGCAAACTTGTAATCCTCGCAGGTGGTAAGCCTATGGTACTTACGGACGACTTTTCGATTAGCGTTGAACTGCAAAATCCTCTGTTCAACGATACTGAAATGTTTTCCTATCCGGTATCATTGCCCTTGGACGGGAACCGCCACTTCTTGAAAAACCCCGACGACATCAACTCCGATATTCGCCCTGTTGATTATGAGCATACACCCATGCGAATTATTGCCGATGGCGTTCCGTTTGCCAGTGGTACTGCTGTAATGCAAGAGGACGAAGAAGTGAGCGACGCGCTATCCGTGAATATTGATGCCAGCACGCAGACGTTTGATGATTTAATTTCGGACTTGAATTGCAATGAGGTGCCTATCCCTTCTCGCTACAAAGACCAACTTTTGATTGGTGAGAAAATTGACGAGGTGAATGTGCAGGTAACTTACAAAACCGATGTGGTTATTAAGTATCAAGGAAAGAAAGGCGACAAGAAGTACGGTTCAGTAGGCGAAGGCTATAATACATCGGCAACTTTTTATCCACAAGCATTGGGTTTTTCGTTTCCTGGCAAATGCGTGGAAGAAGGCGATTTGCATAAGGCAAAACAAGATCCATCTTCACCACGCGTTTATTCAGATGGCAATAGAGTGAACATACCACAGGTGGAGCAATCGTACATCAACGTGAAGGATGCTTATCCGCTAAAGCCTTTTTGCAATGCACGTGTTTGCTACAAGCATTACGACATTGACGAAAATGGTGAAACATCAAGTAAAACGGTTGAGCAACTTCCTGATGTAAAGGAAGATGTGATGTATGAAAATCACGGACCGATATGGGTGCTCGAAGCCGACCGTCCGCAGTCGGGCATTTGCTTCTATGTGTTGTTCTTCCTTGATTGCTTGTTTGAAAGTCTTGGCGTTTCATTCGATAAAGATGCCTTGATGGAGATTGGCGATTTGCGACGTTTGTGTTTCTTCACAACTAAATGTGCCTATAACACCGAACCTTTATATTATGGTACAAAATATGAGAAAGAAGACCCTGAAGTGATAGCTGGACTTAAAAACGAAGGCGATATAAAACTTGGCTTTTTTCAGAAGTCTGCCAAAAATGAAGCTGAATGCAATAAATTGTTCGATGATGTAAATGCTTGGTTAGATAGCCGCGGTTGTGGTGGCCAGTTAGCATTGGAAAATCCTGTGGATAAATCCCTTCAACAAATAGCCTATCACAAGGTTACTTACGAATATGAAACAGTAGTAGACAATCGTTTTAATAGTTCCGTGTCGTATAAGACAAAGGTTACCCAGGTCATCGACCCGACTGTAACAACGGTTGAAGTAGGCAAAGAGGTAGCAAGCATTACCACAAAGTCTACTATTACTGGCGCACAGATGAGTGCAAGTGTTGTGCAAATGTTTGCCAACGAAAAGAATTTTCCCGCAGAGTCTGTATCAACAGTTATTGAATCGCTCGAAAACCAATTTGGCATAAAGTTCGATTATGATTACGAACGAAAAAAGGTTACAGCATATCTTGTGAGAGATGTATTCCGCAAGCAAAATCCCCAACCGCGTCAGTTCAATGCGAATGTTCTCTCCATTGCACAACTCAGCGAAAAGATTACGGGTGTGCGTGTGGGCTATTCGGAAGAAAGCGACAAGAGGGAACAGAAGAATAACATTAGGGATGGCGTAAAAGATTACAACACAGATTACGATTACATAGACTATCCCAAGGAAAGCACCATAACGAGTTTAGCATACAAGGATATTATTCATCAGATTTTCAACAATCAAATGAGTGTCTTTGTAGATAAGAATACGGGTAATAAATATCGTGTAAAGATTGACTCCGACTTTAAAGACAATAACGATATGGATCCTCGTTTGTTCGAGGTGGGAGCCTATAAGGGTGTTGAAGTAGGCGATTGCTCAACCATTAACGATGACTTTGTGCAAGAGTTTTTGTCTGATTTTGTTCCTGTAGGATTTGTAGATGTAAATTACCGTAAGTCTCTTTCTGCAAGTTTCGATACCGTATGCTTTACAGATGCTCCTTCGCAACCCGTTGCAGGTAATAGCATTGAAGGATATGCCACAACAGCTGTGAATGGAAAATTAGCACAAACTATTTTGGCTGCAAATGTAGACGAGGATATGGAGCATGAGTTTATCAAGCAAAACATCCGCAATCCGCTTTCATCAACTGTGGCAGATTTCTATGTAACCGAGGTATTGCAGCTTCGTGAATCATACGACCCTTCCGATACCGATGATGGCAATTCACCCCTTCAAACCCACGATTGGGGATTGAGCATAGCCGTGATGCGTGGCGGTGGAACGGACTCTGACACAGAGAGTTTTGATTACAATTACGATGGCTTCGGTAATAGCAAGTGGCGCACCACCGTGGGCGAATATGCACTCACTGCCGACTCTGTTGATCCTTACGGAAATGTGTATGACTACAACGGAAAGGAAGACGGAATAGGCAACGAAGAACGCTTTTCGCTCAAACCGCGTGCTTGGGTGCAACCAGATTGGGCAGACGCACCGCTTGTGGTGAACGATCCGCTTATAAAGAACAGAGGTTATTTCGACACCTTTATGGTAGATTATGCTTACTTCCTCCTCAATCGCAAAAAATACCGCATCAAGTGTCTTGCTTCGGTAGCGCAGATAGCTGACATTCCCAACCATTGGAAGGAATGGTGGTTGATAGCTGGGAAAAAATGCCTTATCAATAAAGTGTCTACCGACATTAGCGTGACCGACGGCATGGGCGAGGTAGAACTTGAAGTGTATAGTCTTTAATGTATAATGTCTAAATCCTTATAATATGGCAAGAACCGTATCCCTTACATCGGGCAGTATATTCAACGGCAACCCTATTACGTTTCGCATACAGCCTAACGTAATAAACGATAAACCCGCCTTTCACCGCGTGATTGTGGAAGTAACTTGCGGCATGAGCGGTGGAGATTTTGAAACCATAAAAATGTCGGCTCCTGTGGACGAGGAGAAGGAGGATGCCGAGGTAAGCATTGACATTTCCTCTGCCCTACGCACCTTTCGCGACAGCTACACTTACATTCCCGACACCGTGACCTATCCGCTTGTAAAGTTCTGTTTGCGCGTCTATGACGAATACATGCTCAATGGAGAGGTTAAACCTCGTGTGGGTGAGTTGGTGGTGCCTGCCGAGGTAGATGGCAAGCCCCAATACTATTGCACCTTGTTTGGCGCATTCTCCGACATGGAACGCATGGCATCCAACGAGTTTAAAAGTGTAAAAGCCTTTTCGCGCAAACCCACTTCTGCACCTGAGATTGTGGCAGTTGGCGAGAGATATGTGTACACCCCACCCTTTGCCGAAGAATGTGCCTTGCTTAATAGTGCAACGCTCACACCTCCAACTTCACAAAAAACGCTCATTAGCACCGAAGGCTCACAAACCATCAATGGCATTCCGCTCTATGCCTTACCCCAAACCGAGGCAACGAACCGACAAGAGTTCCGCTTCATCAACTCGTTAGGTGTGTTAGAGAGCGTGAGTGTACCCAAGGTGTATAGTAAAAAGCGTTCGGTAGCCTCCAGTTCCTATGCCATTACAAGACAAGAGACCTTCAGTAAGTTTTCGCGCTCGTTTGTCAAGAAGAGCAACAATCGCGAAGCATGGCTCTTTCAAACCGAACCGTTAAACGAGGATTGGCAGCAATGGTACTTGCATGAGTTCTTGATGAGCGAATACATTTGGGCGCACATCAACAACCAATGGGTACCATGCACTATCACGCTCGAAGAGGACGAAACTTATTACAACAGCACCGAAAATAATCCGCTCACTGTGTCGTTTACCGCTCAACTCGACATTAACGGAAGTCCTATGCTCTAATGTAGTCATACACATACATACGCTTTGTTTCTTTTTTTGTTTCCAGCCCGAAGCACACCTCGCGTGGTGAATGCTTCGGGCTTGCTTTATGTCCTTATTTCAACAAAGCAAATATCTAATTTTGACATACAAACAACTGAAAAAACCTACAGCGATGATCAATAAAAAGACCTTTATTTTCGCAACGCTTGCCGAAGCCTTAAAGTTTAAAATTGGGGCTAACCCAAGCAACACCACCTATCGTTTTGGGTCTTTCTCTGCGAATGCTGTAATATCAAGAGGTGAACCAGACATTCCCTATTACTCTGAAATTCTCATTCGCGAAACCAACCAAATATGGAGGTGCAACCAATTTTGGCTGAATGATGTGGAGCGCAGTCCCGACAACGACCTTGCAACCGAACGTGCTGAGCGCACGGCAGCCGACACCCATCTGCAAGAACAGATTGATATACTTTCGTCGAACGATGATGTGTTCACTGCTTACCAAGCACAAGAAACAAAGGAACGCAAAGAGGCTGACGAGAACTTACAAACGGTGTTGCAAAACCAACAAGCAGCCATAGCCTCGTTAGGATTGCGAGTAGACGGACTGGCAGGAGTGTTAATTACAATGGAGGAATATCGTGCCATTAAGCCCAAACTTTTTCAAACCTATTATGTGGCACGCGATGAAACCGACAAAGCCAAACTAAAGTGTTGGCGCATCTATTTACGTTCGCAACTCATTGGCGAGTTCGAGAGCAGTGGAAAGCTCACCATGCCCAAGTTCCCAATGCGTTTTCCTTTCCGCTTTGCATAATGTCATTTTTTTAAAAAACCATCAAAACTAAATAGCTAATGGCAACTGATTTCACCAACATCAACGATCTTCTTAAAAAGACGAATAATGAAGAAGCGACTGAAGAAATTGAATCTTCGGGCGTGCCTACGAATGAATGCCTCACTGCCGACGAATTTGTCAATCAGATTGTAACCCCCATACAGGAGTTGCAATCCGATGCAAAGAAAACGGTTAAGACGGTCAAGTTTAACAACGTGAGCTACGAACCCGATGAAAATGGCGTAGTATCGTTTAAGATGGAGGGTAAGATGCCCACGGTGCAGACTTCAGCGAATGGCACGAATAAGAACTACATCTATTCCACGAACGATAGTGAGAGCACATACACAGTGCTTAGTGGCAAAATATGGATGTACACACACACTGACCGCAACTTATTCTTACGGTTCAAGAATTGGGGTGCAGAGAACGACACCAATGCAACCAATTACAACCAAGTATTGTTATGTTATTTGGTAAACAAGAACAGAGACGGTCTGATGGACAAGTATGTATTTGCTCGCATTTTAAATAACTATCTTGCAGAAGGGTTGAATACCACTGACAAGGTGATTGTGAACTACACAAACTTTGCTGAAAGTGGCAATAAACAACTTGAACTCACTAAGGCAACCACGGCTAAGGCAGGTGTGATGACTGCTGCTCAGGTAACTGCGCTGAATAAGGCGAGTGCAGACATACAAACGTTAGTAGGTCGCATTACAGCACTTGAAAAGAAGGTGGCAGCATTAGAGGCTAAATAAGAGAGGAAATGGAGACAGTACAGCTGATATGTACGATAGTGTCGAGGGTGGCTTTGCCGTTGTTAGGCGTACCCACACAAACTCACCATTCAGCAAATTGTGGAGATGCAAGATGCACCCGACAACAGCCACGTCTACCTTTTGCAACAAGGCATATTCTACCATCCCTTCAATCAGAGTGCGGTGTTTTTCCAAGGCATCACAGAATATAAGGTACGACGTATGAAATGGCGCAACACCTATGTAGAACAGTTTGGCATTCCCTGCAATGTGATTGACGGAGTATTGCACCGCTTGCAACGGAAGCACCCCACTTTTCCATAGAACTGCCTCGTGAGGTGGTGCAAAACATCCCCTACGAAACCTTCGCACCACACGTCCCACTCGCTCCCATTCACGCTAATGTTCCGCAAGTCGTTTGCGATGTCATTCTTTCGTTGAATGCTGACACTGCGCCAGCCGAAAAACTGCGCAACACCATTCTCTATTTGCAACAAATGCTCCGCCACAAAACATAAGGCAGAGAGTGACACCCTCCCCCCCACACGCAACAAATGTCCTTGCATCCAATAGCAAATGTTTTACTTTTGTTCAAGTTTTAAAAAACAAGAACAAAATAGTAAAACATTTTTTTTATGCTTTATTCAATCACCTCAAACAATTTGCACATCATCAACTCCTACGATTATCGCCAGGACGAGATGCTTAACGTGCTTTGTAAAATATACTGTCGCCATGCCGATAGTAAGGTATGGACGCGTACATTCGCCTCGCTCGAAAACGAATGGTGCGTACACAACGCTCTTTACCGCTTGCACCTGTTGCGCAGTCGCACTGCCGATGTGGATCTTAACTATCCCTGCCGTGCCGAATGGCTCTACAACTTGTTAGCTCCTCTCGCTCGTCTCATCATAAAGTAAAACTCAACAGCACATGACAACCGAAGCAACCCCACAGCAAGAGCGCATTATGACCGAAGCCACCCCACAAGATTATTGGCTTGCTAAAAATGCGCTCTTCATTGAACGTAATGCCAATGCCAACCCTGACTGCATTCAAGCCGCTTGTGTGAGCGGCGCACAAATTTTGGTGTACATAAAAGGTGTGATAGGCTATGATGCCGGACACAACTATCAACACTGGACGCTGCAAGCCTCGCCCACCGTGTTTGGCACCCACACCGAAAAATATGTGTATGCAGCCATTCCGCGACCCGAAGCTACCGACAAACGAACTGCCCTGGTGGTGTTCCCCTCAGAGCGCATTGATGTGTATGGAAAAAATGCAGCCGAGGAGCAAATCGGTTCTACCGACTATTATTACATCTTTTTGCAAGGCATTCTCACATCGTCGGGCGACAATGGCAGCATCAACCGCGAATGGAAACAACAAGTGGTTACGGGCTATCTTTCGTCGGACGAAGCCATCAATGCAGGTCCCACTGAGAGCAAATGGTTTAAATATAGCTCGGTCGATGACTATGTAACCTTCCTTAAAAACCTCACCATGAAGGCTGGCACTGTCTTTGTGCAACTCTTTGCGCGTGCGCTGACCATTGTGTCGGGTGGAAGCATCACCTTCGAGGGGAAAGAGGGACAGATAACTGGTATAACCACTGACGACACAGAGCTAAACTCTACCACCGACATTGTTACGCCTAAATACCTCGATGACCATGCGCTTTCTAAGCAGCACGACGACCGCACCGACCACGACCTGGCAATGAAAAATCTCACCGTGAACGGCACGGCAGATGTGTTTGGCAACACCCTTCTGCGTGGCGATCTTGCCGTAGGAACTGCCGAACAACCCCAAAATGCTCATGTATTGGGCAACCTTGAAGTGGGTGTGTTCAACAAAGGCGTGCAAGGAGCCAAGGTCGATTTTTATGGTAATGCCGAGTTCGAGAGCATTGTGGGACGCTCCTTCCTCGAAGTACCCGAACTGCGCTACAACCGCACCACTATCACCGTGGGTAATAAGTGGCAAACCGAGGGTGCTGGCATCATTGAAAAGGTGTGGACGCTGCACGACCTCCCCACCCTCATCAATAGTAGCACCGAGGGCATAGCACGTCTAAAACTCGAAGCAGGCGAAATTGGAGCCATAGCCGTTGACGATAAATGCCAAGGTGTGTTCCATATTGAGGGCATAAAGAACGACCCCTCGACCACCGACACCCGCGATGGTAACTTTCACTTTGCAGGATTCAAGACCATCTATTTTGTGGTGAAGGAAATTTACACCGCCACTACCCTACCCGCCGAAGTAAAAGCCTTGATGGAGGAGGGAGAGACGATTGGCGAACAACAATACTTCCGCTACGAATTGCGTGCCGCCACCTGTGCCTCGCTCCCTGCTGAAAATCGCAACCATTGGACGGACGCCACGCACCCCCAACCCACCATGCACTTTGCGGCATACGCCAACGCCACCAACTCCGACCGCCAAGCATCGCGACTCACTACTACTACCTATCAGTTGCACTTGGCGGGCATGACCGATTGGACGTACACCGAGCAGAAAATGCGTCTTATCATCGGTTGGCTCACAGGCTTCAGTTTCCTGCAACAAGTGTGGGATAAAGACAAAGGCGAGTTTGTGCAAGTGACTAAGGAACTCAATGGCGAAGGCATAGCCACGGGCAACATTTACATGTGGGGTTCGATTGACCAATTCGACCGCGTACCCCAACTTGTGGCGCAGCAACTCTACTTCCGTGCCACACAAACCTCGCAATCTCCCGAAGGCATCGTGGTGAATGCCGACACACACCTGAGCTACGCCCTAAACGGTTGGCAACGCGACCCTATCACCCCATCTGCCACCGACCGTTTTGTGTGGCAACAATGGCTCTACACCTACAGCGATGGCACTTACCAAGTGAGCGAAGTAGCCTTTCATGCAGCCGACCCCACTGCCCTCTCGGTGGTGCTGAGCCAAAACATTGTGAGCGTAGCCCTAACCGATTGGTACGACCCTTCAGCTCCCGACGACATCTCCTTTACGCTTACGGCACGTATGCTTGCTGGCGAAAAGCCACTGCCTATTACAAAAGCCACCGCCACCTATGGCAATACCGAGGCTACGACCGATAACGGCTCTGTGCAAATGAACTACACCGCTACCATTGCCCCCGATGGCATGACAGTGGACTATCACATCACCATAGCAGGCTTTGTGGGGGTGTCGGTGAATGGTGCAACGCCCGAAGACGCTTTCATCACCTTTGCCCTCACCTCGGCCTTTGGCACTGCCACAGCAGTAGCCACCATTGCGCAAAACCGTGAGGGAGATGCTGGGCAAGATGGTGCCGATGGAGCCAACGGCATGAGTGCCTTCAATATCTCAGTCAATCCACTTTCGGTAGCCCTAAAAAAGGCAAGCGAAGACCAACACTTTACCATCGAAGTATTTGTAGCGCAAGATGGCAATCGCCTTACACCTCAAACCGAATATGAGGTGTCGCGTCCCCAATGCCCCAGCTCCGTTGTGCTCAATCAGTTAGACTACAGATCAGATAAAAGCTACCTTGCCGATTTTTACGTCATTGCCGGAAGTATAGCAAATGGTAACATAACCTTCACTGTGACCGATAAGCATACGGGTGTGGTATATCCCCAAACAGTGCCTATTGCAATGGCACAAGATGGAGACCCCGGCAAGCCTGGTGCCGATGGCACGGGCATACTCTCAGCCGATGTTATGTATGTGCTTGCCAGCAGCAATGCCAATCCTCCTGCCGATAACGCTGGCTGGGTAACTACCTTTAGCCAATTACATTTAGCGGAGAATACCTTTGTGTGGAGTTGCACCAAAATAGAACTGACTGACGGGCGCACCCTGTATTCTGGCAAACAATGCTTAGGCGCAAGTGCCGACTTTGCCTCAGTAATCGAAATGTATGCCGTGGGCGACAGCAGTACTACCCCACCCACCACGGGCTGGGGTACCACCTTTACACCGCAAAAGAACAAGTGGCTGTGGACGCGCAACCGCATTCTGTGGACAGGTGGCTCGTCAAGCTACACAGATGCCATTTGTATGGGCTACTTTGGTCAGGATGGCTTGGATGGCAATGATGGCAATGGCATCGTGGCGCAGGTGAGCTACTTTGCTGCCACAGAGCGTTCTCAAATCCATGCGTTTACCGACTTGGATGAAAAGGAATGGAGTACGACCTTCCCCACCACAACCGACGAAAAGCCCTACGTGTGGAAGTGTGTGAAAACTACTTACACCCAAGCCAACGCCACCTACTCCACCCCAGAGCTGATTACCACCTATCATAGTGGCGACAATTACAACCTCATTGAAAACGCTGCCTTTGTCGACAGCAACCACATGAGCGCCTGGGACGTGGTGAGCCAGTACACCGTAGTTAGCGGACAAACACCGCCTACCGACAAGGGGCGTATTGACACGAAAAACCGCTGGTTGCAGCACAATTCCTACTACGACCAATGCGCGTCAACGGGTGATACCGTCAACTATAAGGACGTGCTGCAACAGCCCATTCATTCGCCCGCTAACGGAGTAAAAAAACTGGCGGGCGGACAATGGTACACCTTTAGTTTTTGGGCAAAAAAGCTATCTACCAATATCAGAATCTTAGACCAAAGCAATGCGTATGGCTTTGCAGAGCGCAAGGTGTTCTTGGTAAAGGGTACAACTTACGACCTAACGGTGCTTGGCAGTATTAGCAAAGAAGCGAAAAAAAACGGAAAGTCGCTGCGTACCTACATTTATGATGCGAATTGGGAGCAGATGGCATTTGTCGACATTACCTCCATCTCCCTCTTCAGTGCCACCACCCAGTTTGTGCCAAAGACGACGGGCTTTTACTCCATTCAGAGCTACTTGTACGACCAATCCGAACCGCGCGTGGGATTGGCCACGGTCGTATCATACATCGTGAAAGGGGGCGACGACCTGCAAACGTTCATTTATCCATCGGCTATTGACCCCTCGGCTAAAATGATTTTAGATGGGGTAGAACAAGACGCTACACCCGCTGACGGTAGATGTGGGTGGCAACTCTCCTCAGAGTGGAAACGCCACACGTTGACCTTTAAAACCAAAGCCACCCTCCCCTCTACCGACCAACAGTATGTTCTCTTTCGTTTGCCCCCTGCCCTGCACGAGCAGCTTTACAGCAACGCATACATTTGTATGCCCAAACTTGAGAGCGGCATGTTTGCTACGGGCTTTATTGATGGCTTGAGCGACCTGAAGGGCGAAAGGGGCTACACGGGGGTGACTGTGCGACGCAGTGAGTGGCAAGTGGGTGTGATGTACCGCAACGACTCGGAGGAGGGTTCGGTGGATGCTGATGGCCACCGCTATCTCGACGAAGTGTCTATTACAGACCTTGCATCGGGCAAGCCCGAATGGTTTTTGGCACGTCCCTCGCATAACGGCATCACCTCGTCGGAAGCCAACAAGCCCACAGCTAATGGCAACGACTATTGGGAGCCCATTAACGACCTACGTCCGCTCCGCACCTCGTTTGCCGACATTATGACGGCTTTCATTAACTACCTGCAAGTGTCGCAAGTGCAAATTGTGGACGAGAATAATGTGCCGTATGGTGCATTTGGTGGAGGAAAAGATGTGGACTACCCCCTGTGGTTTGGTGGACCAACGGTAGACAAAGCGGTGGTGAAGTTTGGCAAAAATGGCAATGCTTATATTGGGCAGAACTTTAGTGTAGAGAGTCAGAATGTGAATGTCACGGGCAACCTTCATGTCAACTCGCTCTTCTTGAAGCAAGGTGACTTGATAACGAATGGCAATAAAAAGTACTTAAACCTCGACAACCACACGGGTAACTATTTTGTGTTGCCAGACAACGAGAACGTATACTTGCCTGCCCCAACTGGCTACGAGGGTATGCAACTTACCGTGTTCTTAGGTAGAAGCTTAAATGGTAAATATTCCGCATTGAGTAGTGAACAGGGCATTTTTATTCCTTACTACACCATGGCAGAACACACGGGCGTGTTCGCCACTCAAAGCATGAGTGCTAAATGCCTAAAGAGTCTTGATGGCTTAACCTCCATCACGCTGGTTGCCGCCAAAGCCTATGGTGCGCAAAACATATTGGTATGGGCAGCGACCGCACATCAAGGCATTATAGCCATATCTGACGGACCCACGCCCGAAGCTGCTTATGCCAACGCTCTCAGTATGGCTCTTTTGCCAGACGGACGATTGATTTCTTACGAAGAGTAATGATTAACGCGCACAAAAAAATCCGCCTACTTTCACAAGCAAGCGGATTCATAAAAACATTTTAATACTTGCATAGTTTTATGGACTATGAAGCATGCTGCAAAATTAAGAATTATCTTTTGCTCTAACAATAGCAAGTCAAAAAATACACAAAGAAATATAGTTTTTAATTTGTGCCGTGTGTCATTTTATGCACAAAAAAAATCCGCCTACCTTCACAGGCAAGCGGAAATAAAAACATAAAAAAACAATTAGTTATACAAATATAATTCAATATTGGATATCGAATCGTCCTTATGTTTGCAAAGGTAAACATTATTTCTTATTCTACAAAATGTATGCTGCACTAAAATTAAAAAAAAATCCACCTATCTTCGCAGACGGGTGGAGAGCATGGAATTAGTAAATAAGACATTATCAGTACCAAACACTGATTTATAAGTTGCGATACAAAGGTAAATATTGTTTTTGGTCCTACCAAGCCTATGTTATGAATTTTCAAAATTGATTTTATAACTTTGCTACGTAAGATTTTTTCAAGCCAAATCATTAGGTTGCCATTAGGTTGGTAGGGATTTCTTGCCTTTTAAAATTCACTTCCATTTAGGTGGATATTTTATTAACATTTTAAATTTTAAAACCATGGCAAAGATTACTTTAAACCATGCTTTTGAGACTATGAGCGGGAAGCTTTGCAGAAAAGGCTCTACTTATGTAGCTCTCAACAAACAGACGGGCAAAATGTACACTGCTGAGTATCATGCTCGCGACATTACCAACAGTGAGGCGTTGCAACAAGTGAAGGCCACCTTCACCCAACGTTCTAAATTTGCCTCGTCGTGGTGGAATGCCAACAAGCCCTCCACCGCCAATGCCGCAGGCACCGCCAACTATCAACTGGTAATGAAGGCTTACAAGGGGCAACATAAGGTGGGCAATCCGTATTCCTACCTCCGTTCGCTCGTATCGCCCGACCTCAAAGTAATGCTTGGCGACCTCGACATTACGGGCAACATCACATCGGGCGGTGGCAGCAGTAGCACCACCACTCCCTCCAAGCCAGGTGGCGAAGGTAATCTCGATGCCTAACCGTCTCCACTCTCATTCTTTGTTGAGTGATTAAATCTGAAAGGCGCACTCCTCGTCCTCGCTTCGTGCGAGGGTGATGAGTGCGCCTTGCTTTGTGTGTTTGTTTATGCGTTTGTGTGTTTGTGTATTTGTTTGTTTGTGCATTTGTGGTTTTGTGCATTTGTGCATTTGTGTATTGTTACGCTTCGGGTAGCAATACCACCCCAATGCGCACTTGCTTTCCGCAGTGTGGGCAGAACACGGGGTTGGCTTGCATCAAAGGCACTGAAGCCGCATTCACCACGCTTTCGCCTTGTGTTTGTGTGGTTGTTTTCGTAGTGTCATTTGCCACTGCTTCAGCCTTGTTTGCATTTTTTCCGTCCCCCATCTCGTCAATAGGATAGAACAAATCCGTTACATCGCACCCCATTTTCTCACACAACTCCTCCAACTTTTTAATGGATGGGTTGCCGTTGATTATATTTTGAATGATGTTAGGAGCGCACATGTTGGCATAATCTGCAAAGGCTTTTATGGTTCCAAATCTTTCTTTAATAGCTCTTCGCACGTCAATTTTTGTTTTCATAAGCATATATATTATTTTTTTCTGTGCAAAAATACTACAAATATTTCATATATTAGTATCTGTCTCTTATACACATCTCCGAGCCCACGAGACATGCGCAGA
>ERZ1027181.9-NODE-9-length-80002-cov-19.897920_pt1 | contig 80002 bp, 68 predicted proteins | sample MGYA00519247_ERZ1027181 | MGnify/ENA primary metagenome ERZ1027181 (study PRJEB26926, sample SAMN06164415) | human gut metagenome | biome: ENVO:00009003; feature: ENVO:2100002; material: ENVO:00002003 | host: Homo sapiens | place: USA | collected 2012 ...
AAAAGTGGCGCTATTGCAGCAAAAAACGGCTCTTTTGCGAGTCTGATTTCATAACGCTTCGTTCGAAAACCGTATAACACACTGTGTATAAGCACGTTGTCTTTAAACGCTCAAAACTCAAGAATTTCGCGCCAAAGATTTTGTTGTGCGCTGGGCTCATAGTATTGAGCATTAGAAATGCAAATATTGTATACTGCAGAACCACCGAAGAGCTTACTTTGTCTTCACGATGTCGAAGAGATACGTAAGCTTTATTACGATGTTTGAGTGGTTGGAGCGGGCGAAATAGTCGCGCTTTGAGTCGCCGTAGATGTTGCCAAGACCGTAATAATAGCGGCCTTCGAGGAGGAAATGGCCTACTCGCGGAAGCGCCAGCTCCATTCCTAAGCCGGCTGCAATGCCGTAATCGAACTTGTTCTCTACGGACATCGTGTCCTGAGCGCAAGTCAGATTGGAGCGGTCAGCGAGGTTGCGGTCGGCAAAGTTGAAGTTTGAGACGGTCTTCTCGCCGAGCAGATAGCCGAACTGCGGACCTGCCTTGAAGAAGAACTGCATGCCCTTACGCTCCTTACCCCAGGCGAGGTGCGCGAAGATGGGCACCTGTATGTAGTTGAGGTCGCGCTGGTAAGCCTCCGCCAGTCCTGTCTTGGCGTTGATGACAGGCTGGTCGTCGGAGGTGAGGATGTTCTCCTTCCATCCTATTCGGGCGTAATTCACCTCCGCCGCAATGGAGCAGATGGTGCTGAAATACTTCTCGCACGTATAGCGCATGGACAGTCCCATGGTGATGCCACCATGTCCCTGCTGCGTCACCTTCGGCGTAAAGCCCACATTACTTATTATATAGCCGGCATTCACACCGACAGAGAGGTCGTTGCGGTGGTCGCCAATCTGTGCGTCTGCGCTGACGTGAGACATCATGAGCAAGACTACGGCAGCGGCAAGACCGCATATTCTGTGTTTAAGACTTTTCATTCTTAATGGTTTGTTATGAATCAATAGCTTATCGACTCTATGCTGCGGTTGTTGCAGTAATGCACGAGCATGAACGATACGTTCTGCATGCCTCCGTCAGACACGCGCATAAACTTCAGCGGGGTCTGCATGGGGGCGTACGTGGTCTGCTGCTTCGTGCCCTTGAAGGCTGATCCGTACGTGCTGATGCCGCGCAGGAAGAACTGTGCCTGGTCATAACCCGTGATGGCAAAGCGGGGAAGCGCCTCACGCATGTCCGACTTGAACCACTGGCGATAAATGCGCTCGAAGTTCTTGGTGCGCTGTGCCACGGAATTATAGTAGAAGGATGTGGGGATGTATGTGTCGTACTTGTGATAATACTCGGTGTAAGGCTTCGTGTACATCAGCCATTCCGTATAGCCAAAGAGCGACACGCGCATAGCTGGGCTTGACTTCTTCAGAATGTCAAGCTTGGCAAACACCGAGTTAAGCTCCGGCGAACGTGCCGTATTGAGCACCACCACGTTACGCTTAGTAGTGTTGAACGCCTTGGCGAACATCGGGTCTGACGACTTCAGGTTGGTGATGCTGCATGTTATGCCCTTCTCCTGAAGACGCTTGCGGAGGCTGGTGGTGAAGGTGCCCTTGTTGCTGGTGGCGTCGTTACAGTCAACGACCACCACGTGCGAGTCAGAGAAACGCTCCATGAAGGCGTTCACGGCTACAGCCGTAAGCTGCTCCAGCGACTGATAGACCTGGAAGATGTGGTCGTTCTTAGCCACCTCGCCACCGTTGATGGAGAACGGGATGACCAGCTTTATGTCGTTCTTGCGGCAGAAGTCGGCTATGGGCTTCACCTGCGGCGTATAGAGCGGACCGAAGATGATGTCGCACTTGGCTGCAGCAGGATCGGCAAGCGTAGTAGCCACATTGGCGTCAATGGGCACGTTCCATGCCTGCACGTTGGTCTTGATGCCCTGTGCCTTAAGGCTGTCACATGCCATCAGCACGCCGCGATAATACTCCACCATGCGCTGTCCGTCGCCGTCAACATTGTGAAGCGGAAGCATCACGCCCACACGCACCACGCCCATTTCCTTTTTCTTGCCGGCAGCGGTCGCAGACGGCGTAGCAGGACGAGAGGTCTCAGGAGTCTGCGCCGGGGTGTTCACCTTGCTCATCGTGGGGAACGGGATAAGGAGCTGGTCGCCCTTCTTAAGCACATAGTCAGACTTCTTCATGCCAGGATTGGCGTTCTGAAGTTCTTCTATGGTGATATTGAATTTCTTGGCAATGCCGTATATCGTGTCTTTCTTCTTCACCTTGTAAAGGTCCTGCCACTTCACATTCTGACCGCCTGACACCATGGCGACCGCGAGGGCACACATGCATAATAGCATTCGGAGATGACGTCTCATATTGTTCTGAATTTTAGTTTGTATACCTTGATTTTTGTGCAAAAGTACATAAAATATATTGTTCTGAGAAATTTTTCATTAACTTTGCATAATAACCAAACAGGCATGAATATGAAACACATCATAATACTTCTTGTCGCCCTTACCTGCTCGTTCCTGCAAGTAAAGGCTGACGACATCCCCACCATCGACCCACAAGCCACTTTCATAACCTCCGAAGGAGAAGAGACGGGCACGAGCTATCAAGGTTCGGCCCCGCTCACCGTACGCTTCGCTGCCAACGCGGAGAACGTGGGTGCATGGAGCGCGCACTACGAATGGAGATTCACGAAGGAGGGAAACGACTCGCCCTACCTTGTCAGATATGAGGAGGACACGGAATATACGTTCACGGAGGCTGGCGCTCACCGCATAGTGCTGTATGCCACGTTCACCAACGCCGGCGACACGGTGGCTTACACAGAGGAATACTGGTCGGAGAACACGCCCATTACCGTATCTATTTCAGAGAGCAAGCTGGACATGCCCAACGCTTTCTCGCCTAACGGCGACGGCATCAACGACATATATAAGGCTAAGAGCGGACATCAGAGTCTGGTGGAGTTTCATGCCTACATCTTCAACCGTTGGGGACAGAAGCTCTACGAATGGACCGACCCTGACGGAGGATGGGACGGCAAGTATAACGGAAAGGACGTAAAGCAGGGCGTCTACTTTGTGCTCGTAAAGGCAAAGGGCGCTGACGGAAGAAAATATAACATCAAGAAAGACGTAAACCTGCTTAGAGGTTATACGGAAACTTCAGGAACGACGGGCGGCGAATAAGCCCCTGACACACTACATCAAAGCTTACACATGAGAGATATGAGCAACAACGACATGGAAGAGGGCAAAATAAACGTATGGGGCGCACGTGTGCATAACCTTAAGAACATCGACGTGGAGATTCCGCGCGGCAGCCTTACGGTCATCACGGGCCTTAGCGGTTCGGGCAAGTCGTCATTGGCGTTCGACACCATTTACGCTGAAGGACAGCGCCGATACATCGAGACGTTCTCGGCGTATGCACGCAACTTTCTCGGCGACATGGAACGTCCGGACGTTGACAAGATAACCGGACTCAGCCCTGTAATCAGCATAGAACAGAAGACCACCAACCGCAATCCACGGTCCACGGTGGGCACCACAACGGAGATTTACGACTATCTCAGACTGCTTTTCGCACGTGCAGGCACGGCTTACAGCTATGCCACCGGCGAGAAGATGGTAAGGTATACAGAGGAGAAAATCATCGACATGATTGAGACCGACTATGCCGACCGACGCATTTACATTCTCTCCCCTCTCGTAAGACAACGTAAGGGACATTACCGCGAACTCTTCGAGAGCTTGCGGAGGAAAGGTTATCTCTATGCCCGTGTGGACGGGGAGATAAAGGAGATAACGCAGGGCATGAAGACTGACCGATACAAGAACCACAACATTGAGGTGGTTATTGACAAGATGCAGATGCGCAAGGGCTTCGAAGACCGACTCAGAAAGACCGTAGAGACTGCCATGAGGCAGGGCGACGGACTCATTATGATTCTGGACAAGGACTCTGGCGTGGCGAAGAACTTCTCAAAGCGACTTATGTGTCCGACGACGGGTCTCAGTTATCGCGACCCGGCTCCTAACATGTTCTCATTCAACTCGCCTGAAGGTGCCTGCCCGAAGTGTAAGGGTTTAGGATACGTCAACGAGATTGACATGAAGAAGGTCATTCCCGACGACACCTTATCCATATATCAGGGAGCCATTGTGCCGTTGGGAAAATACAAGAACCAGATGATTTTCTGGCAGATAGGTGCCATACTGGAGAAGGCGGAATGCACGCTGAAGACTCCCGTGAAGGACATTCCGGAGGATACGCTCGACGAAATCCTCTATGGTTCGCTTGAATCGGTAAAAATAGACAAGGAACTGGTTCACACCTCTTCCGACTACTTCACAACGTTCGACGGCGTGGTAAAGTATATGCGCTCCGTGATGGAGAACGACGACACGGCAAGCGGGCAGAAATGGGCTGACCAGTTTCTCGCTGTATGTCAGTGTCCGGAATGTCAGGGCATGAGGCTCAACAAGGAGTCGCTCTCTTATCGTGTCTGGGACAAGAACATCTCTGAACTTGCCAACATGGACATCAAGACGCTCATGACTTGGCTGGACGAGGCGGAGAAGCATCTGGACGAACGTCAGAAAGCCATAGCTACGGAGATACTCAAGGAGATACGCACACGCATAAAGTTTCTGCTGGATGTCGGACTGGACTATCTGTCGCTCAACAGACAGTCTGCCACGTTGTCCGGAGGCGAGAGCCAACGAATAAGGCTTGCCACGCAGATAGGCTCGCAACTCGTGAACGTGCTCTACATTCTGGACGAGCCGAGCATCGGTCTGCACCAAAGAGACAATGAGCGCCTGATACGCTCGCTGAAGGATCTTCGCGATATCGGCAACACGGTGGTGGTGGTGGAGCATGACAAGGACATGATGCTCAGCGCCGACTATATCATCGACATCGGTCCGATGGCAGGACGCAAGGGTGGCGAGGTGGTGTTTCAGGGCACGCCGAAGGACATGCTCAAGACGCACACCATAACAGCCGAATATCTTAACGGCATACGCACCATTGCCGTGCCCAAGGAAAGACGCAAGGGCAACGGCAAATTCATAACCATACGCGGAGCCAAGGGCAACAACCTGAAGAACGTGGACGTCAGCTTCCCGCTTGGCGAACTGATAGTGGTGACGGGTGTGAGCGGTTCGGGAAAGTCTACTCTCATCAACGAGACGCTACAGCCCATCCTCTCACAGCATTTCTATCGTTCGCTGAAGAAGCCGATGGCGTATGACAGCGTGGAAGGCATAGACAATATAGATAAGGTGGTGAACGTCGACCAGTCGCCATTGGGACGCACACCACGATCAAATCCTGCCACTTACACGGGCGTGTTCAGCGACATCCGATCGCTCTTCGTGGGTCTGCCGGAAGCCAAGGTGCGCGGATATAAGCCGGGACGCTTCTCCTTCAACGTGAAGGGAGGACGCTGCGAGACGTGCAAGGGCAACGGTTATCGCACGATAGAGATGAATTTTCTGCCGGACGTGATGGTGCCCTGTGAGGTTTGCCACGGCAAGCGATATAACCGCGAGACTCTGGAGGTGCGCTATAAAGGCAAGAGCATTGCCGACGTGCTGGACATGACCATCAATCAGGCTGTGGAATTCTTCGAGAACGTGCCTGCCATACTACAGAAGATAAAGACCATTCAGGACGTTGGATTGGGATACATCAAGCTCGGACAGCCTTCCACTACGCTGTCCGGCGGCGAGAGCCAGCGCGTAAAGCTTGCCACCGAACTGAGCAAGCGCGACACGGGCAAGACGCTCTTCATCCTGGACGAGCCTACCACCGGTCTGCACTTCGAGGACATCCGTATTCTCATGGACGTGGTGCAGAAACTCGTCGACCGTGGCAATACGGTGGTAATCATCGAGCACAACCTCGACGTCATAAAACTGGCTGACCACATCATCGACATAGGTCCGGAAGGCGGAATATGCGGCGGACAACTTGTGGCGCAAGGCACACCGGAGGAAGTGGCTAAGTCAGGAAAGGGATTTACGAGCAGGTTCATTGCTGAAGAGCTTGGCTTGAAATAAGCAAACATAATAAGGAGATAATAAATGAAAATAGAAATAAGAAACCTTAAGAAGATGTTCGGAACCAAGACAGCCGTGGACATAGAGAAAGCGGACATCCATGACGGAGAGATTCTCGGACTCGTGGGAAACAACGGAGCGGGAAAGACCACGCTCTTCCGCCTTATTCTCGACCTTCTGAATGCCGACGAGGGAAGCGTGCTGCTTACGCCGAACATGACGGACGGCACAGAACCGACACACATCAATCCTGCCATGAGCGAAGACTGGAAGCCCTTCACGGGATCGTACATTGACAGCAGCTTCCTCATCGACTTCCTTACAGCTGAGGAATATCTGGAGTTTGTGGGTAAGGTTTCGGGCATGTCGAAGGAGGACGTTCACAAGGAAATAGCCCAATACGAGACGTTTATGAACGGTGAGGTATTGGGACAGAAAAAGTATATACGCGACTTCTCTGCCGGTAACAAGCAGAAGGTGGGCATCGTGGCTGCATTGCTCACACGCCCGCAACTCGTCATCCTCGACGAACCGTTCAACTTCCTCGACCCCAGCAGTCAGAACCATCTGAAGAAGCTGCTCGTGGAATATAACAAGACGGAGGGTGCCACCATACTTATTTCGAGTCATAACCTGCAGCACACGACGGACATCTCTACACGCATCACGCTTCTGGAGCATGGCGTCATCATAAAGGACCTTGACAATAAGGACGGAGGCGCTGAGAAGGAACTGGAGGAATATTTCAATGTATAGCCAACGTCTATACATTATATAATAATATCCCCTACATTATCTTATAGCCATAAGCCGAGCGATACATGTCCTTCAGATAATAAGAGAGGCAGAAGAAGAGGGTTATCGCCACGTAAACAAGGACGAGTTGCGTGCCGCTGAAGCTGATGTTGTCAATGCTGGCGCCCGGAATCGTAGCTATCCAGTCGAGTGAAGCATTGAGAACAGCGACAATACGGTCGAGCAAGTAGGCTATCAGACGCGGAAAGAACGGCAGACTGACGAACGCCATAATGTAGAAAACGAGCGACAGATAGACTATGAGCGTGACGGCAGGGATGGCTATGTAGTTGGCTAAAAGGAAATAACAGGAGAAGCGCCCGAAATAATAAATGATGATGGGGGCTACCATCACCTGAGCAGCCATCGACACCTTGAACATCGTCCATATCCAGTCCACCACGCGATGACTCTGAAGATAACGCGGCTTGATGATGTAATGGAAGCGCTCGTTGAACGCCAAGATGCCGAAGACGGCAAGGAACGACATCTGAAAGCCTACGTCCCAAAGGCTCATCGGATTGCCAAGGACGAGCACCACGACTGCTATGCCCAACGAATTGAGCGACTGCGGTTTGGCTGACATCAATCCGAAGAAGGCAAAACACGTGTACATGACAGCCGAACGCACGATGCTGGACGACATGCCCACCATCAAGGCATAAGCCCAAATGGACAGAATAAGGACCAAATTGCCGATTATAAGACGACCCATAGACGACCCGAACGGGATGAGAATGGCGGCAAGAAGCATGAATATTATGCCGAGATGAAGACCGGAAAGAGCGAGTACGTGAGACACGCCCACTACAGAATAGGTTTCGCGGGCTGCATCCGAAAGGGCTGTCTTATCGCCCAACGTCATCGCTCCCACTATGGCGTAAGCGTCATCACTCACCCCGTAGGCGGCAAGGTGGGTCATGGCTTTACGCCGAACTCGGTCGAGCATGATGGACAGGCGTTTCGGCATTGACAGACTGTTAAGGCTGAGCACCTTGCGGGCGCAACTGCCATAGGGGACATACGTGCGGGCTATCACGTCATGCACTTTCAGCCAACGCCCGTAATCGAAGTGGCTGTCACGTCCTTTATCAGCCGTTCTCCTCTCCCACTCCGCCTTTTCCAAGCGCGAACATACTACAAGGCCGTCGCCGATGACAAGCTGACGTGCATCCACGCCCGTGCCATCGTCTTCATACTGATAGTCTTTTTTAGGAAAGAAGGCAATGATGCTGTGCCCGGCAAGCCTTCCTTTCGTCACCGCAAGCTGGCATTTTACAGAACGTTCTTTCTCCACAGGTTGGGTTTCCACGACAGCCTCAAATGTTTCTGGAGCATCGGAGAAAGAGACATTATAATCCTCAAGAAAACAGGTGGTACGCCACAAGCCTCCTGCCACCACCATAATAAAAAGCACAACAGTCTGAAAAATGGGATGCTTGCGCAAAAAGAAATAGGATGCTACAAACGCGGAAAGCAAAGCTACGTACGCCCACATCCACACACAAGAAGGAACGCGACAGTCCAAGGCGTCGCCAATAAGCACTCCCACGACAAGGAACAAAGCCACACGCAGGAAGGGCCAAAGCTGTACACGTCCGTTAGTTATCATTAGCTGTTATCTTTATTATGGTATTCTTATAGTTTCGATCCTTCAAGTCGCTTAGGGCAGAAACTGTCGAAGGGACAGTCCTTACAATGAGGCTTTCGGCTTGTGCAGACATAACGACCATGCAGGAGCAACCAATGATGGGCACGTGACAGACTGTCAGCCGGAATATGCTTCTTTAGCTGGGTCTCCACCTTGAGAGGCGTGTCAGCAGAAGCGGGGACGAGTCCGAGACGATGACTTACACGGAAGACATGCGTGTCGACGGGCATAGCTGCCTGTCCGAACGCCACAGCCTGCATCACATTGGCTGTCTTGCGTCCTACGCCAGGCAGACGCAGTAGACTATCGAAATCTTCCGGCACCTCTCCGCCATAGTCTGCCACAATCATACGCGACAATTCGACAAGGTGGCGAGCCTTGGCATTTGGATAACTGACGCTCTTTATGTATTCGTAAATCTCAGCCTCGTCAGCCTCAGCCATTGAGCGTGCGTCAGGATAATGAGCGAACAGTTCGGGCGTGACCATATTGACGCGCTTGTCCGTGCATTGGGCGCTAAGCACAACAGCGACAAGCAGCTGAAACACGGAGCCGAACTCAAGTTCAGTGGTCACTTCGGGATGCAGTTCGCGAAAGTACGAAAGCACACGAGCGTATAATTCCTTCTTTGTCATAACCATTTGTTTAGGTTGTAAAATTACAAAAATAAATGGTATGGGCAAAAGAAATGACAGGCTTACTTGAAAAAAGAAGGCGTGGCAGAACATATAAACATAAAGTATATACGTTCTAACACGCCTTCAACATTATTATTCATTTGTCCCTTATATATTAAGGAACCACCTTTCTCTTACTTCTTCTTAGCGTCCTTAGCCTTCTCTGTTGTGGCAGCGGGCTTGTAAGCCTTGTTCAGACCAGCGACAACCTCGTTGGTGATATCGTGTGCCTTGTCAGCATAGAGGATGTTGTCACCTGCCTTAGAGAGGATGAGAGTATACTTCTTGTCCTTGTTGTATACGGCGAGGAAGTGCTGGATAGAGTCGCGAAGAGCTTTGTTATAGCTCTCTGTCTCCTGCTGGAACTCACCGCTCAGACGCTGGTTGAGCGACTGGAGGTCAGCGTTCTGTCTCTGGAGCTGAGACTGGATGGCCTGTGCCTGCTCACGTGTGTAAGCGTTCTGCTGTACTTTCTGCTGGAAGTTAGCTGCTGCTGCCTCGAGCTGCTGCTGTTTCTGTGCGAGAGTGTTCTGGATGTTCTGTCCCTTCTTCTGAAGAATCAACGAATAGTCCTTGCAGAACTTATACTGAGACATGATGCTGTCCACCTCTACGTATGCTATCTTTGTCTGTGTGGCTGCGGGCTGTTCTGCTGCGGGCTTCTCGTCAACCTGAGCCTTCGACTTGTCGCATGACGACATTGAGAAAGCTGCAAGAGCAGCAATCGCCATTGTACCGAAACTGATTTTCTTGTTCATTTTTTTATAATTGTTTTCTTGTTTTTCTAATATGCACGGTTCTTCTCGCGTGCCTCACGATCCTGATCCATCACACAGTGGATGCCCTGCTTGCGCAGTCCCGGATTGTCATGGACATGCTGTGAAGAGAACTTTCCGTTCTTTCGGATTATCACCTTCACGGACAACAGAGCGACAGAAACTGCCACTATTAATAATGTCAAAAGAAGAAGTTTTATCATCGCTTAAACGTTTTTAACTTTCTAATATGACTTAATAATTAAAATAAGTCAACTAATTTTGTTTTGTCTCCACTTTTCCATTATCTTTGCATTATCAATGCAAGATAAAGACGGAAAGACATTCCTCTGTAAAAAAGGAACGGCTCTCTCTCCGCTCTCATGAAGCTAATGCAAAGGTAATGCAAATCAGCCGCATGACAAAATAAATTATCGAAAATTCAGATTATTGTACTTATAACATAAAGAAATTTAAAGAAAAAATGAGTAATTGCGAATTGAAACCTGCTCGCGTGTTCGAGCAGTTTGCTGAAATCAACAAAATTCCGCGCCCGTCAAAGCACGAGGAGCGCATGATTGAGTACTTACAGGACTTTGGTAAAAAACACGGATTTGAGACCGTAACCGACGAGACCGGTAACGTCATCATCCGCAAGCCCGCCACTAAGGGTCACGAGAATGCGCCTACGCTTATTCTCCAGAGCCACATGGACATGGTGTGCGACAAACTCGTAGACGTAGACATCGACTTCCTCAAGGACTCTATCCAGACTTACGTAGACGGTGAGTGGCTCAAAGCTAAGGGCACCACTCTCGGTGCTGACGACGGCATCGGTTGTGCCATCGAGCTTGCCATCCTCGACAGCGACGACATAGAGCACGGTCCGCTGGAGTGTGTGTTCACACGCGACGAGGAGACCAGCCTTACTGGTGCTATGGGCATGAAGGCTGGATTTATGAAGGGCGACATGCTCGTAAACCTTGATTCTGAGGACGAGGGTCAGATCTTCATCTCTTGCGCCGGTGGCAAGACCACAAGCGCCAAATTCACCTTCGAGCGCGAAGAGGCTCCTGCCGGCTACTTCTTCCTCAAGGCTTCCATCAAGGGTCTGAAGGGCGGTCACTCTGGCGACGACATCAATAAGAAGCGTGCCAACGCCATTAAGATTCTCTCTCGCTTCCTCTACATGGAGCAGGATAAGATGGACCTTCGTCTGGCTCAGTTCAACTCAGGCAAGCTCCACAACGCCATTCCTCGTGACGGCATCATCGTATTCGCAGTTCCTGCTAACGAGAAGGAGACAGTACGCGTGGACTGGAATATATTTACAGCTAACGTAGAAGAGGAGTTCCACGTAACTGACACAGCAATGGAGTTCGGTCTTGAGAGCACAGACGCTGAGACTGTTATCGCCAAGGATTGCTCAACACGCTTTATCCGCTGTATGCAGGCCATCGATAACGGCGTATTCGCAATGTGCCAGGACGAGGCTCTCGCATGGATGGTAGAGACATCCAACAACGTGGCAAGCGTAATCACTTCTGAGAACGAAATCAACATCGTGGCATCACAGCGCTCTAACGTAATGAGTAACCTCGAGAACGAGACCAACACCATCAAGGCTGTGTTTGAGCTGGCTGGTGCTGAGGTTAAGATGAGCGACGGCTATCCCGCATGGAAGATGAACCCGGACAGCAAGCTCACAAAGGTGGCTGTTGAGTCTTACAAGAAGCTCTTCGGCAAGGAGCCTATCGTTAAGGGCATCCACGCAGGTCTGGAGTGCGGTCTGTTCTCAGAGCGCTATCCGAACCTCGACATGGTTTCGTTCGGTCCTACTCTGCGTGACGTTCACACACCGGACGAGCGTCTGCACATCCCGACCGTACAGATGGTTTGGGATCACCTGCTCGACATCATGAAGAACCTGTAATAACAGAGAACAATAACTAAAAAAGGGAAGTCCGAACCACAAGGCTCAGACTTCCCTTTTTTAGTTTTATCTCGTTGACGTCTCGGACGTCTTTTAAGTATCAGAATTACATCACTCCGTCCTTGCGAAGCTTCTCCTGCCACTTCCATGCAGAACGGAGCACATCCTCAAGCTTAGCCTCAGCCTTCCAGCCGAGCACCTTGTTAGCCTTGTCTACGTTACCCCAAATTTTCTCGATATCGCCCTCACGACGCGGACCGTACTTCCAGTTGAGCTTAACGCCAGTGGCCTTCTCGAAGGTCTCAACGATCTCAAGTGTAGAGTTACCGTTGCCGGTACCGATGTTGAAGTACTCCACGGCATCAGTATCCTTGTCGAGCAAGCGACGCATAGCAGCCACGTGAGCCTTTGCGAGGTCAACTACATAGATGTAGTCGCGGATACATGTTCCGTCAGGTGTGTTATAGTCGTTGCCGAAGATGGTCAGCTCCTTGCGGATGCCCATAGCGGTCTGAGTGACGTAGGGAATAAGGTTGTTGGGCACTCCGTTAGGAAGTTCGCCGATTTCGGCAGAGGGATGAGCACCGATCGGATTGAAATAGCGCAGGATGACGCTCTTGATGGCAGCACCGCTGTGGATGTAGTCAGCAATGATCTGCTCGTTTATCTCCTTAGTGTTGCCGTAAGGAGATGTGGCCTTCTGATGAGGACAGTCCTCTGTAACGGGGAGGTTCTCAGGCTTCGGCTGACCGTAAACGGTGCAGCTTGAAGAGAAGATGATGCCCTTTACGCCGTACTGCGGCATAAGCTCCAGAAGATTTACGAGTGAAACGATATTGTTGCGATAGTAGAGCAGCGGCTTCTGCACACTCTCGCCGACAGCCTTGGACGCAGCGAAATGGATGATACCCTCAATTTCAGGATACTTCTTGAACACGTTCTCAGTGGCTTCCTTGTCACGGAGGTCCACCTTCTCGAAAGCAGGACGCACGCCTGTTATCTTCTCAATACCGTCAAGAACCTCAATCTTCGAATTGGAGAGGTCGTCAACAATCACTACCTTGTAACCAGCTTCGATAAGCTCAACAGTGGTGTGTGAACCGATAAATCCGGTACCACCAGTAACCAAGATTGTCTGTTTCATTTTCTCAAATCTTATTATATTAATGTTTATAATATTGTAAAATGACTATATTATTAACGCCAATGCGCTATTTTGTGATACAAAAGTAATACTATAAATCGGTTATGACAAGCAAATGAGTGTTTTTTTACATGATACGCTATAGGTAAATATCAACTTTTTCAGGAAAACAGGCTATTAATCGGAAGATTTTATGTAAGTTTGCAATTGAAAGTAATATTCTAAAAACCAATCAAAAAACATAAATGATGAAAGCCTCTGAACAGACAACACAGCAGATTGAGCGTTTTCTGAAGAAAATAGCCCAAAAATTTCCGCTTAACGAAGAAACGTCACTTGTTACTGACATACACGTGCGCGTCTCGCAGGAAAGCGGCGAAATGGTAGCGTTCGACGATGACGACAAGGAGATAACACGCTGTGTCGTTGAACAGTGGATTGAAAACAACGACGAGGACTTCTACGAAAGCGTGCATGACATCCTCACCACTACATTCGCGTCAATGTCGAAAACTCTCGATAATCTCGGAATACTCAAGCCTTACAGCTTCGTGCTTGAGAACGACGAGAAGGAAGGCATCGCCGAACTGTATCTCGCTGACGACGACACCATCATCATAGGCAAGGACCTCATGGAAGGTCTCGACACCGACCTCAACTCCTTCTTCGATTCGCTGATGAAAGAGGAATAAAAAAACGTCCTGCAAAGGCAAAGGCATCTCGTTATGATGCCTTTACCTTTGCAGGGCGTTATAATTATTCTGCCGTTGGCTTACAACTTTATCTTCTTCTTCGCTCCCTTGCTCTCATTGCTGAGACGGTCGAGAGCGGTCACCACGTAAGTGTAGCGTGTGCTGCCGTCTACGAAAGGCAGCTTGATGAATTCGTCTGAGGTTATCGCCACTATTCTTGCGGGATTCTCAATGTTGACCTTCTCGCCCGGCGAGAAACGATAAACCACATACTTCTTTACCTCATCATTCCATTTTTTTCCCTTCGGCTTTGTCCAGAAGAGGATGAGTCCGTCCTCGGTCCATATCGGCGAGAGCTTCTTTGGCTTCTTCGGTGCGCCACCGTCAATGAACGGCATGCGGGGCTGAAGAGCAGGATAACGCCAGTATTTCTGGCGCAGCATGGTTCCATAATTGCCTACATTGTCAACAGCAGCCTTGGCATACCAAAGAACGGTGCCGTCAACATTTGGAAGACTGGAATGCAAAGCGAACTTCGCCGGCATCTGATTGATTTTCGGATTGTCCACGTCAGCAAACTTAGCCGTGCGCTCCACATCTTCGCCTATAAACAACGGGCGTGCAGAAGCATAACGGTTCCACCATTCAATGAGCGTCTTATAGTCGGCTGCCTTATGACCAATCTGCCAATATATCTGCGGCACATTATAGTCCACCCATCCATTGTTGACCCACAGCAGTACATCAGCGTAGAGGTCGTCATAGTTTTGTGTGCCGTTAGTGTTGCTGCCTATCTCCACACCAGGACGCTTGTTGCGATAGATGCCGAACGGCGATACGCCGAATTTCACCCAAGGCTTCAGTGCATGTATGTGCTCTGAAACCTGCTTTATGAAGACGTTGACGTTGTCGCGTCGCCAGTCGCCACGGTCGCGTATGCCGTTGTTGTAGAGAGCATACTCCTTATCGTCGGGTATGTTAAGTCCTTTGACGGGATAAGGATAAAAATAGTCGTCCATGTGTATGCCGTCCACATCGTAACGCTCCACGATGTCGCCTACCACGCGGCAGATGTAGTCACGGCTCTCGGGCAGTCCGGGATTGAGGATGAAGAGTCCGTCGTAAGGGAACACCCATCCCGGATGCTTCATCGCCACATGCTTGGGGTCTAAAGCTGACGTGGTCTTTGTCTTGGCACGATACGGATTTATCCATGCATGCAGCTCCATTCCGCGCTTGTGACATTGCTCAATCATCCATTGCAGCGGATCCCAGTAAGGCGACGGAGCCTTTCCTTGCTGTCCTGTAAGGAAGCGGCTCCACGGTTCGATGTCGCTCTTATACAGCGCATCACACTCTGCCCTGACCTGAAAGAAGATAGCGTTGACGCCGTCCTTCTGCAGCTCGTCGAGTTGATAGGTAAGCGTCTGCTGCATCTTCTGTGTGGACATTCCGATGAACTGTCCGTTTACGCATTGTATCCAAGCCCCGCGAAACTCTCTCTTCTTCGGCACATAACTGTCAGACGCAGCCTTTACGGCTATGCTGATCATAAACAGCGCCACAAGAAGGAGAGCTCTCGATATGGTCTTTCTAATCATATTCAAATATAAAATAAAGTCTGTTTATTTTACTACAAACTTCTTACCGTTCTGTACGTATACGCCCTTTGCCATGCCCTTCTTTGCGTTCACGACACGCTGTCCGTTAAGGTTGTATACTGCACCTGAGGCATTTATGGAAGCATTGTTGTCTGTTATGCCATTAATGCCGACGGTCGTAGAGTTATAGATGCGGACGTTGTCGATGGCGAGATGGTATGCCTGCTTAGCGTTATACTTCCATGCAAAATACACCGGCGTAACGTCATCAACGAAGCACTTCGTCACGTCATAAGCCTTGTGCTGCGGTCTGCAAGTCTCACCATCTGCAAGTTCGGCAGGGATATAGCCCTGAAGGTTGCCGTCAATCTCACCCCAATCCTCTGCATTGTACGAATAGTAGACACCAGCCTCCGATTTCTTTCCGCTCATAGCATAGTCCATATCGAACTCGAGAGTGACGTAAGGACCGTCTGCCGAGTTGCGGAGGAGAGGCGGCGTATCAAGTGTGGTAAATACATTAAGGAATCCTGTGGCTGAAGCATTGACGGAAGCAAAGCATCCGCTGAATCCGCCACCACTTACCGGCAACTCATACCAGTTATCGAAGCGCCAGAGATAGTTGTCCTTCATTCTTCCGTCCACCTTTTCAACAGTCCAGTTGGCAGGCTTCATATCGCCGTCAAAATTCTCCTCGAACGGCAGTCTGTAATTAGGCTTTTTGCCATATTCCACCTGTATTGTAGCCGGCACGGAAAGGACTCCGTCTGCATAAAGAGCCTTCACGCTGTAGTCGTAACTTCCCTCCGGTGCGTTTGCCTCAGAGAGAGTGGTTGCTGTAGTCTCGCCTATCTTGTCGTTGCCTCTGAATACTACATATTTCTCCACAGCATTCTCAGAAGGTTTCGGAGCTGTCCAAGCAAGATTCAGCGTTCCGTCCTCTGAGCGATCGGCTGTGAGATTATATGGTGTCGGACGGGTTCCGAGTGCAACGATGTCGCCAACCGGCTCAGACTCTCCATCCGGATTCTCATATACGGCGGTCACCGTGTACGTATAAATACCCTTTGACAGACCAGTCTGGCCTACGCTGGTATCCTCCAGCCATCCTCCGAACAACGCTCCATTGGCATAAGCATTATAATAGATTGGCTTGCGCTCGCCTTCGGGAGCATCCCATGTGAGCGCTACGTCATACTTGCCGGTCTCTTCGTCCTGCTTGTATGTCACGCGGACATTAGAGGGAGGATTTAGTGTAGCCTTCTTAATCTCTACGTCTATCTTTGCAAGCGGCGATGTAAGATCCTCTGACAACGACACCGCCTGTACGGCATACTGATGAACGCCGGCTGTCTTGTCAGACGTATCGGTGAAGGTGAGTGAGTGAAGGTTCTTGGCAATGCGCTTGTTGTCGAGATATACGTTATAGCAATCAGCTGGTGCCGGTGCCTTTCTTGGCTTGTAAGGACGTGCCACCTTCTTTCCTGTAGGAACGAAATTGCGGTAAGTAGGTCTGTTGCCAAGCGGACGAACAGACGGACTGTGCGCAGGATCGGCAGCAGACGTAGTGCCCGCGTCAAGCAGACGTACATCATCGATTACCCACGAGAGATAGAGTCCTGACTCTGTATTCTCCGTATCGCTGAGCGCCTGGAAAGCCACAATGGCTTCACCGTCAGCGTTGTCGCCAAGATAAAGCGACACGAGCTGCCATCCGTCCGAACCGTTGCTGTCGTAGCGGGCGTCCCAAATAACCTCCCATGTCTTGCCTCCGTCATGGCTGACCTTCACATAGTAATGGTCAGGGAAACCTTCGTCCTCACCCCATGTCAGTACCTTTGGGTCTATGTAAGTATAGAACTGAACATAACGGGCACCTGCCTTGACAGGCATAACAAGCCATTCGTTCTGCACAGCCGACGAACCGTCTGTATGAGGCGCTGCATCATCAAAGAACAAAGCTGCACTGCGTTCGCCGGAATGAATCCACGACTCCCATCCCTCAACATTCTCCTTAATCTCTTCCGTTGGGAAAGAGAACCATGAGAAGAGGTTGTCATACGTGTTAGTACGGGTCTGTGACCATCCATCCTGCGGGAAGCTAGCCTCCTCAAATCCCTGCTTATAAAGCGTGTCCGAAACAACGTCACGCTGCCATGTCAGCGTCACCTTATTATAATCAGCTACTGCCTTGAGATTGGAAGGTGCAGAAGGGTCGTCCTGCGCCTGAACGAGGGCAGGAGTAAGCACTACCGCTGTGAATGCGGCAGCTTTCAACCATTCAATGGCTGTTGGAGTGTAAAAAAATCTCTTCATAAAAATGCCTGTTTAAAGTATTATTATTTCGATGTATGTTAATAGTCTTGTTTATTTTGTCTTGCCTCCGTCAGCCGATACTTTCTTTATGACGCTGTAGGCGCCATAGAGTCCCAGCTCGCCTGCCTTGCTAAGGTCGGCGATGCCTTCCTGTCTGTTGCCGGCAGAGATACGTGCCAAGCCGCGATTATAGAAAGCCTCTGCAAGGCGCTGGTCGATGGCGATGGCTCGTGTGAAGTCGTCGATGGCAAGCGTATAGTCCTTATTATAAAGGTAGGCGCAGCCACGGTTATAATAGAGGTACTGGTTGTCGTGGTCGAGCTTGATGGCGTCCGTAAGGTCTGCCACCACGGACATAAACGTAAGATGTGCGCCACCTGCGCCAACCGTCAGGCTGTTCTTCGGCGAAGACGACTGAAGCGAAGCCGAGGCATCGAACACGCCCTTCATCATCTTACAGTAAGCACGCTGCCAAAGGGCAAGCACGGAAGCGGAATCAACGGAGAGACATGCCGTAAGGTCAGCAATGGCGTCGTCATAGTTCTGCGCCACACTTTCCAACACAGCACGCGTAAGCAGAGCCGTAGCCTCGCTGCCAGCGCGTCCATTATTGATGGCAGTGGTCAGCGAATCTATCGAGGCAAACGTCTTGCGGGTGGCGTCAGCCGAGAGCTGATGCGGAGCGCAGTTTACAAAAATAGTCACGCCATGACCTTTGCCGTTTCTGTTAAATGCCTCCACTTCCTGTGAGAAAGCATTGTAATTTCGCACATCGCCACGCTGCGCCATGCTCGAGAGCGCAAACATAGGAAGTGCTGTAAGACTGGCGGCACGGTCCTGCACACGTCCACGGTAGTCGCTCTTATACTCGCGCTCCGGCGTATTGCTGTCCGCCACCACCATCTGGTTGTATTTATCGGGATCGATTTCGCTTCTGCGGCGCATCTGGCGCTTCTTGGCATTGCTCCAACGCGGTTGCACTCCGATGCGCTTGTTCATCTGAGCCTTCAGGATGCGGAATTCGTCAAGTTCCGCCTTAGCTGTCATGCCAAGTCTACGATAGCAGTTGGCACGGCGCGACAGACCAGTCCAGAAGTTCGGAAACTGCTCTATCATACGTGTATAGTCGCGTATGGCAGCTCTGAGATTTCCTGTCTTGTCGAGAAGAATGGCACGATTGAAGATGGCAAGCACGTTGTCCGGCTCCATGCGTATGACGAAGTCGAAATCGGTGATGGCACGATTGTCGTCGCCAAGCTGCATACGCAGAAGGCCACGGTTGTAATGTGCGAGAAAATTCTGTGGGTCGAGGTCGATGGCTGTATCATAATCAGACATAGTACCTCGAAGATTGTTGAGATTATAACGTGCAAGTGCACGGTTCACGTACGCCGCCACGTTCTTCGGCTTGAGGTGTATGGCCTTGCTGAGGAAAGTGTCGGCGTCCTTCCAGTTGCTTCGCGAGAGGCTTATCATGGCACGCTGTGTCCATGCCTCCGCGTCATAGGGGTCGATTTCGAGACTGCGGTCGAGCCATTTGTCGGCACTTGTGGTATCCTTCTCAGCCAGATAAATCTGTGCCTTCAGCGAATAAGCACTCGCAAACTGCTTCCATTTCACCACGATAGTGTCAAGGTCGAGCTGTGCCTGTGCATAGTCTTTCTGCTCCACACGGCAGAGCGCACGGTTATACCATGCCGCCTGGTTCTGCGGATTAAGGCGTAAAGAATGGTCGTAGTCGCCGATGGCGTCAGCATAGCTGTTCTGGCGAATACGGCACAGACCGCGCAACTCATACATGTTGGCGATATAAGGATTCAGACTGATGGCGTGTGAGAGGTCGCTCTCGGCTCCTGAATAGTCGTCGAGATAATACTTGGCAAGGCCACGAAAAAACCAAGGCTCATAAAGGTATGGCTTCGCCGTGAGCACTTGGTTGAAATACTGTATGGAAAGCACATAGTCCTCATAATAGAGAGCGCTCCTTCCGGACACCATTAGCCGGTCGGTATTAAATTGTGCCGCAGCCTTGTGGGGCACAAACAGGGCTATCATTATAAGGACTATGAGATGCTTCATGAATAATCTTTTACGTGTAATTCAGGGGAATTCTTACTTTCTGGGAAGACGGGTGCGGTATGCGCAGCGGAACTTTCCGAGCAGCAGGTTCTTCAGCTTTCCGCGGATAAGTTGGCGGCGCATCGGTGAGATGCGATCAATGAACATCTTTCCCCCAAGATGGTCAAACTCGTGCTGCATGACGCGTGCGAGGTAACCCTCCACCCACTCGTCGTGCTCCTGGAAGTTCTCATCGAGATACTTCACGTGGATGCGTGTCGGTCTGGTCACGCTCTCGTGGATGCCGGGCAGTGAGAGACAGCCCTCCTCCATCGTTTCCTTCTTCGAGTCTTCATCATACTCGAGGATGTAAGGATTGATGAATGCGTGACGATAGTCCTTGTATTCGGGCAAATCCTCGCTGAGTACGTCGAGGTCGATAATCACAAGGCGGATGTCGAGACCAATCTGCGGTGCGGCAAGTCCGATGCCGTCGCTTTCCTTAAGTGTCTCGTACATGTTGGCAATAAGCGTCTGCAGTTCCGGGTAGCTGGCGTCAATGTCCTGTGCTTCCTTACGCAGTACGGGGTTGCCGTAAGTATAAATCGGTAAAATCATGTTTCGTTCTAAAAAAATGCTGCGGGGCAAATGTCATTAAAGCCCATAGGCTGTTGTCTAAAGTCAATGACCGTGCCTCACAGTCCCTTCGTACGAAGGTAGTCTTGAAGAATAATGGTGGCACTTATCTCGTCCACCAAAGCTTTGTTCTGACGTGCCTTACGTCCTATGCCGCTGTCGATGATGGCCTTGTGCGCCAATACCGACGTGAAGCGCTCGTCGAAGAACTCTATGGGTATCTGCGGTTTCTGCTTGCGCCATTGAGCCACGAACTGCTTTACGCGTGCCAGGTTTTCGCTCGGCTCGCCATTGAGCTGTCGCGGTTCACCGATGACGATGCGTTCCACATCCTCGCGCTCCACATAGTCGCAGAGAAACTTCATAAGCTCACACGTAGAAACGGTCGCCAATCCGCCCGGAACAATCTGGAGCGGATCGGTGACTGCTATGCCTGTGCGCTTCTTTCCATAGTCGATAGAAAGTATGCGTGCCACTATATTATAATGTATATATACTGGTATGTTTACGTCTTACTTCTTATAGAGAAGCCATGCGTCGGGGAACTGTCCGCGCAACTGGTCGCGTGACTGAGCAGCCTCACCCTTTGTAGCGAAAGTTGTAGCCACTACGCGATAGAGATTGCGCTCTGAGTTGTATACGATCTGACCCTGCAAGCCCTGTCCGTTCAGACGGCTCTGGAGTCCCTCTGCGTTAGCCTTAACGCCGAACGATCCTACCACAACGCTGAAGTTGCTGAGACCGGGACCGCTGATCAGCTGGAAGTCCTCTGTGCGTACAGTCACATTGTCTGTATTGTCGATAACAGTTGTCTCGTTGGCAGGTTTCTCCACGAGCGGAGCCACAACGGGAGCCTCCTCCTGTACCGGCTGCTCAGCAGGCTGCTCCTGCTTTGCCTGAGCCTTGAGATATGCCTTCTTATATGCGCTTTCCTTAGAGCCTGAGCAACTTGCAAAAGCCAACACTGCGCAGATGCCTGCGCACAATACCATACTTTTCTTCATATTCCTGTTTTGATTATTGTTGGGTTTATATTTATTTAGTTCTTGACATGTATTTATAATACGTTGCGAAATTACAAAATATATCATAATTATCACCTCTAACGCCACATAAAGTTTGTTAAATCAACAATTATAGGTTTTTGACAAGACGAAAGATTAAATAAAATACAAATTAACAAAAAATAAAGGCACGAACCTTTGCTAATTGAAATATAATTGCTATATTTGCTTTCAGAAAGATAAGATATTACTATAACTTTAAAACATTAACAACATGAAAGCATTAGGTTACATTGGAGCATTCCTCGGCGGTGCTATCGCCGGTACAGCATTAGGTATTCTTTTGGCGCCCGAAAAGGGTAGCGAGACACGCACTAAGATTGGTGACGCTGTTGACGACTTCTGCAAGAAGCACAACATCAAGGTCAGCCGTAAGGAGATGGAAGACCTCGTGGACGACATCCAGGACGCAACTGACGGCGACAACGCATAAATCATTATCCCTCATTCACTGGCTAAATGTTCTCGACAGACAAAAACATAGAGACCATAGCGCAGCTTATTGAGGCCATAAGGCATTACATCGGGCTTCGTACTAAGTATATGAAGCTCGATGTAATTGATAAGATAGTGCGCTTGCTGACAGCCTTCATCATGGTGGGGCTGTTACTTATCCTATTGTTTCTTGCGCTCATCTATCTGTCGTTCGCCACTGTTTACGCGCTGCAACCCATAATGGGTATGGCAGCCGCATTCGCATGTGTGGCTGGCGCCTATTTCTTAGTGCTCTTGCTGTTCGTGGTGTTCAGAAAGAGATGGATAGAGAGACCACTTGTCAGATTCCTGGCAAGCCTGCTTATGCAGGAGTAACAACACATTTAAGAACAATCATTCATCCTTCCAAGTCAAATTTATAAGAGATGCAGAATACAGACACCAGCCCTAAGACGAAGAGAGAGTTTCGCTCTCTTTCCGATATCGTGGCATACAAACAGCAGCTTCGCGAAAAGATTGACAAAGACGAAGAGACGATAGCGTCTAAGTGGAACGACCTGTTCCACAAGGAAGAAGAGGAGCCACGCAACCGTGCTCAGAAACTGGCACGAATGGTAAGCCTTGGCGCCGGTGTCTTCGACGGCGCTTTGTTGGGCTGGAAACTATACCGCAGATACCAGGAAGGTGCTTTCCTCTTCGGAAACTTCGGAAAGAAAAAGAAGCGCAAATAACACTCCCCACCCAAAAGATGCCTACGATTGTAAGCATCTAACATTCTATCACCTCTCCGTCATAAGCCAAGCTTACGCCTTCGGGCATTCGCTTTGACGCCTCTTCGTAAAGCCCGATGTGATGACAGACGTGCGTTATATAGGTGCGCTTGGCCCCTATGCGACGCGCAAAACGGACGGCATCGTCGACGAGCTGATGAGAATGATGCTCCTTCTCGAAGCGCAAGGCGTTCACAACGAGCGTCTCCACTCCTTCCAGATATGGCAATTCGCCGTCGCCGATGGTCTTCATATCCGTGATATAGGCGAAACTTCCGATGCGGAAACCGAGTATCGGCATCTTGCCATGCATCACCTCAATGGGCATTATCTGCAAGTCGCCCACGCATAACGGCGTATGAGGCGTTAGGGTGTGAAGCTCCAGCTTTGGCACACCGGGATAGAGATGGTCGCCGAAACAGTATGGCATGATGTTGCGCACGTGACTGCAAGTCTTGGCATCGCCATACAGACGTATCGGACCGAAGACGGAGAATGGGCGCAGATCATCAATGCCACCCACATGATCGTAATGGATGTGCGTTAGGAGAATGGCATCGAAGGGCTTGAAAGGTAGCGGCATAAGCTGCTGACGGATGTCCGGACCGCAATCAATGAGCACACGCGTGCCACTCTCCGACTCCACCATAGCCACACAGCGCAAACGCTTGTCACGCGGATCTTGGCTGCGACAAACCTTGCACTGGCATCCCAACGAAGGCACGCCGCCCGACGTACCCGTACCAAGGAGCGTAACACGAAGACGCTGATTTTTCTCTTTTACGTTATCTTCCATTACAATCTTTTCCGTTTTTTATTCCTTACTTTTTGTTTATTCCATGCTGATCACTCCCTATAGCGTCACCACCATGCCCTCACTTGTTAGCGAAGATTCTGCAAACACTTCCTTAGCCTGCTGCAGGAGCACGTCTTCCGTGTTATACTTCGAACTGTAGTGACCCAGCAACAGGCGTCCTACGCCGGCATCTCTTGCCACCATAGCTGCCTGTCGAGCCGTGGAATGAAAATACTTCTGCGCCTTGCCCTCGTCCTCATCGGCATAAGTCGACTCATGATAGAGGCACGTCACGCCCTTCAGCCTGTCGGCAAGACCGGGCAGGTAGCACGTGTCGCTGCAATAGGCATAGCTGCGTGGTGGGTCAGCTGGACGTGTGAGGCGACTGTTGGGAATCAGATTTCCTTCCTCGTCGGTCCACGAAGCACCATTCTTTATGTTGTTTATCTGCGATATCGGTATACGATAGAAGTCGATCATGTCGCGGCGTATATGCGGCAATGTCGGTTTCTCGCGGAACAGATATCCGGCACATGGGAGGCGATGCTTCAGCGGTATGGTCTCGACGGTAAGACTGCGGTCCTCGTATACCACCTCCTGACGTGTGGTATCTACAGCATGAAACTTTATCTCATAGTCGAAGTCGTTGCAGAATGTGGTGAGGAGCGTGTCAAGAATGGGGCCAAGTTCCTTCGGTCCATAGATGGAAAGTGGCATGGTACGTCCGAGCAGTCCGAAGGACGAGAGCATGCCGATAAGCCCGAAGCAGTGGTCGCCGTGTATGTGACTGATGAATATCGCCATCACCTTGTTGAATCCCACTCGCGAGCGGCGCATCTGAGTCTGCGTACCCTCGCCACAATCTATCATAAACTGCTTCTCACGTATCTCCACCACCTGCGACGACGGATTGTGACGCAATGTGGGCAAGGCGCTGCCGCATCCAAGGATATGAACTTTAAATGGTTCCATAAGATTTATTATTTCTGACGCTTGAAGAGGAAGATGCCGCGTGCGTTCTCTATAGCCAGCGAGTCAGCTCCAAGGTTGTCAATGGCAAATGTGTCTCTGTTAAGGAGCAGCTGTCCGTTAAGTATCTTCCATGATGTCCACGGATTGGTCTCCGCTTTGACATTCGAGCGTACGGTTCCGCCCTCCTCTATCTCGAAATTCTTGTCCAAGCTGGTCCAGTGACCGAGCAGCGAGGTGACGTTTATGACACGGTCTGCGAGCATCTCGCCTTCCACCTTATGTCCTGTCACAGCCATCTTGTCACCGCTCATCATACCACCTACAACACTGGTAACAGGACCAGACGACAGTCCGCCGTCCAAGTCAGCCTCAGCGTCCAATATGGTATACGTGATGGTGTCGCCGGCATCGGTTATGAGTTCCAGCGAGTGCATGGACGTGCCATCGCCACAAACTCCGTATACTGTAGAGTCAGCCACCATCTCTTCGTCATCCACGACCGCCTGCGACTTTTCCTTCTTGACGTTACAACCGGCAAGAAACACTACGGCGGCTGCCATCATAAACAATCTGAACTTATTCATAGCTAATATGTTTTTGTTATTCGTTAATCTTCCTTTTTCTCCTGAGCCTTCGCCTCGTTCCAAAGTTCGTCCATTTCGCCGAGCGTCATGTCCTTCAATGGTTTGCCCATGCGTATGCTATGCTCCTCAATGTAGTTGAATCTGCGGATAAACTTCGTATTGGTCTTCTCAAGAGCTGTGTCGGGATTTATCTTATACAAACGTCCGGCATTGATGAGCGAGAAGAGGAAGTCGCCAAACTCCTCAGTTGAGCGTTCGCGGTCTTCACGTCTAAGCTCTGCCTCAAGTTCGCCAAGTTCCTCGCGAACCTTTCCCCATACGTCGCCCTTGTCTTCCCAGTCAAAGCCCACGTTGCGTGCCTTGTCCTGTATGCGGTAAGCCTTGATGAGCGCCGGCAATGCGTCGGGCACACCTGAGAGCACGCGCTTGTTGCCGTCCTTCTCACGCAGCTTTATCTGTTCCCAGTTCTCTATAACCTGCTGCGCCGTCTTCACCTCCTCCGACGTGTCCTGCTCCTCAGGCTTCTCGCCGTAAGGCAGCGGCTTCGGATCGGGAGCACCCACCTGCGAAGGATGATAGACGTGCGGATGACGGAAGATGAGCTTGTCCACCAGCTTGTTGCAGACATCAGCAATGTCGAACTGTTCCTTCTCCTGTCCTATCTTGGCATAGAAGCATACGTGCAGCAGCACGTCGCCAAGCTCCTTGCAGATATTGGGCTGGTCGTCCTTCATGAGAGCGTCACACAGCTCGTATGTCTCTTCTATGGTGTTGGGGCGCAACGACTCATTGGTCTGCTTTCGGTCCCACGGACATTTCTCGCGCAACTCGTCCAGAACGTCCAGCAGCCTGCCGAAAGCCTTCATTTTTTCTTCTCTTGTATGCATTGTCTCTTTTATGTTTACCTATTTATATAATAAATGCAAAGCAAAGGTAAGCATAATATTTCACTATACCGAAAAACTGACGGAATATTTGCCCCGACTATTTATTGTTCGTAACTTTACACCATCAAAACAAAATCTGAAACCACAACAACTATGGAGAAAACAGATAAGAATGTTGCGCAACTTACCGACGACGAGATTCTCGAAGGTTTCCGCAACGCCAACGAGCATATTGTCAAGGAATACTTCTACGGATACTGCCGCGTGGCTTACTGCATATACGACCGACGTTATGATCTGCAGTACAAGCCTGGCATGGACTTCTATTCGCTTGCCCATGAGTATTACCTCGCACTCTGCCGGCATGACTTCCGTCAGTTGGAGGACCGCAAGGCTTCGATGTCGCTCAAGACATGGATGGTCAACGGGTTCCGCTTCCTGGTGCTCGACAAGCTAAAGGGGCTGAAGAAGGAGCAACGGAAGGAAAGCTTGGAGGAGCGCATGGGCAATACACGCATCAATTTCGACGTGCAGGACGATGAGTTTGCTGGAGATTTCCGCAACACCATCGACGAGATTTGCCACACTTACTACGGACGCGACAGCAAGAACTCCATCATCCTTCAGATGCTCTTCGTGGAGGGATTTAAGGGAAAGGAGATTGCTCAGCAGCTCGGCATCAGCCAACCTGCTGTCACCGAACGCTATAACCGCATGATGCATGACGTGGTGGTGCCATACTTCAAGCGCTATTACGTGACAAACGAATACGGACTGTCCATGGAATGCGAAGCTCCCAAATGCTCGGCTCCGAATCTCGGAAATGTTATGTACGAATATTGCAACTTTATACATACTAATATGGAAGACATCAAGAAAGGACGTGTCACTCCCAACAGGATTGACGATTTACAGGAAAACGAAGTGTTTGTATTTGGTAGCAACCTTGCCGGAATGCACGGCGGCGGCGCTGCCCGCGTAGCTCATCGACGTTTCGGAGCCGTAATGGGTAAGGGTGTCGGCATGCAGGGCAGAAGCTATGCCATCCCAACCATGCAGGGCGGCACCGAAACCATCCGTCCCTACGTTGACGACTTCATCGCCTACGCCAAGGAACATCCCGAGCTGACGTTCCTCGTAACGCCAATCGGCTGCGGCATTGCCGGCTTCGAGCCAGAGGACATCGCTCCACTCTTCAAGGAAGCTTGCAATGTCAGCAACATCTGGCTGCCGGAAAGCTTTTGGAAGGAGCTGGATTAAAGCAAGTTGAGAGTTGAGAGTTCAGAGTTGAGAGTTGAAAGTTATGATATGACAAGAATTCTCAATATTCAACTCTCAACTTTCAACTCTGAACTCTCAACTTGACAAACTCTCAACTCTGAACTCTCAACTTTCAACTATTCTTTGTCGAAGTATTCGCCCGTCGGCATGCTTTCTCCCAACGCCACGCAAGCACTATAGCGCATGCGCGACTTTTTCTCGCGAGCGAACATTTCCTTTGTGCCTTCCTCGTTCTCCTCGAACATCAGGTGATTGTCTATGCCCATGTCTGTTGCCATTGCCTCCACGTCAAGGTTGTCAGTGCCGATGAAGGTGAATGTCCATCCCTGCTTCTTCAGTTTCTCAATGAGATTCTTTATCATACCAAGATTATACTCCTCGCTACAGTTCTCCTCGCCGTCCGTGATGATGGTCACAAGGACGTTGTCGTCATCCGTTGCCTGGGCGTTAATCTTCGCGATGCCCATGCCGATGGCGTCATAGAGCGGCGTAGCTCCACCCGGACAATAATCGCGTGCGCCAAGACTGCGAGCGTCCGCAGCAGCCACGTTGTCATAGAACAGCTTCTTGTGCGTACTGTCGAAGGTGATGAGCGTCACGCGCTGCTTGAGGTCCTGGTGCGCTTTCTCTATCTTGCGGATTGTCTCAAGCGTCTCGTTGATGCCCATCAAAGCCTGCTTGCGGATAATCTCCATGCTGCCACTCTCGTCCACCACCAAAAGATTGAATACTCTTTTCATAATTCTTCTTGTTTTTTAGTTGTTAATATATTGTTATCTTTCGTATTATTCATGCCCTTTTCCGACATGCTTTATCTATTATAAGAATTATGAAGGCTGAAAATTAAGGTGGACTATCAATTTTTTTTTCTATTTCCATCAAAATATCTAACTTTGCACCGAAATGGAAACAGAAGAAACAAAACAGAACCAGACAGCGGCTCATGCCAAGACTGCCTCAGTAAGCGACATGACCGTAGGCTCGCCGTTACGACAGATCACCAAGTTTGCCCTGCCGTTGATATTGGGATACATCCTCCAGCAGATGTATCTCGTTATTGACGCTGCCATCGTAGGACGATGGATTGGCGTCGGAGCGCTGGCTGCCGTGGGTGCCTCATCCTCCATTATGTTCCTCGTTATGGGATTCTGCAACGGTGCTTGCGCAGGATTCGCCATCCCCGTGGCGCAGTCGTTCGGTGCTAAAGACTATAGCAAGATGCGCCTCTATGTTGCCAATGCCGTGCGCATTTCGGCAGTAATGGCAACGGTGGTGACGCTTCTCTCGCTGATGTTCTGCCGTCGGATTCTGCAGATGGTCAACACACCCGCTGACATCTTCCACGATGCTTACATCTTCCTTATGCTTCAGTTCGCAGCCATACCGCTGACATTCGGATTCAATCTCTTCTCCGGCCAGATACGCGCCCTCGGCAATTCGCGCCAGCCTTTCTATTTTCTCATTACGTCGGCAGTGGTGAATGTGCTACTTGACGTGGTGCTAATCCTCGGTTGCGGACTTGGCGTGGCAGGAGCCGGCATAGCCACATGGCTGTCGCAAGCGCTCTCCGTAATATTGTGCCTGTGGTATATCCGTAAGCGCATGCAGCTGCTCATACCCAGGGGCGACGAGCGACGCTTCGACAACAAGCGCACGAGCATCCTGCTCAACAACGGCGTACCAATGGGACTGCAGTTCTCCATCACCGGCATCGGCATCATCATGCTCCAAAGTGCCAACAACGCCCTCGGCACCACGTGCGTAGCAGCATTCACCGCCTCAATGCGAATAAAGTATCTCTTCACTTGCGTCTTTGAGAACATCGGAGTGGCAATGGCAACTTACTGCGGACAGAACCTCGGAGCACGTCGCATGGACCGCGTCACCAAGGGCGTAAAGGACGCCATAAAGCTGATGCTCATCTATTTTGTCTTCACCTTCGCCCTCATCTATCCCTTCGCCGACTGGATGATGCGCCTCTTCGTTGATAGCGGCGAGGCAGAAGTGGTGGGGCGCGCAGCACAGTTCATGCGCATCGCCAACTACTTCTATCCTGCCCTCGGATTACTCACCATCCTACGTTATTCCATCCAGGGTCTCGGCTTCAGCAATCTCTCCATGCTGAGCGGCGTAATGGAGATGATAGCCCGCTGCGGCGTCAGCCTCTGGCTCGTCCCCGCACTGGCATGGACCGGTGTCTGCTTAGGCGACCCAGTAGCCTGGTGCATGGCAGACCTCTTCCTTATCCCCGCCTTCATTTGGGTGCAGCAGAGGCTGAGGAAGCAGGCAAAGGAATAGGAATACCGACACCCATAACACGCTCTCGTCACCATCAAAGAAAAACCAAGGATTATTTATAGGGTTCAGATTCCTCGCAATATGCAGTTCGCCACATCAATGACTATCAGTGCACGCCCCAGCCTCTTCCCACTACGGGCTGGATAAACAAGCACATGTCGGTACATTGCTCTGCATTGCTAAGCATGGGCAAGTCGATTACGCCTGTTGACAACCACTGATATCTTGCATTGCCGCCAGTATATTAATGCCTATAGCTATAAGTCCAAGCAAAAGCAACGCTCCAATAACTTTAAATACATTATTCATATTCATTATTTTTTTGTGCAAATGTACGAAAAAAAATAACTTTGGTAGAATATAATAAAAATCATTGTGGGTATGATAGAATGTACCATACCCACAAAGCCACTAATCTTTTTCCATTATTCTAACAAACTTAACAACATTGTTATCGCCTAAGAAAACACGTGCGATGTAATATGGGATATCTTCATTAAGTGTTTGTAAGAACTCCCATTGAGAACGTCTCATAAAGAATGGTATCGAGTCTGCATTTGCAACACCACGTTTTGTGGTTTTAGCATCACAATAACACACAACATCATTGTTTTTCTTTACAACAAAGTCGTAGCGAGGTTCATTCTCATCTCTGCTTGCCCATGCAACACTATATCCTTCGCGTTTCGGATAACGTTTCATCAACTCCTTATAGACAACAGTTTCTCCAAAGTCTCCTTCTTCCTGATTGGCAAAGCTACAATCGTCAACATTGTCCAAGAGATAACTCAGAGCCATAGGCAACTTACCAATATTATCAACCAGCATTGCTAACTCATATTCAGTAAGATTTGCTGAAGCCAACGAAGCTAATGCCTCCATTTTTCCACTTTGGGCAATTACCAATGCCTGTTCGCGCTGGGTTTCGGTCAACATATCAACAATCAGTCCTGCTCTTTTTGGATAATACCATTTATACCAATCCTGCAGCTGCTTCTTGGAATATTCTGACTCAGACATCCATGTATACAATTTGTTTAGTGGCAACGTAATGGAGGAAACATTGCTGTTATTATTATTATACACCTTAGCTACCTTATCGTCAATCCTACTTGACAAGCGTGCCACATCGCAACTTTGAGACACTATATCCAAAAAGTCAAAATCAGAATCGAGTAATTCAGCTTCTATTTTCATCGAGTCTGTCTCATAAAGCATATTATATATATCCTTCAACTCTTTGGGCAGTTGTTTGTCAACAGAAAGTTTACTACACAATTTAAATTCTCCCAATTGGTTAGGCAGCAATTTTCTTTCTGAGAATACATACTTGTCGCACTCCTTCATGTATGCTAAACATTTCTTTAGCCATTCATTTAAAACGCTCGATGATTTGCCGAAAGCTGATACTTTTCCGGTTTGCTCAATCTTCTCTGCCAACATCTTGTATGTATATTTCTGATCACTAAACAGAGTAAAATCTGTAGCTTCAAACCATGCTTTATAGTCAGCAACTTGTGGAAGCATCTTATCTGCAACGAACGAAGCATATTCATATAATTTCTCGTCTAACTTAGAATCCTTGAAAGGCAAGCGTGTCTGTCTGAAAGAGATAAAATCTCCACTCTGACTTCTAACAACAGTATGATTCAAAAGTTTATTTACATAGTTTTCAATACCTACCTTTACGAACTGTGTATTTGATTCTTGGTTGCCATTATACTTTCGGCTCATATGCGCCAGATTATATGCGCAATCCATCTTTTTTGCCTCGACATAGTCAAGCATTTTGCCATACAAATCTACAGAGTCAACAAACAGTTGTCTATTCTCAGGATTTGATGAAGGCGATATAGCAACGCCATTACGCTCTTGTGACGGTGTAAACTTCTGACTGTTCAATATAAAGGGCAAACCTATGTCTTCCATACCGATCAGTGGAAGTCCGCAAAACATCTTGGCGATATTTTTTGGAAATGGTAATATGCAATTATTCTCATAACAGAAAACAGACTCAACTTCCTTGTGTTTAAAGTAGGCAAACTCCATTGTAGAAACTATGCCATCACGCTTTATCTCGAATGTTATATTGTTATCTGTCTGCGCTTTACGTCTTATATTGTATGTATGACTACCATTTCGCTTGTCTTCAATTTCAACAGTCTGTACCTTGTTCATAAAGCACAAAGTATATGGCAATACAGTGTATATATAATCCAAGTCTACATCTGTAGCACTCATTGCAGGCACCTTTGGCAAAGGATTATTCAAAATATAGGCAAAAGAAGTATTAAAGCCTTCACTATTAGTAAGTTCACGATGTTCTGTTATTGTAAACTCGTTTCTTACTTTTGCCATTTCGTCTATTAAGTCCTTTTTGTTTTCAAAGCACCGTCTGTTTAAGCAGAAAGCAAACTCAAATAGTCGTTTGTCGTCACTTTTGCAAAATATGCCCTTAACCTGCATTATGGACGAGAGAATATGTGTTGAAACAAGACCGGTACCGAACTTGCCTATATTGTCTTTATTTGCCTCATTCTCTTCGTCATCTTTATCAGAATCGGGTGCTATAACATTTAGAACATCCCTTACGCTGAAAGGTGCTCCGTTATGCAAGAACTCCACCTTGTCAGAAGTAACAATAAGACGTACTGAAACACTCTTGTTGTAATCGCTCGCATTCTGTAACAACTCCCAAAACCATCTTCTTTTCGAGGGTTCAACATTGTCCTTTATCAATGCCAACTTTTCTTGCAAACGTTTTGCTTGAGAGGACAACAGCTGCTCATTGGCAGCTTGTCCTATATACTCTTTCAAATCGTCCATACCACTTAATCATTTATATATTGGCTGATGACATTCTCACATTGGTCGTATGCGTTAATGTATGTTTGATTATCTAAGCCTGCAGTCATATTGATAGTTAAAAGAAATAACAATCCTATTATATTATCAATTATGTTGCGTAAACGTATCAATGATTTTTCCTTTTCCTTATCTTCACGAACTTGAAGCTCTGCCTCTAATTTACAACTTAATGACGAAACCTCACTCTTGAGACATTTAGCAGCTTCTTTATAGTTGCAAAGAAAAGTATCGACACCAAGTTGCTCCATTTGGTTTAAATAAGCTGTAATAGCTTCAATGGAGAATCTTTTAGATAAATGGATTGTTTCTCCTATTGCTATATTCATCAACTCTATGCCATCTATACTCAACTCAGAACCCAAACTACTACCTTTGACAACTACTCTACCTCCAAACAGAACACAACGTCCACCTTCTTTAACGATGAATGTTTGTTCCTCTTCTACTTCCCATTTGTATGATCTATTATCATCAATACAAACGTACACTCCGTTTACTAAAAATATTGCTTTCATATTATTTATTTTTTGTTCTACTAAATATTCATATCTCTATTTAATAACTTCGTTATGCTTGCTTTCCGTGTGTTCACGCAGAATGTGCCGAACAAAGTCTTTATCAAACCTTTTTTCTTCACTGAAATTGGTTTGTCTTCTGCAAAGGTAAGATAATACATTTATATGAAATAATGATTACATGAAGATTGTATGAAAAGTCCGGAATATTGTACCAAATGAATTGGGAGAAGAAAACAGGGACTTTGCTAAGGCCACATTCTGATTAATTGCCATTCTGTTTCTTCAATATTTCCAAATGTTTGATTATATTCCCTTGGCCTTTTAAAGGATATTTGGATGCCTTTTCAAACCACATTATAGCTTGCAATATATCTTTTTTAACTCCTAAGCCTTCTTCATAACATACTCCCATATATTCGTATGAAAAGAAACACCTGTCATTTGCAGCTTCATTAAAAAGTTTGAATGCCATATCAAAATTTTGCTTAACATCTTTGCCTTCAAAATATTTGCGTGCAAGAAAATGCTTTGCAAAACAATTACCTTTAGCTGATGATTCATTAAGGTAATTCCATGCACTTTGAACATCTACTTTTGTTCCGGTTCCGGTCTCCAAACATAAGTAACATTCAAACATACTCAAAGAGTAACCATTATCAGCAGCCTGCTTGAAACAAGCAAATGCTTTATACATATTTTCTTCTGTTCCGATTCCTAATTTATAACATTCCCCTAGATATTCTAAAGCAGGAATAAAACCATTGTCAGCAGACTTTTTAAAAAAATCAAACGCTTTCATACGATTACGAATAGGAACACCATTTTTATCCCCTTCTTGAAGATATGATGTCGCCAACTCATATTGTGCTTGACCATCTCCTTGATTTGCAGCTAAATGGAGATATTTCATACTTTCTACTCTATTATAAGGCAAGTCTTCTCCTTTTTCATAAGCAATTCCCATCGAACACTGAGCTATAACATTTCCTTTATCTGCAGCGATTTTATAAAGTTGCATTGCTTTTAATCTATTTTTTATTATTCCTATTCCATTTAAGTAACACCATGCTAAATATGTTTGTGCATTCATATTTCCTTTAGAAGCTGACTGTTCAAAATATTTTGCAGCAAGTTTATCATCTGCCAAAACACCAATACCATCCAAGTAACATATACCGAGCTGATATAAAGCTATAGCTTGGCCTTTTCTTGCAGCCATTTTAAGATACTTCACCGCAATCCCATCATTTACATCAACACCTTGACCATGATAAAACAAGTACCACAGAGCAAATTGGGCCTTCACGTTACCTTGATTTGCAGCATTTACTAAGCGTCTACTGTACACATTATAATCTAATCCAGGTATATGTTTAGTAACAACAATGGTTTTGCCTATATCATCAGTAAAGCGCACTGCCGTTTTCCTGGGAGGAACGACAGGGCGCATTATATTAGTCCTTACAACAGGAAGTTTTTGACTTTTCCCTATATAAGGAATCGTCAAAAACAAAAATAACAATATCAGTCTCATTTGAATATTATTATTTTATTTCAGACAGAATCTGTATTGCACGGCTATCTCCACTTGCAGCGGCTTTTTCTATCCATTTTTTTCCTTCTTCCTTATCTTTTTGTGAAGGTCTATTATCACAATTAGAACCGAAAAAATATAAAATCTGACCTAAATAAACTTGACTGTAAGGGTCGTTATAATTCTCCGCTCCTTTTCTCAATACAACAATAGAATCCTTAATACGCATTTGACGTGCAAGAAGTACATTTAAATTATGAATCGAATCTATTTGTCCCATGGGACCATAATCAATAGCCAAATTAAAGTATTTTTCTGCTAATTCACACTTATCAAGTGACATATAAAGATGTCCAAGATTGTAATATGCATAATTTGCACCAAGACGACTCGCTTTTAAGAGGTATGTTTCAGCAGCTTGATATTGGCCAAAATCTTCATAGTATGTACCTAATTCATTTGCAGCTTCTTTTTCACCTTGATCGGCTGCCTTTTTAAGCCACATCATACCTTTATCAAGATCCCGGTCTCTATCGATACCTTGCATATAACTCATACCATAAAGGTATTGTGCTTTGCTTAAATTTAGTTTTTCTGCTGCATATTCCAATACAACAGGAATACAGCTCCAACTTCCATTTAATGATTCATTGTAATAAGTGTCAATTGTAGATGACACATTAACAGTTATGGACCGTCCCTCAAATGTGAAGGTGTGTGTCTGAGCTAGCGATGCTGTTACAGAAACAAACGCTAAAAGAGTAATAATTAAATGTTTCATTATTTTATTTGATTTAATGTATTAATTGCTTGTGGAAAACCTTTATCTGCCGCTTTTTTTAGCCAAACGAGAGCAGCTTGAAGATCTTTTTCAATTCCAGTTCCATATAAAAAACAGCATCCTAAACAATACTGACCTAATACGTCTCCATTGTTAGCTGCATCTACGAACCAACGAATAGCTTCTTTCTCGTCCTTTTCAACTCCATCTCCTTTTATATAACATAATCCAACATTACTTTTGGCTGCAGGATCTCCTAAATTTGCACTGATCATCATATTTTTAAAGTACTCTTGCATATCTATAGCGACCCCACATCCATCCCTATAACATACAGCTAACCAATAATAGCCATTTGCGGAGCCATTGTTTGCTGATTTTTTCAGCCAATCAAATGCTTTCAAAGCATCCTTTTCTGTACCTAAGCCGTCCATATAACATTTTCCTAGGTAAGATTGAGCATTTGCATTGCCCTGATTGGCACTTTTTACAAAACAGTTAAATGCTTTATGTAAATCTTTCTGTTTGTATTTTCCATCACGATACATAGAGCCTAAAAGATTCAAAGCAGATACATCATTCTCTTGTGCTGCATTTTCTATGTAGTACAATGCCTTTGAAGTATCTTGGGTAACTCCACGTCCTAAAAGAAAATCTACCCCTGTGTAGAACATCGCATTAATATTACCCTTTTCTGCTGCAAGAACAAAATATTTATGTGCAAGTTCATATTGAGTTTGTCCATCAATACTGCCATTAAGATACATTATTCCTAAACTATACTGAGCTGCAGCATATCCTTGTTCTGCTGATTTAAGAAGATAATGTTTTGACAAATCGTCATTTGCCTTAATACCATTTCCGAAGCAATATATTTTTGCCAAGGCATATTGAGCAGCGGCATTACCACATTTGGCTTTTTTTTCAAGTTCTACACTATAAGAATCATCTTCTATAGGCGTTTGGTTAAGTTCTTTGCCTTTCATTTGCTTGTAAACGATTTTTTGCCTAATTACTGATGTCATTGTTGACTTATAAGTATTGCCTGAGTGTTTTATTTCTCCGCCAATACCTTGCGCATATATTTTTAATGCGCAAAAGAAGAGCAAAATAAAAATTAAACGTTTCATATTGATCTATTATTTAGTTATTTACTTCCTCTATCTTATTACCATTTGGCTCATACCACGTACCTTTATATGGTTGACCACTAGCATCAAACAAACCTATAAAATATTCTCCTGTTTTCTTTACAATATATCTTCCTTTTGAGAAGTGGTCATTCTCGAAGCTACCATGGAAAGTATCCCCATTTGAATAGTTAAAAACAGCATTGTCACCAGTTAATGTGCCTTGTCTTATTGGACCTTTATAATATCGACCATCACTGAATTTGACTTCGCCAGTACCACTAAGAATATAAATGCTATCATCTAAAAGAATAGCAGAACCCGTATAAACACAATTGTCTCCCATTATTTTAACTGCATAATTTTCAATTCGTATGGTATCGGTGTTTGCAACATTGTTTGTTTTAGTAAATTTGTTGTTCTTTCCTATAAAGAATAGAACAATAAACATAGTTATACCTATTACACCAACTAAAGCTAATATTGACTTTCTTCGCTTATTCTCTGAACTATTCGTTCTTTCTGCATTAACAGTAAGTGTATTTATACCATCCGTTTCATCTCCATCAATTAATGTTGTCTCCTCTTCACTCATTTTTGACAGAACATATTTGAAATTCCGAACCGTTTGAAAACGCTTCGTAATATTTGGAGACATTGATGTCCTTACAACATCAATAATCCTTTGCGATATACCTTTTGACTGTAAATTGCTTTCCAGCAAACTATCATTGCTTACAAGTTCTGATGCAACGGGGGGCGTTTCACGAGTGAGTAATTTATAAAACGTTGCACCAAGAGAATAAATATCAATAGTTGGACGGAACTCACCATTTCTACTTTGATTTTCTTGTTCAATAGGTGCATAACCTAACGTGCCCAAACCTATAGAAGTGGATGTTTCTGGCTCTCCATTTTCACAATAGTACTTGCTTAATCCAAAATCAATCAGAAAAACTTGTCCATCACTTATTCGTCTCATAACATTTCCTGGCTTTAAGTCAAGATGAAGCATATGATGTTTCTCATGCATATAAATGAGTGCATCAGCAATAGACTTGATTATTTCTACAGCTTCCCTCTCGTTAATATGGTGATTCTCTACATATTCGTTGAGATTTTGTCCCTCTATATATTCCATAACATAATAGTAAGTACCATTCTCTTTAAAAGAGTCTGTTACTCGTACTATGTTAGGATGATCAAGGCGTGAGAGATTTACTGCTTCTTTTTGAAACTTCTGGCAATAGTTGTATGGCAAACTTCCCTCCTCCATTCCAGTAACCAAACCTTCTGCACCACGAGAATTTAGTCCCTTCATAAAAAATTCCTTAACAGCAACCTTCTTGTTAAGCACGAGATGCGTTGCAAGGTAAGTTATTCCGAAACTCCCTTGACCTAACACTCGTTCTATTCTATATGCACCATGAATAACGGCGCCTAATTTATATGTTAAGTTGTCATTAATGCCCATATATCTTATAAATTAATTAATCCAACTGTGCTACAAAATCTTTGTAAATATGACTTGAAGCATCCAAAAAACCATCCATATTTTTTTACTTTGTTTAATTAGAGCTTGTATCATTATAAAGTTGGTAATCTCCGATGCATTCTACCTTTTGTATATACCAACTCATTTATATTATACTTGTCCCCAATAGAGTATAATTCTCTTGCATATTTCGTTATTTTTGAAGCTATCATATTGTACTATATATAGCAAGATACATTTTAAACATATCTTACTTACTCTTTCTGTTGTTGATAGACTTCCTTGTTTTTTCGAATATCTATACAAACAAGGAATTTCATAAACACAGTTTTAATGATTGCTCATATAACGAATATATACATAAGCCTATTTTTTTCTGATTGTCATTATAACTCAAAATAGGTTCTTTGTTTTCATTCCAAATTGTTGGTCTAAGACCAATACTAACAATTTCAGAACAGAATACAGCATTTATAAAAATAAATTGTACATCTGTTATGGCACTTATATATGATGAGAGTAATTCATTGCAGATGTTTATAATCGCATCACACCTTTTATTTACCAAATCTGCTTTAGATTCATTTTTGTTAAAAGGGGCTTTTTCTGACAAATCAGTACTTTCGAAGTCTGCTACATATGTCTCCCTATTAATGCTCTTTTGTTCGAAAGAAAACGGATGTAAGTCCACCTCTACAAGAAGTCGCAATTGTTCCTTTATCTCTCCTATTTTCCTTTTAACTAATATCTTAGTAACATATTTTCTCGACAAAGAAGGTAGATGGTCATTAAAACAATAAAAAAGATTTGCTCCAATTATACTATAAGATAAAGTTACCAAAAGCCTATTTATTCCCGTTGCATTTTCGGAATCTCCAAAGGGTCTCAAATTTGTAAGTTCCAATATAGCTATTATAACAATGGATATGCAAACCATTGGTATCCATAATTTTGCGCATTTTTTATAAACAAAAAATCTATTCATTGCTGTCATATTTCTATTTTATTGTAAGTCTATCTGAAAAATATATTTTGTCATTCAACAATACGATGAACCTTTACAGTATCCGTCTTAATGCTATCTGTACAAGTAAATTCTCCTACAAAATTTCTTATTCCACAAAGGAAGAAAGAAACTGCAACAACTGCAACAGCAGCAATCCATAATCTTTTGTCCCATGTTATATAAGATATTCTGAACTTTGTAGTTATACATATGTCTTTTGCGGATGAAAGAGACTCACCGTTTGTAGCAATAGAGACTTTATACTCCACCTTATCTATATATACAAGGTGTGCCGTATGGTTGTCTTTGTTCTCCTCTGTCACTTGACGAAGCATCTCCAGTTTCTGTTCGTCCGAGACATTGGGCTTTGTGATGATGTTTAGAATATTATCATCGGTCGACTGCTCGAGCATGCCATCCGAGCACATAAAGAAATAGTCGCCTGGCTGAATGTCTGTGAGATGAGCTATATCTGCCTTTGCCCTATGCTCTTGACACGGCTGCATGGCACGAGTGATGACATTCTTCTGCGGATGATGCTTCGCCTCCTCTTCCGTTATCTCGCCTATCTTCACCAAATCGTTGACAAGCGAGTGGTCTTGCGTACGAAAGACAACGTGGGCAGTAGTAGTATCCGAAGCCGGACGCAACTGATATATACGGCTGTCGCCAATATGTGCTACAGTAGCACCATTGGCGTGGAGGCACAAGAAGGTGAGCGTGGTGCCCATCTTGCGTTCCTCACCATTATCTTTAGCGTCAAGCGCATCAAAGGCTGCGCTGAGTGCTTGCAGGAAGAGTTCGTCGCTCAATGCCTCGCCGGGATGCCAAGCGGAAAGGACAACACGGCTGATGGTCTCACACACCGTAGCCGATGCCACCTCACCCTTCTCATGTCCGCCCATTCCGTCGCAGAGGATGAACAAGCGGTCATCGGGCGACAACTTTCCTAATGCAGGAAAGAGAGAGTCTTCCTGATTAGCCCTTTGACCGAGTTCTTGCAGATTGTAAGCTTTTATCTTAAAATTCATACGCTGTTACTTTTTGAATGTCAGTTCTGTATTGCCCATCTTGATGCGGTCGCCATTGTTCAGAATCAACTGGTCTTTCTGTCCTATGACAGAACCGTTAAGATAAGAAGGATTTTTGTTTGCCCCGTTTCTGAATATATGAAGAATCTGTCCGCCCGCATTACGCACCTCTATGATGGCATGACTGCGACTCATGGTGCGGTCGTCTGTAGCAATCTGCACTGACGCAGATGACGAAACCGCCTTACGCCCTATAGTGTTGATGCCAGAACATAGCTGATATGTTGCGCCTTTATTGTCTACGAGCATACCAACACTTGCTATAGGAGAAGATCCTATACGAGTCTCGTCGCCTCCAGACTGCTGCGCCGAGGCACCTACATATTGTGTTTCATCACCAGAAGGAGCAATGGGGTTAGGTTGCTCCACGTATCGCTGACACTTTCCCACGATATGTTTTTCCTTACATACGGGGCAGGTAAAGAATGCCGCATCTATGTTCGGAGCATCCTACAAACGGAGCACCTTACCACAGGTGGGGCATTTTATCTTTATCTCACTCATTGTTACATCTTCGTTTATATTATTCTTACCACCTCATTACAGACATTGAAGATCGGCATTATTATCATAGTCTTGCTGATCTTCATTGGCGTTATAGGTGAATGTGTCGTTCTCCTGCTGTGCCTGTTGTTGTGCCTGATAAGCATCTTGGTAAATCGACATCTGCACATTGTCATTTGAGAGGTCGTAGACCTCACCTTCGTCTATCTGTTGGTTATGGTTCTCATCCACGAGAAGTACGTCAGCCACACCGTCCGAGTCCAAGTCCACAACGGCAGCCACTTCCTCACCATTGGTCAGCATAGCCGCTTGCATGGTCTGTCCGTTTTCACCCTGTGTCTCGTATACGCCCAACACCTGCACCTCATTGGTATTGGTATTGGCATTGCTGTCACTTGCCTCATCCACCGTGGCTTGCACCACTGGATTCGGCGTTACGGGTTCAGCCCCAGCATGATTAGTATAGTCAGGCTCGGCACTTTCATCATTGTCCACCTTTACTGCCACTTCCTCTTTCTGAGCCACTGGATGTTCCACCTTTTGAGGTTCTTTAGCCACTGGTTCTTCCGTTGCCTGCGCTTCCTCTTCCGGCTTCTGCTCATCAGCCTCTTTGTCATGAAGCATCTCCGTGGCTGCGTATGTGGTGCCACCGCCGACAACTCCGCCCATAATTGAAGCTGCAGCAGTTGCTACAACCTTCTTCGCTTTGTCCGACTTCTTTTCAGTAGCCTTGACGTTCTGTGTATGTTCAGCCTCATTGTTATTATTCTGCGGCTGCATGAATATTGTTTCTTCGTTGTTCATACCGATAGCTTTTATAGTTCTTTGAATTGATTCGTTTGATGCTGCAAAATTAGGAAGCTTTCATATTAATGCCTAAAGAAAATCGGCATCCTGTATGAAATGCCCCGATTGTTACATGAAATGTCAGTGAGTGTACTTACATCCACAAGCAAAGCACTGCTTGTTATACTCGATGGTCCTGTACGGAATAGCTCCAAACGGTCTTCCACAAGCAGGATTGGGGCACTTGTATTTCTTGGCATACTCATCGTCAAGGTCATGTAATTGTTGCTGGACTGTCGTCCCGACGCTTCCCTTTATGAAGAAATATACGGCAATGGACAAAGCAGCAACGATGATGACAATGCGTATGGCAGGGTCAATGCCAGGAATAAAGCCAAGGCACATACCAGACATGGACAATATGCCCTGCAAACGTTGCTTATTGGCAGACTTTGCAGCATTGTTCTGTATCTCCATTCTGCGCTTATCGTATTCCTCCCATACTGTCTTCATTGGTTTCAGCGAGAATGTCGGAACTTCTTTTTGCGAACCGTCTACGTCTCCTGTTGAGACATCAGCCAATCTCAGTATTTGCTGTAGAGGCACAAGGAATTTCTCTTCTCCTAATTGCACACGGCTTGTCGGCGTGATTGCCTTACGGATAATCTGGTTGCCATCAACAAAGGTGATATTCTGATCTTTGATATTCTCAATGCTGATATCGCTTCCATTGACAGAAACCTTGCAATGCCGACGACTTACAGACAACGGTACGGTGCCTGCCTGACCGACATTAAACTCACGTCCGCCGACAATGCAATGCAGACGACGTGCGCCCTCTTCCCTTCCTATTATTATCTCCATAGTTTTCTGATTTATTCCACATTGATTTGTGTTCGGTTAGGAACACGTCCGACAAGGATATCCTTCAACTGCTTGAGCGCTTCCTTTGATATGCCAAGCTGAAAGGTGAAGTGAACCCCATCGGTAACAACGAGGCTTTGCAGCAAAGGCTGCACCTTATAAATATAGTTAAGATTGACAATGAAACGCTTGCCGATGCGCGCAAAAACAGAAGCACGCTCACGCAGACTTTCTGAGATAAACTGTTGCATATGACTAAGATTCATGCAGACAGATACCTTCTGTTTGTTGACAAGCACAATATTGGTATAATTGCCATCACCCTCCATATAGACAATCTTGGAGCAGTCAAGGCGGATAAGTTCGTCACGTGTATTTAGATACAAGTAGCCTGTAGCCATTTTAGCCATCTATTGTCACATTGCCTTCTCCAAAACAATGTAAGGTTAGTATTGAGATTATGGCACAAAAAAGCGTGGAGAACCTACCTGTTGTCCATTCCACGTAACGAGGCTCTAGCAATTGCCTATCAAAGTTGAACAGACAACGTCAGAGCCCACGCCGATATGATAATTCTACCCGCGAGGTATATGTACGCAGAAACACACTGCATCCGTTAGGATACAATGATGGCTAACGTATAACCACACAGGAATGAAAAAATCACACCCGGGGCATCTACCGTTGCTAAGTTCAAGACTTTGATTATTGTGAATTTGCTAGATTCGTTACGTCTCAAACAGAGCGTCAAGTAAACGTCTTTATTATGTCGTGCCTCTTTACCCACCCTTTCTCCTTTGTCATGCAGATGTGATAACCCGCAAAAAGGCTCGGCGTGGATCGAGGCATGGACGCATTAAAGCTAAATGTACGAATACACGAAGCCAATTTGTCCACTCCAAAATTACTATATTTTTTGCGAACAAAAGAAAGGAAACAAAAGAAAATGTACAAACTGGCTAAAAAAAGAAGCCCCAAACAGCTTGTTGTTAAACTTAAAACCGTCACTTTCGCCGACGCTCCACAATTGAAATTAGCTTGCGTGACAGATGAAACGAGTCTGCGCACCTATTGAGATGAGAGTTCGTACCAATTGATGCCAACGCATTAAACAACCCAAAACATGTAATAAATACATTACTTTTATTTGGTTGTATGTAACAAATTAATTAATTTTGCAATATGGGAGATAATTTGATAAGAAACATTATCTTCTCGGACGAGTTCGAAGAATACTATGCAAGTATGAGCGAACAAATAAAGAAGAAATATGACTATGCTTTAGAGATTGTAAAATCACAATATGTAGTTAGTTCAAAAATAGTAAAGAGCTTAGAGAATACGGACTTCTATGAACTCCGAATCTCCATCAGTTCTAATGAATACAGAACTATTATACTCGCAGTTGACCACGACAATTTTATACAAAGCAAAAATGTACTTCTGCTGAACTCGTTCTTGAAGAAGGACACTAAACAATATAAGACTGAAATTAAAAAAGCCGAAAACATTGTTAAACGTTATTTGGAGGATTGAATATGTTGAAACTTGACAAAAACAAACTTGCTGGTCTCAAAACTTTTGACGACCATCTACAAGAAAGATACGGTGACGAAAACAGCGCAGAGCGTAAAGAGTTTGAGGCAAAAGCCAAAGCTTGGTATTATGCCGAGCTTCTTAAAGACGAACGTAAACGCCAGAATGTAACACAGAAAGCATTGGCTGAAAAGATAGGAAAGAAACGCGAGTATATATCTTCACTCGAGAAGGGACAGACGGATATGCAGCTTTCCACTTTCTTGCGCATTGCCGATGCTCTTGGTCTGCGCTTTTCTTTGGTGTTGGGATAGGAAACGAACTTTTATCGGAGAAACAATAGGGGGTGCAGTGTATAGACTGCATCTTTTCGCCAATTCATGCAGTGTATGGACTGCATCTTTACGGAAAAGATGCGGATTATGTCGTTTAATGCCATAAAACCGCCACAATCGCCGCCACTTCACAATCGAAATAAGCTTGCATGACATAGTCTTCTTGCCTTCCAACCTAGACAATATTTGCATTTCTAACGCTCAATACTCCTCGTTCAGCGCACTAAGAAATCTTTAGTGCGAAATTCTTGAGTTTTGAGCGTGCAGCGATAGTATGCTGACATACAGCTAATTATGCTGCTGAGAAGAAAAATGTGCAATGGATGACGAAGCAAAACAAGCATCTTTGGGTTGCTATAGAGCCACTTTTACACTACAATAGTGCCACTTTTATCATGCAATAGCGCCACTTTTGCACTCTAATAGTGGCACTATTGGACTGTAAAAGTGGCACTATCGTTAAGCATTGGTGCTGTTTGCTCAGCAGAATACCATAAAAACAGCTTTTTGATTCTCTAGAATTGATTTTTATTTTGTAACAGGTTTTTACTCTCTTGTACAATATTTGCATGGACGGTTTTTGCCTATGTTTTAGGAAGATTTTGCTTCAGTTTTGCCTATGCTTTAGGAAAGTTTTACCCTTATTTTGCCTATGCTTTAGGAAATTATCGTTATCTTTGCAGAAAGAAACAACGATATAACCACTATGATACACAGACAATTAATTGACGATCTTACAGAATGGAGCAAGCGCGAGAATCATAAGCCTCTTGTACTGCGTGGTGCCCGTCAAGTAGGAAAGACTACATTGATTGACGAATTCAGCAAGCAATACGACTGTTATATAAAGCTGAATCTTGAGCAGAGTGCTGATGCAATGGCATTCAGCATTTCAGACAACGTATCAGAAATATTCCAATATCTGTGTCTGCAAAGAAAGATTGTTGTTGATAAAAACAAGCGCACCTTGCTGTTTATTGACGAGATTCAGAACGAGCCTAAGGCTGTAGGACTGTTACGCTATTTCTATGAAGAAATGCCATGGCTGCACATCATAGCTGCCGGTTCAAGACTACAGACGCTCATAAAGCAACGCATATCGTTCCCCGTAGGGCGTGTGGAGTATATGTCGTTACGTCCTTGCTCGTTTCTGGAATTTCTGAACGCCACCGGAAACGAGCCTTTGGCTGAGATGATACGCCGACTGGACGTTTCGCCTATTTATCATGATATGCTCATAAGCCTTTTCAATCGCTATACTCTCGTCGGAGGAATGCCCGAGGCGCTTGTGGAATATGCCGCTCATGAGGACGTGACAAGACTATCGCCTATCTATCGTTCTTTGCTAAACGGATATAACGAAGATGTGGAGAAATATGCCAAGAACACCAATCAGGTGAACATCATACGCCATCTGCTCACACATGGTTGGGCTGAAGCAGGACAAACCATCACATTCAATCGTTTCGGAGGAAGCAACTACACGAGCAAGGAGGTGCACGAGGCGCTTGAAGTATTGCAGAAAGCTTTCCTTCTGAATCTCGACTATCCAATAACCACAGTAAAGGCTCCTACGATTCCTGCCCTTACACGACAGCCCAAACTGATATGGCTCGACTCTGGCATAATGAATTTCTCGGTTGACATCCAGACAGAATACTTGCAAAACCGATCTCTTCTGGATGTATGGAAAGGTCATGCTGCCGAGCAGATTGTCGCTCAAGAGCTACGCATAGTGCTCGACCGCAACTACAGAAACGAACAGTTCTTCTGGGTAAGAGACAAGAAAGGGGCTACAGCAGAAGTGGATTTCGTATGGCAACACCATGCATCTATCGTCCCCATAGAAGTAAAGTCAGGGACGAACGCTCACTTACGATCACTACATTCTTTCATGGACACAGCCGACTCCACCGACATCGCTGTCAGAGTATGGCCTGGCAAATACGGAGTGGACGAGGTAACAACTCCTAACGGCAAGACATTCAGACTCTTAAACATCCCGTTCTATTATGTAGGAATGATAGACAAAATACTTGACAAGACACTATGACCATAACTGAACAATTCATTTGCGGCAAGCATACTGCTGCTGACTGTGAGGACGGCATTGTAATTACACCTCACTATATTTTTTAGACAAAAAATACAGCAATAAAATGTTCTGGTTAGAATATCTTGTTAATATATAACCCCATTCTTATCCCCTCGAATTCGAGGTGATAAGAATGGAAACATATTGATACGGCGGAACGTATTCTATTTCCTTCACTTCACAAACCGTAGCCTTGTCCACATCCAGCGTGGTATCATTGCCCATGCTGCAACAAGCAGACGGTAGCGCCAGTCTATTGTTACTGTCTCCTTGCCTCGCAACACTGCCTTGACGATGCTTTCTGCCACGCGTTCTGCTGACAGCTGCAAGGGGAAGTTGCTGCCGGCTATCAGGTCGGTGGCAACGAAGCCGGGGCGGATGTCGGTGATGCGGATGCCGAGGCGGCGCATCACCGACTGCTGCGCAAGACACTCCAGATAATGCGACTGGAAGCGCTTTGTGGCTGAATAAGCCGGCGCTGCTCCCAGTCCGCGCGTGCGGGCAATGGAGGTGATGCAGGCTATATGGCCTCTCACGTTGTTGTCCGCAAACCATCTGTACGCCGCCGTAACCATACGGGTGAAGCCGACGCCATTTGTTTCGACGGTCTTCATCTCGCGCTCTATGTCAAGCCTGACGTTCTCCCACCCTATTCCCGAACTATGAAAATAGAGGTCGATGCCGCCAAGTTCTGCTATAAGGTCGTTCAGCTTCTCCGGCGCCGCTTCGTCGTTAACGTCAATCTGACGGTACGCCACGATGCCGTCCGTCTTACGCACAGTCTCCGCAAGACGCTCCACACGTCGTCCTGCCACGCCCACCTTATATCCTCGCTCCGCAAGGAGACGCGCCACCTCCAGACCGATGCCGGACGTGGCTCCCATTACTATTGCTTTCTTCATTGCCTTGTCTGCCTACATTATATATTATAAGGGAACCCTGACCACGTCCACCACATGACTGCCGGCTCCTATCAGGTCTGCACGCTCCGAGATGATCTTCTGGTACTCTATGAAGTGTGCGAACGTCTCGTCACTCATGCGGTTGAGTCGGGTGCGCATATAGTCGGATGCTCCGTCGGGCGAGAAGATGGTGACGCGCTCCAGCCCTGCACTTTCGTCCAGACGGTTTATGTCGTCCAGGCGCACATAGTCGTACAGCTCGTCTGCCGATGCCTGTATGTGGAAGTTCTTGTCCACGGCTCCACGCTCCAGCAGTCCGCCTATGCGGTCTTCGTCGAAGCAATACGAGAGGATGCTGTATTCGTTCATGAGATAAGCCACGAAAATCAGTCCGCCGGGTTTGGTCACACGCTTTGCCTCGTTAAGCGCCTTGAGCTTCTCCTCGTCGCCGATGAGATGATAGAGCGGACCGAGCAGCAGCGTCACGTCTGCCGTTGCCGTGGGCAGGAACGGCATGTCGCGTGCGTCGCCCTGCACCACGTCGGCTCCCGGTTCGCGCTTGAGGAACACCTCGATGTTGCGACGCACCAGTTCCACTGCCTTCACCCTATAGCCTTCAGCCATGAGCGCAGAGGTATAGCGACCGGTTCCTGCTCCGATGTCGAGCAGGAACGAGTCGGGATGTATGAAGCGGCGCAAGTGATGCATTGTGGTTTCAAACTCCACGATGCCGTGTCTGCGCTGTAAACGAAGGTCTTCAGGATGCTTGTTATAATGTTTCTCTATGTTGGATAATGCCATATATATGAATTTTCCAGACAAAGGTAATCATAACTTTCAACTTTCAACCCTCAACTCCCAACTTTTTCTTCTCTCAACTCCTAACTCAAAATTCCTAATTCAAAAATCGAGCTACGTCATCTACAATCTGCTCGTCAAGCAGACGATTGTCCGAAAGCAACTGCTCCACGTCGTATCGGTCATACAGTCCCTTCTTCACTCCACCCACGAGCACCTTCATGTCTGACGTGCCGTAATATGAAGCGATGCGCTCTCCGAAGCCGCCGTCCTTGCTGCCGTCCTCCAGCGTCACCACCAGCTGATGGTCTGCCTTCAGCGCTTCCAGCGTCTCAGCATCCACCTCGTTCAGGTAGCGAGGGTTGATGAGCGTGGCGTCTATGCCCTTGTCGGCAAGCAGTCGCATAACGCTCTCGCCCTTCTTATAGAACGATCCGGCTGCGATAATCGCTACCTCAGAACCCTTGTGCATTACCTTATACTTAGCTTCATAGCCATATTCCTCGTCCACCTTCTCCGTCGTGTGCACCACGCCGTTGCTCGGCATGCGGATGGCTATCGGCTTCCTGTCCTGAAGTATAGCCCAACGCATCATGGCGAAGTATTCCTCGCAGGTGGTCGGAGCCAGATACACGAGGCCCGGGATGCTGCAGAGCATCGGAATGTCGAAGAGGCAGATGTGCGTAATGTCGTTCATCGAGTTGACACCGCCACCCACTACGTTGATGACAGCCGGATTGCTGTTGATGCACAGGTCCTGCGCTATCTGGTCGTAGGTGCGCTGCAAGAAGGTGCTGTATACAGACCAGACGGGGTGAAGTCCGCCCTTTGCCATTCCCGAAATCATAGCCACAGCCTGTTCCTCGGCTATGCCCATGTCGATGTGCTGTGAGCCAGCCTCCTTGCGCTTGTCGGCTGTGAAGCCGGCTGCTGTCGGAGTTCCTGCTGTCACGGCTATGAGCGTCTTGTCCTGCTTCATCTCGCGGAGCATCCAGTCGCTGAAGAGGTCCTGATATGTCTCGCACGGCTTCACCTCCGGCATGGTTCCATCGGCGTTTCTTACCGGACGGCTACCGTCGTCCAGATTGAACGGCAGTCCCCAATGCCATGCCTCCTTGTTCTTCACAGCGGGAGCATAACCGTGACCCTTCTCCGTGTGGATATGCACTACGGTGGGACGGTCGGTGTCCTTAACGCTACGGAACACCTCAATGAGCTTAGCGATGTCGTTGCCCTGCTCCAGGTATTTATAGTCGAAGCCCCACGCCTTAAACCAGTTGTGCTCGCACATGCCGTTGCTCTCGCGCAGCGCACGAAGGTTCTTGTATATTCCTCCGTGGTTCTCGGCTATGGACATCTCGTTGTCGTTCACCACGATGATGATGCCCGTGCCCAGCTCCGACGCCTCGTCAAGTCCTTCGAAAGCCTCGCCGCCCGACAACGATCCGTCGCCGATAACGGCAATGATGTTCTCCTTCGTGCCCTTCACGTCACGTGCCTTCTGCAGTCCCGTGGCAAGGCTGATGGATGTGGAGGTATGTCCCACCTCAAAGTTGTCGTACTCAGGACACTCCGCCGGAGACGAATATCCCGATATGGCGTTCATGTCGTCCACGTTGCCGAGGAATCCGGCAGCACGTCCTGTCAGCACCTTATGCGGATAACACTGGTGGCTGACGTCAAACACCAGTTTGTCCTTCGGTGCATCAAACACGTAATGCAATGCCACCGTAGCCTCCACGAAACCAAGGTTGGGTCCGACGTGTCCGCCATGCTTGCTGACACGATTGAGCACAGCCTGACGTGTCTCGTCAGCCACAATGTTAAGTGTCTCGATGTCCATGCCCTTAAGGTCGGCAGGTGTCTTTATCTTCTCTATATACATATCTTATAGCTGTTATTTGGTTATCAAAAAACTTTCACGCTGCAAAGTTAAGCATTTTACCAAATAACAGCCATACCTCAAATTCAGAAATTATTACCAGTTGGGTGGTATTATCCCAAACGATACGAGCCTTCGTCCCAGTTGGCACGAAGGCTCGTTACATTTTGTGCACGCGATGCTTACTCCAGCGTCAGCACATGGCTGGTGCCGTCCTGCGCAGTAAACACGTTAAGGCCCACCTTCATCAGATAGTCGCCGCTATACTGCTTGCCGTCGCACTCCAGCTCCGACTGCTTGCCCGGCATCAGATTGGTCTCCTTTACGGTGTATGTCTTGCTGGCGTCCAGACCCTGCAGCTTCACGTTGTGCTGCGGCTCCTTATAGCGAGGATGCAGGTCGTAGGCAAAGAGCACCGCACGCTGCTTGTCCTTGCTGACATAATTGATGGCGCAATGGCTGCCCTCGTAGGGCGACACAAGGCGATACTGATCGCCCTCCAGAATCATCAGCTTCATGCTGTTGTAGTTCTTTACTGCCTGCTGCACAAACTTATAGTCGTCAGCAGAGAGCGACTTGAGGTCGATGTCGAAGCCAAGCTTGCATGAGCTGCAGACGTCAGTGCGGAACTTCACGGACGTGTTCTTGTTCCAGTTTGTCACATGCGATCCCATTGTCTTTGCAGGGAAGAACTTCGACAGGCTCCACTGGATGTAGAGGCGCTCGTACGGGTCGGTGTCGTCAGAGCACCAGAACTCGGTGAAGTACTTCAGCATCTCGTAGTCCATTCTGCCGCCACCGCCTGAGCAGAGCATCATAGGCAGCTTCGGATACTTGCTGTGTATGCGTGTAAGCACATTGTAGATGCCACGCACGTGGTCGATATAGAAGTTGCCCTGGTTCTGCTTGTGATAGGGCGAGTAGATGTTCGTAATGACGCTGTTGCAGTCCCACTTAAAGTAAGCCACGTCGGGATTCTCGGTCATGATGCGGTCAACGATGCCGAACACATAGTCCTGCACCTTTGGATTAGAGATGTCGAGCACCAGCTGGTTGCGATAATAATATGTGTCGCGCTGTGGCTGCATTATCACCCAGTCGGGATGTTTCTCGAAGAGTTCGCTCTTGGGATTGACCATCTCCGGCTCAATCCATATACCAAACTTCACTCCTGCCTTCTTTGCGTCTCTCACCAGTCCTGGTATGCCTTCTGGCAGCTTGCTCTTCGTGGCGTCCCAGTCGCCCAGTCCAGCATGGTCGTCCTTGCGTGGATACTTGTTGGCAAACCATCCGTCGTCGAGCAGGAACATATCCACGCCCAGATCCTTGGCGTCCTTCATCAGTTCGGCAAGGCTCTGCTGGTTAAAGTCGAAGCCCGTGTTCTCCCAGTTGTTAAGAAGAGTGAGGCGGTCGTCCATACCCATGTTCACCTGATACTGGCGTGCCCAGTTATGCAGGTTGCGCGATGCCTCTCCCATGCCGTTGTCGCTCATGGCGAAGATAAATTCAGGTGTCGTGAACACCTCGCCAGCCTTCAGCTTATAGTCGGAAGCATAAGGATTGATGGCAGGAATAACACGCAGAGCGCCCACGTTGTCCACCTCGAAGGTGAAGCGGAAGTTGCCGGGCCATCCTATCGTGCCGAGCATCACCTTGCCCTCGTTCTCCTTTGCAGGCTCGTCGAAGCCAAGCTCGAAGAAGGGTTCAGCGTGCATGGCAGCGCGTGTGCCGAGCTTGGTGTCGATTATCTTCTTGCCGCTGCTCAGCTGCGTGGTCTCGGGCTGTCCTTCCTTTGCCCAGTCGCTATGATAGTTGGTGAGGAAATACTTGTTGGCGTTAAAGTAGAGCATCGTCGAGCTGTAGCGCCACAATGTGATGGGCGACTTCTCCTTATGTGATATCTCGCTCCAAGCCTTGATGACGTTCTCCTTGGCGTATGCCACGTAATGGAGCTTCACGGTCAGAGGATAGACCTTGTCCTGAAGGGTGATTATGGTCTCCGTGCCACCCTTCACTGCCTTCTGCTCAGCCGACTGATAATACAGATAGGTGGTCATATTGCCGTCAGCGTGCGTAACTGCCACGGCTGGCTCGAAGTATTCCTCAGCGCCTGATGTGGCATACACCTCATGTCCGCGCTGGCTGACGGATCCGTCCGAAGCCGCATACACGTCCCACTTGAGGTTGTCATAGTCAGACGGATTAAGCATCTTGTCGCCGAGATAAACCTGATAGAGGCGGCCCTTCGGCGAAACTTTCATCACAAGGTCAGTCTTGTCCGTTGACACACGGATGGTCTTTTGGGCGAATGTCATGACCGATGTCATACACATTGCCGCAATCAGCATTATTGATTTTCTCATTGTTGTATGGTTTTTATTATTGGTAGATAATTCTTGCTCTTTCTCACATCATCAGAACTTGATGCCTGCGCTGAACTCCACTGTGAACGGGCGCAGGTAATTGCCGCTCATATACTTGCCGGCATACTTGCCAGCCTCTTCCTTCGTGATAAGTTCCGAGCCGCTGATGGTTCCCTTTGCTCCCTTCTCATTCAAGAAGTTGACGACGCTCACGCCGAGGCTGAGTTTCTTGTTGACATTCCAGTTGATGCCGCCGAAGGTTTCCCAATGACCGTTGAAGTAGAGTGCCTCCTGAAGGTTGGCGTAGGTCTTGCCGAAGTAGCGGAAGCTGAGCCATGCGTTGAGGTTCTTGGTGATGTCATACTTGGGATCCAGCTCGATGAGCACCTGCGGTATCTCCTTCACTATCTTGTTGTTGGCATTGACGCTCATGGTCTGACCGTCGCTGAACGTCACGCTGGCGTTATAGTTCTTATACACCGGCTTCTGATAAGTGAAGAGGGCGTGCATGTGGAAGTTCTTGAACGGAGAAATCTCGGCTGAGGTTGTCCATCCCAAGGTCTGGATGTTATAGATGAGCAGCACGGTCTTGCCCTCTGATGTGCCGGGCTTCGTGAGGTTCTGCTGGTCGATGTTGTTGCTCTTCGATATGTATGTCACCATTGATGAGAGGTCTATCCAGTTGTTTCTGTAGAATATTCCGCCACGGACCAACGGGATGGTCACACGCTTATACTGCTCCTCTGTAGGGCCGGTTCCGGCATACTCGCTGATGCGTGGGAAGCGGGTGGCTACGGTGGCGTCGGCTGTAAGCCCAAACTGGTTGGTGACATTATATGTCATCTGCAATGTGGCAGCATAGTTGAGCTTGTTCTTTGTGACATTGGCTGGGGCGATGCTGTGCTCGGTAGCCACGACAGAACCGTCGGCTGCGGTGGAGTAAGTGTTGTAGTTGCCGAGATGGAAGCCGCTGAAGCGTGATGTGGCTATCTGGTCGGCAGCCATGCGGTAATACTCCAGACGTCCGCCATAGAACACCTTGAACTTCGGCGAGACTCTCCATTCGTCGGTGAAATAGAGCGCCAGCTTGTTCTCCGAACCCTTGGTGTATTCAGGGCTAAGCTCGTTATAGCCGAACGTCTCTGAGCGACGGGCTGTCTGCGTGGGGTCGAGCGGATTGACGTACATCTGGCTGAGGGTTCGAGGATAAGCCTCCACGGTGCCGGCCCACTGGAATGACGAAGAATAATAGTTGAGATGGTAATACCATTCGTTTAAGCCTATCATCAGCTTATGACTGCCTATCTGCTTGCTCATCTCTGTGGTCAGAAGGGCGTTGCTCACCTTACCAATGTGGAGCCACGTGCGGCGTCCTTCTATGAGGCCGCTGTATGCCGAACCGTCGGAGAGCTGATAGCCGTCCGCCTCGCTCACCTCGGAGATGGTGCTGCCGCCGTAGTCCACGTAATTGGCGCGTGGAGCATTCATGTATTTAGCGTTAAGCTTCCACAGCCAGCCATTGTCAAACTGATACTGGCTTATCAATGCCACCTCATTGGCATGATTGTCATTGCCGTCGGTCATGTTCCATGTCTCCATCTTGCCGGTCTTGGTGTTGAGATACCTGAACGACCCCTGGCGCTGAACGTACGAATCGAGGCCCGGATCGAAGCCGGCAAGCTTCTTAATGCTGCCGTCACCGGCATAGATGAAGGGAGCGGCATTGGCAAAGTTGCCTGGGTTCTTGCTGTTAGAATACTTATATAATAAGGAGATTCTGCCCTTGCCGTCACCGAGGATGCGTGTCAGACCCAAGTGATAAATCTGTGTGCGGTCGGCGTAATCGGTGAAGCGGAGCTTGAAGCTGCCCGGATCGAAGTTCTGATACATGCCGGCTGTGTAGAGCCAGCGGTCGCCGATGCCGCCGGAAAGGTTGAGATCGAAGTTCTGCATGCCGAAGTGATTGGCCTTATAGTTGAGCTTTCCGCTGAACTTCTTTTCGCCCAACTCGCTGAAAGCCGATACGGCATAAGCGATGTTACCGGTACGGATGGCACTCTCTGAGGGCGTCATAAGGTCGGTGCCTTTCAGCGAAGCGTCACTGCGCCAGTGGGCGGACAATCTGTGCACGGACGAAGAATAGACGGCTGGCAAGCCGTTCTCATACACGGTGACGTCCTCACTCGGCAGACCAATCTGAATTTCACGAGGCTTGTTGGCGTCAGCTGCGTTGAGCATGACGTTGCGTTCTTCCTTCTTAGGCTGCTCCGAATCGTTGGCAGAATTGTTTTCTATATGCGTTTGTGCATACACGCCCGTTGAGGCTGAAGCCATAAGGGCAAAAGAGAATGTTTTGAGTTTAAGGTTCATATGTGTGATGCGTTTTTGTTTTCGATTGCAAAATTACTTGCTATATCGGCAGAATGTATGTCTGCGTAAACGCAAAGTAGATAATAAAGAGAAAACACAAAAGCATAACTTGCTAATAATCAAAATGTTCGTATGTTAAGAATTTTTTATCAAAGTAGATGGTTTTATTTCGGATATAAATGCTAAATTTGCAGCATTAAACCCAATAAACCATAGTTATGCGACTGTTTCTTTACATTCTTCTTATCCTTATGCCCGTGTCTGCTATGGCAAAACAGACTTTGGCTACTACGGACATCACGGACGAACGACACCTTCTGGAGCTTCTCGACAGCTATATTGAGAAGCGTGACGTTTATGCAAAACAGAAGGAAGAAAAGCTGAAACAGCTGAAGCTGTGCCTAAGGACTGCCGACAACAATACGGCACGACTCGCCATTCTCGACAAGATTTATCGCGAATACTATACCTATCGTTACGACTCGGCGCTGGTTTACGCAGACCGCGGACTGGCTCTCTCGCAGAGCGACAACGACGCTTACTTCACTATGCTCAACCGCATCAACCGTGCAGCCGTGCTGTCGACGGGCGGACTCTACAGCCAGTCGGAAGCTCTTCTGAACGAAATAGGCAAGGAGGGCGTTCCGCCACGTCTCAGACAATACTATTATTACACCTTCACGTGGCTATATTATTACTGGGAGTCGTTCTGCGACAAGTCGGAATTCAAGGACGATCTGCACAAGAAGAAGCATCACTATCTGAAGCTGACGGTCAGCGCCACCAGCAATGACAATACTGCCCTGCATGCTTATCTCAACGCCGAACTTGCCTTCATGCAGAATCCTTTGGGCAAGAACGTGCTGAGCCTGTATACCACAGCCCTTATACATAGCCCGGTCAACAGCCGTGTGCACGCCTCGGCGGCATACTGCATAGCACGCTATTATCGCGAGATTGGCAAGACGCTGCTCTACGAGAAATACATCATAGAAGCAGCCATATCTGATATGGTGTGTCCGTTGAAGGAAAATCTGGCGCTGCAGGAGTTTTCCACATATTTATATAAGAAGGATGCAAAATACGCTGACCATGCAGCACGATACATTTATTGCTCCATGGAGGACGCAAAGTTCTATAACAACCGTCTGCGAATGCTCGAGATTTCGAACATCCTCCCCATCATCGCCACTGCCAACCAAGAGGCATTGGCGCATAAGGAGCGCATCGTGAGGGGCGTGCTGGCTGTGGTCAGCTTTATGTCGCTCGTACTGTTCGCAATGGCTATATTCGGATACAAGCAGAACAAGTGGCTGGCAAGAAGCCGACGTGAAATAAGAAGCCAGAACAGACAGCTCACCGAACTGAACGAAAAGCTCATTGCCACCAACCACCGACGCGAAACTTATATGCGACTTTTCATGGACATCAGCGCCGTATATATACGCAAACTCATAGAATATCGCAAGCTCGTCAGCCGTAAGATAAAGGCAAATCAGGCAGCAGACCTCCTCAAGACCATCAACAGCTATAAGTTGGCGGAGGAGGAAGCCACTACCTTCTATACACGTTTCGACCGAGCATTCATCGAACTATATCCGGGCTTCGTGGACGAGCTGAACGCCTTGCTCATGCCTGAAGCCCAAATAGAGCTGCCATCCCCTAACTCGCTCACCACGGAAGCACGCATTTATGCCCTTATGCGACTGGGCGTGACGGACAGTCAGGAGATAGCCACACTGCTCTTCTATTCCACGCAGACCATCTATAACTATAAGTCGGCAATGCGTACGCGTGCCATTAACCGCGACACGTTTGACGAGGACATAAGCAGACTTTGCCATATTGGATAGCATTGTTCTCCCACACAGCAAAAATAACTGTTTTTTTCTTGCAGAAAGCTTGCACGATTAAATCCATTATACTATATTTGCATCCGAAAACTAAGCGGAATGACATAAATCACACCGCACGCTACGACTATACTTAATGACGAAGAAGCACACAAAACAAAGAACTAAACACAATAATTAAAAACTTGACTAATACAAGACTACTATATGATAAGATTTATAGCACTCTTCTTCTTGGCGCTCGCCATGCAGACCGCATCAGCCCAAGACAACAACAAGAAGGAAGTTTGTATCAGATTTAGGGTGGCATCGAGCGTTCTCGACACCAAATTCGCTGACAACGAAGCCAACCTTAATAATGTTATAGAGTTTCTTAACGAAGTTACTAACGACACCACACTCGAACTTACTAAGGTGACGTTCTGCGGATCGGCATCACCTGAAGGTGGCAATGCGTTCAACCGTAAGCTCGCCAAGCGTCGCTGCGCCAACATGGAGCAGTATGTGCGCCAGCGCATCAGCTTGCAGGACAGCATCGTCGTACGTCAGGAATGGTCTGACCCCTGGGACAAGCTCGCTTACTACGTGGAGCAATCTGATATGCCTCACAAGAAGGAAGTGCTACACCAGCTGCTCGAAACTCCGGAATATACATATAATAAAAAAGGAGCGCTCGTGGACAGCCGCAAGAAGCGACTCATGGATATGAACTACGGACGTACATGGAACTATATGCTCGACAAGTTCTTCCCATCCATAAGAAACGCCAGCGCTATCCTCGTCACCATACGAAAGAAGTATGAGACGCCGGAACCGGAGATAGTGGAGAAGCCGGTGGAGGACACCAAGCAGACAGAGACTGTGGTTGAGCCGGAACCAATCATTGAGGTGGACACCACCTCTCCCGCATACTTCGCCATCAAAACCAATATGCTCTACGACGCTCTCCTCGTGCCTAACATCGGAGTGGAGGTTTCGCTCGGAAAGCGATGGACGGTAGCGGCAGACTGGATGTACGGATGGTGGAACCATAACAATAACCATCGCTACTGGCGCATCTACGGAGGCGGACTCAGCGTACGAAAATACTTCGGAGCAAAGGCTGCCGAGAAGCCGCTGCAGGGACACCACATCGGACTGAACGCACAGATGCTCACCTACGACTTCGAGTTCGGAGGAAAGGGATATATGGGCGGCGTGCCTGGCGGAACTCTCTGGGACCGCATGAGCTACACCGTCGGTGCAGAATACGGCTACTCAATGCCGATTGCAAAAAGACTTAACATTGACTTCAGCCTCGCTGCTGGATATATGGGCGGACGTTATTATGAGTATATTCCGCTCGACGGACACTACGTATGGCAAGCCACTAAGGACCGCAAGTGGATTGGACCCACTAAACTGGAGGTTTCGCTTGTATGGCTCCTCGGACATGGCAACAACAACACGAAAACGAAGAAAGGAGGCGAGAAATGATTAACTGCAAGAAATCAGCCAGACTGATGATCGGCACACTGTGCGCTATGGCTCTCGCCATGCCCACGCTCACCTCATGTGAGCATAAGGACCTGTGCTTCGACCATGATGTCCACTCACCTAAGTACGACTTCCGAGTCGTGGCTACATACCAGCAGGAATGGGAGCTTAATCTGAACGAGAAGGTTTGGGGCTCGGAGGCTGAATGGCCGGAGAAGTATGGCATGACCTATGACGGACTGCGACCTGCAGTCCCTGCCGGACTGCGTATGCACGTATTCAGCGAGTCGGGCGTCAACGATATGATCAATATGCCTGCGGAAGGCGGCGTAGTGGGACTGCAGCCGGGCAACCATCAGCTGCTGTTCTATAACAACGACACGGAGTATATCCTCTTTGACGATATGTATTCTTTCGCTTCGGCAAAGGCAACGACGCGTACACGAACCCGATCCACCTATATGGGCAATCCCTTCAAGAACAACGATGCAAAGGGTGAGCCTACGGTGACAATGCCTGACATGCTCTATGGCAACTATAACGCCAAGTATACGTCAGAGCGTACAACAGAAATGCCGGTGATGAACGTGACGATGCACCCGATGGTGTTCAAGTATCTCGTGAGATACGAGTTCAGCAAGGGTCTGAAGTATGTCAGCCTTGTGAGAGGAGCGCTCTCGGGAATGGCAGCATCAGTATATATGAACAATGGTCATACCACCACCGACGCAGCCACCCTACTCTACGACTGCACTCTGGAACCGTGGGGAGCACAAGCCATTGTGACGTCGTTCGGCGTTCCTGACTGGCCCAACTCGCTCTATCAGCCCACACGAGGACCGCGCAGCTATGCGCTCAACTTAGAGGTAAGACTGAAGAACGGACTTATAAAGAGTTTCGACTTCGACGTCACAAAGCAGATTGAGGCTCAGCCTCAAGGCGGCGTAATCGTGGTGAAGGGTCTGGAAATCTCTGACGAGGAAGGAAAGCAAGGCGGATCAGGATTCGACGTTTCGGTTGACGGCTGGGGAGATTACGAGGATATCGTGATTCCGCTGAAATAATACAAAAAACGACTGACACACTAAACAACGACTTAAACATTTCTAATTTTATATTCAATTTATCAACAACCAACTCAAAAATTTAACAATTATGAAGAAGTTCTTTATTATGGGTATGGCTGCTATGGGTCTTGCACTCACAGCCTGCAACAACGACGAGACTGTAGAGGTAGCTAAGGGTAATGCTATCAGTTTCAACTCTTTCGTTAACAAGAGCACACGTGGTGCTGCTGACGACGTAACTCTCAAGAACCTTAGTTCTTTTGAACTGTACGGCTGGCGTGGTGAAGACGTACTCTTCAACAAGCAGGTAGTAAACGTTGCTGAGAATGGTACAAGCACATACTCACCTCTGAAGTATTGGGAGGCTGGCCAAACTTACAACTTCGAGGCTATCGCTCCTAAGGCTGGCGAAAAGGGTGTTGAATTCGTTGCTGCCAAGACTGGCGGTACTATCACATTCACAAACGATGCCACAACTGACCTCCTCTATGTTAAGGCAGAGGAAAAAACAATGGGTGCAGAAATCGCTGCTGCTCCTGCTGCAGTTGAGCTTAACTTCGCTCACCAGCTTGCTCGCGTGAAGTTCACATTCAAGAACACATTCCCCAATACTGCTGCTGCTAAGCTTACCATTAAGGACGTAAAGATTACCAACGCTTACAAGAAGGGTTCTATCACTCCTGCCGATGCAAATGCAAAGTGGACCGTTGACGCAACTAACAAGAATCTCGTAGTTGCTTTCGCAAATAATACAGCAATGGCTCCTACAGATCTCGCAGCAGGTACAGGTTCTGGTGAGACAGACCACATGTATCTCATCCCGACAGCTGAAAATACAGAGTATACCGTAACATTCACCGTTACTCTCGATCAGGATGGCGTTACAACAGACTACCACCATACTATTGGATTCAATACAGAGCAGAAGCAGGGCTTGAGCTACAACTACATTGCTGAGATTAACCAGAATAACATCAACCCGGATCCGAACGTACAGCTCTTCCCGATTGTGTTCAAGACTACTGTTAGCGACTGGGTTGGTTTCAATGACGAGCCTAAGATCATGCATTAATCGACTCCTTTCATAGATGTGCGCCCCTATCCATACGCACACCAATGATACAAACCACGCTCTTCACCCATAGCATCGCTTATGAGTGAAGAGCATAGACAAAGAAATGTCACAGGGTGTAAGGGGTTGAATGTTCCCCTTACACTCACCAATTATCTTTTAAACCAACAAAAACTAACAATGATGAAAGGAATACATAATATACACAAAATGACAGCCAGCATCGCTGCTGTGCTCCTGTCAGCGTCCCTCTTTTCATGCAGCAGCGACGACTTCTTCGGAAAGGCGGAGGGCACGTCAGAGGGTATCAGCTTCGGAGTGACTGACGCTGCCGAAACACGTGCTGCCAACGTTAACGACGCACAGACCGTAGCTCATTACGTCCTGCGTTCTGACGCTTCAGCAGACACTCTATGCGTACGAGCCATTGTGACGGACGGCATCGGCAACGACGACAACAAGCCTATGACGCGCGCTGCCATGCAGACCACAATGTACGACAAGTTTAATGTCGTGGCAGCATACAAGGAAGACGGCAATATCGGCTCACAGTTCTTCATGAACGAGATAGCCACCAACAACGGAACGAATTGGGTGCCACAACGCATCTATTATTGGCCAGGCTCCAACCGCCAGCTCCGCTTCTTGGCATGGGCTCCAACGGATGCTGCTTTCCAGACTGTTCCCAACTCACCGACAGCCACAACCCTACAGTACACCACTCCTGCAGAAGCAAAAGATCAGCGCGACATCGTTGCCGCAGCTACAGACTTCATAGACAGTCCTGCCAAAGAGGGCAACTGCATCCCCGTAGGTCTGCAGTTTAAGCACCTGTGCACCGCTGTGATTGTAAAGACCGGTGCTACAATGACAGACGGAACCATCAAGAGCGTCACCATCACCAACGTAAAGAACTCCGGTTCGTACGACATGGTTAACTCTACATGGGCTCTCAACGACGGCACAGCCAACTACACCGTCACACCCAATAAGGCGACAACTGGCACTACTCCGAACGGAACCGACCTCAACGCCGGCGAATCAACTCTCATGCTCCTGCCCCAGACATTAGGCGCAGACAGCGAGCTGAAGGTAGAGTTCCACGACAACATCTCAGGCAGAGACCGCATTCTGAGCGCATCTCTCAACGGAGCAGAATGGCCAATGGGCAAAACCGTAACCTACCGCCTGTCGATTACACCTGAGTATGAGCTGAACATTGAGAATACATCAGAAATGCTTGATGCTCACTATATTGTAGAACCTATAAAGGTTAAAATAGGCAATTTGGAGCCAAATGCCAAATGGACACTCACCGCAAAAATAGACGGAGAGATATACAACGGCATTGACGTATCGGTACTGTTGGACAACCCAGAAGACGGAGCACTCAATGTCGCTAAGCAGGGATTCTGGATTGATAAATATGTTGAAATCAAAAGAAATGACGAAGGTGAAATTATAAGTAAAAAGCTAACCAACCAGACCGCAAGAGGTACAGCTACTGTTACTGGTACTGGCAGCCTTGAAACAAACGCATACGTTTTCATTCCTGAGAACATAGGCAATACCGATCGCAACATAACCATTACATTGAAAGTAGATGGTTCTTCAGATGCTGATGCATACAAGAAGACCATTACACAGAAGTGTCCAAGTTGGAATGGCAGCAATGTGGGATATGAACGCTTTGAAAAGGACAATGAAGGCATCTATCCTTTCGGATTCTTATGGGATAGAAAGGTAGAATATAAGTATCAAGGCTTCTTAGCCTTATTGTTCAAATGGGTTGCTAATTCGTATAAAACAGCAGATGTAGACTATTTAACAACAAAGTATACATTCAAGATTTTGTTCAAGTCTATAACAACTGCGACCATTGACTACACAGCAATTAACAATAGCTTAAATGTCGGAATGAGTCCTGATGACGGTTTGGAAAATACCAGAAAACTATATACATTCAAGAACATTGGATCTATTAGTGAATTGGAGAATGACTTTGATAACATGAAAATCCTTGGTTATAAATGGCAAGATAAGAAAACCGAGGGAGGTCATTACGAGACAGTTAAGAACTTTGCAGCTAAAATGGCTGTAATGAGAAACAAATTTAATGTAGAAAAAAGAGAACAAAAAGACACTGAAGGAAACAAGGTTATATTCTATGTTCCTTACATAGAGGAAAATGACATTGTATGGTATCTCCCTGCAAGCAATGAGCAAAAGGGAATAACAGATACAGAATATCCCTTGTCTGGTACATATTGGAGTTCTACCGCAGCCGATGATAACACACATGCGTATGTATATTCAAGCGGTAGTGAACCGGTAATAGGAGAGCGAATGGCGACACATAAGATTCGTGCCGCTCGCAGAAAATAACAAATAAATAGAGGGTGTATCAAACACTGTCCAACCAACAGTTTTGATACACCCTCTCTCTTTATATCCAACTCCTACAGTTTGCATTACCATTAGGAGCATTCGCTAACTTAGGAGGCTATGGCGTCCCGCCATAGCCTATATCTAATAATATACGTTAAAATCAATATCTTACATACAGTTTATGGTTATATCCGCAACCAATGAATCGGCTTTTGACGTATCTTTGCCAATAGAAAATCTAAAACATTAGATAAACCCATCAATCATTGGAAAGATGAAAGAATTCAATACATTAACACGTGGCGAGATGCAGATAATGAGCATTCTGTGGGACAACGGTCGTGGAATGACTACGCACGAGATAATCGACGCTTATCCCGAACCCCGTCCCGCCTACTCCACTATTGCCACGTTTATGAAGATTCTGACCCACAAGAAGTACGTCACATCCTACAAGCGTGACGGTGGTGGCAAGACTTACGTGTTTTCCCCTCTCGTAACAAGAGCCGAATACACGCGACAGGCTATGAAGGAAGTGAAGAAATCGTTCTTTGGCGGCAGCTTACACTCGCTGATATCGTTCTTTGTTAAAGAAGAGAACATCTCAGACGAGGAACTGGAGGAGATACTAAGTCTGATAGACAAAGGAACGGAGAAAAGAGACAATTCAAGAACAGCAGACCTATGATACTACCTTATATTATAAAATCAGCCCTGACCTTGGCACTGCTCTACACTTGCATTATGCCATTGCTTGAAAAGGAAACATTCCATCGTCTAAACCGAATAATTGTCCTTGGATGCCTGCTCCTGTCATTCATAATTCCATTGATTCATTTCACCGGTGGCACAAATCAAACGATAGAAATGGTTCGTCAGGCGGTTCAACTGCCTGAAATACTGATAGACGGCAACGCAAACAAGCTGTCTGTATGGAGTCTGACAGACATCCTTATCTGCATATATACACTCGGTGGCGTAGCTATGTTATCCTTGACAGCGATACAGACTATGTCTCTGATGCTGCATCTGCGCCGATGCGAGCATATCACCGACAACAAAGGCAACATCATTGTCCTCACCGATTATGCCACAAGTCCGTTCTGCCTCTTCCATTACATTGTAATGAGCCATGACGACTACGCCAACAACCGCTGTTTCGTACTGACGCATGAGCAGGAGCATATACGTCTGCGCCACTACATAGACCTCATCATTCTTCAATTTGCCACTATCATACAGTGGTTTAATCCGTTCGTGTGGCTGATCGGAAAGAACCTTAAAGCCATACACGAGTTTGAGGTGGATGAGGCAGTCTTAAACAAAGGCATTGATGCAACACAATATCAAAAATTTCTTGTAGTCAAGGCGGTCGGCAATCGTCTGCAGCCATTTGCCAACAACCTTAACAAAGAATCACTAAAACGAAGAATCATTATGATGAACCAGAAAAGATCAAACCGATGGATGATGCTTAAGGCATTACTTGTCATCCCGGTGGCTACATTGGCAGTCAGCGTTTTTGCCAATGGTAAGAATGTGAGTGAAACGGCAAAAGAGCCTCACCCACAGACAACCACCCAAACGAAAATCCATGACGCCGTAGAGGAGATGCCCGAATTCAATGGCGGACAATTGGCGATGATGGAATTTCTCATGAATAACATGAAATATCCACAGGCAGCTGTCAAAGCAAAGCAGCAAGGCAGGGCTATCGTCGGATTTGTTATCAGAAAAGACGGAACCGTAAGCGACGTACACATCACAAAGTCAGCAGGCTATGCAGTTCTTGACGAAGAGGCTATACGCGTGGTGAAGGCTATGCCTGCATGGAAGCCAGGCAAGCAGAAGGGCGAGCCGGTAAATGTGAAGTACAGCGTGCCGATAACTTTCAAGCTTAAATAATAGAGAAAAGGAAATGTAAGAATACTGTTGCTGTATTTTTACACTCCCTTTGTTTATTGCATAATCAGCTTAATTCATTTCAGTCTGAACTCTGCCTCCAACTCTATCTCCATTAACGTCGACACGCTATATACGCCCTCCGAGAGTCTGCCACTTTCATAATAGCTTCTCTTGTATGCGTCGCCGATATCCTTCAGATTCCATGAAGTCGGAATTACGAGCAAAATTCCCTCACCAGGCTTTATCTGTCCGTTAGCCTGCATCCATTCATAAGCTTTCGTCGTACCTGATCGCGTCAGAGGATGACGATTTTGTGTTTTTGCATCAAGAATACTTGGAAGCCCAGACAAACGACACGTGTTCTGTGTATGGTTAATAACAATCATACGAATAGAGTCTGACCGTGACGACAGGACACGACACTCGAAAGCTCCACACATACTGCCAGTCGCTGTCGGAACGATACTGTCGGATGTCAACTTAAAATGCGGATTTATATTGAAATGCACTTTCTTGCATAATTTGTAAGTACCATTTTTCAATGGAGTGGCAAACTTATTTGAGGAGAATTCCATTTCTGCAGACTTACCTGTTAGCAACTCATAGCCAAGATCAGTGAAACCACCTTTAAAAGGCATTCTACCCCATCCTTCTGCATTCTTTTTATATACTTCAAAGCGATTTCCATATGAGCTGTTCGGACCATGCAGGTTGGCCATTGTATAACAGAAACTGCTTTCATCACAATTTGCTACACTGTCTTTCATCGTCAACGTATAAGCCATATTGCCCGTAGTGGTAGCCCCTGACACTCGGTAGAACATAGTGTAATAGCTACGGTATCTGCCAATCGGAGTGATTCGCAACTTGCTTATATCCGTATATTCACTATCGGCTACGTCAGCCACAACAGCCGAATCAGCATTCGAAGCATTCTCTGCCTGACGTGCCTGTGATGAGCAACCAAAGGCAACAGCAAAAGTTGACAGTAAAAACAATAAGTATTTCATAAGCGGTAGTTGGTTTATATATTGTGATTAATATTGTATATTCAATTCTTCCTCAGCTTCAAGTCTGCGAGAAGAACAGCCAATTCTTTTTCTTCCTTTGCTGCATTCTTAGATTTCCATGCCACAATAAAGCGTACACTGGCTGTCGCCACGTGATAGCCCTTGGCTTCCCATTTCACAAGCTTGTCTAACATGCCTTGAGAGAGTCTGGCAATGGCTTGACCGGTTGGAGCGCTACACAGATACGGAGCATTATAAGTCAGCTCGTCACCACCACGCAAAGCAAGCACTTCATGTTTGCTATACTTGAAATAATCAAGATAGACATCCTTATGCGAGAGTTGCAGCACTATCTCCTCCGGCACTGCATATTGCTGTGAATCCGTGATGTGCTGACAATTATGTATACAGTTAAATATGTCGCCGTTGGTGTGGATATACAGATTATGCTTGGCTCGGGTCATTCCTACGTAATATCTACGCAGAATATCGTCTGTGTGATTGTATTTATCGGATATCAGCATATAAACATTATCAAACTCACGACCCTTCGATTTATGTACCGTAGACACCACAACCTCGGCATCTGAAACATCACAGAAGTCCTCCACCGACGACTCAAACACAAACTCACGCAAGTCACTATAGTATTTGGCACGGTTGGTCTGCTCAAACATTTCCACGCAGCGACGCACATATTGCAGGCTCTTGCTCATGGCATACTTGCTGAAAGTCTTCTGCTTTGCCTCCTCCCAAGCCTCATCAGTGATGAGCGGCGACCGCTTCCTGCTGTCCACACACTTCATGAAATAGCGCATCTCCATAAGATTGGAAAACCGCAAACCGTCCAACGACTGTATCAGCTTTGCCTTCACGCCACGCCCGTTCAGCAACGCAAGCATAACGACAGCCTCCTCGTTGGTCTGCGTCAGTATGCAAGAAGTGCCCTTGCCACGCTTCATTATGTCATCGGCAACGGGCAGAAACATATATTTGGAGATATGACGTGTAATTCTTACCTCACCGTCATCATTGCTCATTGACAAAATAGGAGCTTTCTTCAGTCTGTTTTTTATTAACCTGACAAAATCGTTTGCGGCTCCTACAACGAGGCGTGAGCTGCGATAATTCTCTGTCATCTCTATGAAACGTCCACCAGGCTCCTTGCTCAGCTGATACATATACTTCGAGTCGGAGCCACGAAACTCATAGATGTTCTGGTCGTCATCGCCGACGGCAATCACGCGCATATCCTCATTCACAGCCATCAGAGCCGACACCAAAGCATAGTCGTCACAGCCCATGTCCTGTGCCTCGTCTATGACAAGCACCGTCTTACCAATGTGGTTTTGCTCCACCTCGCCATTGTTTATCATCTCAGCAGCCTTTGCCACAACACCGCTCACATCATCCAGATTGCCGATACGTCCGAGCAAATCGAAGCAATAAGAATGGAATGTTTTTATCTCTACAAAGTGAGCGGCATTGCCAATGAGCTGCATCAACCTCTGCTTGAACTCTGTGGCGGCGGCACGCGAGAATGTGAGCATAAGCAGCTGCTCATGCTTGACATCCTCAAGCAGCAGTAACGACGCAAGCTTATGCACCAGCACACGCGTCTTGCCGCTGCCAGGACCTGCCGCCACAACAATGCTGCGCGACTCACGATCCTCTATTATCTCTTTCTGACGAGCTGACAGCTGTCCGAACAGCTCGCGGTATTTGGCAGGGGTAAGATTGCGGTTGATTTCATTCACGCGATTGCCCTTAAAGTACTTGCCGATGAACTGACGATAGTCCATCTGAAAATAGTCGTGCACATATTGCAGGGCAGCGTCATAGTCACTGACCATCAGATTGGCGTATTCGCCCACTATATGTATCTGCTGAATCTTCTGCTTATAGAATTCATTTAGCGTGCGATAGTCGTCCTGCTTATAGCGTAGGCGATTGTCCTTCAGTCGGCGAATGTCCATAGCATTATAGAGCACCAGAAATCCTCCTTCAAGTTTCAGCGCACCTATCTTTGAGAGATAGAGCAACGCCTCCTCCATGTCCTCCAACTGTAGCTCTGAAGTATCGAAGAACAGCTGTTGACCTTCTGCCTTAATGTCATTAAGAAGCTCTACGACCGAAAACTGTACTGCCCCACTCTTCTTTGCCTCATCGTCCATGCTCTCAGCCATACGGTAAAGCCAGTCCACAACAAAACGACATATATTCAATCGTTTTTCAAATCGCTTCAATGTCGACTCCATATCCGACTGTCGTCTTACCACAATATTGCGCGACACATCTTCCTTCTTACGAGTGTAGCCTTTCACTACAAGGAAGTAGAGCAACGTTCGGATGTTCTTCTCAGTCGACCTATCCAGCCCGTCGCGCACAGCATTGTCGTTAAGCTGCTTATAAGATATGCGCAGCGATTCGTCTGGAATATGCTTTATTATGTATTCCTCAAGTTGAGCGAAATACTCAAGCTGATTTTTAGCCTTTCGTTCCGAACCCACATCCTGCATATAAGCCGAAATGTCCTTGCTGTCAGCGAGTATTCCTTCCTGACGCATACGTTCCACGGCAGACACAATCTCCTTCTTGTTCATTCCGAGAATGTCAGCGAGATAATCAATACGCGACTCTGCCTCCGAATCCTGTGCCTTTGAAATGTGCTTCTGCGAAATCAGCGACTTTATTATGCGCACAGCCTTCTCTACCTCATCCTTCTCAAACAACGAAGAAGCAGAAATGCGACGGCGTGCCTCATCCATGTTCTTAACAGTTATGCCCGTAGCATAAACGTGCGGCACATTGTTGCCACGCTCTATGTAGCCGCTCTGCTCAAGTGCCGAAAGAGCGGTGCGCACACGTGTTTCGATGTCCGACACCGAGTCGTCCCAACCTGCCTGACGTGCAATTTCGAGTGCCGAACAACACACACGCTGACGCTGACGTGTAAAGCTCTTTACGGCTTGCCACACCTGCTGTATCTCACTAAGACTGAGTTTTGTCTGATTGAGCAGAATGAAATGCTTGTCAAGGTCGTTGTCGCTGTACAGCACAAAGCATTGTGCCGTAAGATTCGGGTCGCGTCCTGCACGTCCTGCCTCCTGCACGTAGTTCTCAAGCGAATCTGATATGTCGTAATGCACGACAAGCCCTACGTCGCTCTTGTCGACGCCCATGCCGAAAGCCGATGTCGCAACGATGATGTCCACCCTACCCGACATAAACTCATCCTGATTCTTTATCTTCTCGTCAGAATCCATCTTGCCGTTGAACGGTAGAGCCTTCATTCCGTCACGAGTGAGCTTTGAGGCAAGTTCGTGTGTGCGCTTCGTGCGCGACACATATATAATGGTCGGGCATGACGCCATCTGCACAAGTTCGCGCAGCTGACCATACTTGTCCTCGTCACTATCGACGTGTATCACCTTATAGCGCAGATTCTTTCTTGAAGCCGACGATGCGAAAAGCTTCAGGTCGACGTTTAGCCAATGCTTGAAGTAATCACATATATCCTGAATCACCTTTTGCTTTGCAGTTGCCGTAAAACACGACACAGGTATGCGTGTGCCGCCACCTTTACGCTCCTGATATTCCTTTATAAACCTGCCTATATACAGATAGTCAACACGAAAATCCTGTCCCCAAGCCGAGAAGCAATGTGCCTCGTCAATGACAAATCGCACCACATGACGAGCCATGAGTATCTTCTCTATGGTCTTCGAACGAAGCATCTCGGGGGATATATACAACAGCGAAGCGTCACCGCTCTGCACACGCTCTATGGCAAGCGAGCGTGATATAGGATCGAGCAATCCGTTGATGGTCACCGCTTCTGTTATGCCACGGTCGGCAAGATTGTCCACCTGGTCCTTCATGAGCGACTGCAAAGGCGATATCACAACGGTCAGTCCGCGTACGCTGCCGCCCTCTATCAATGCAGGCAGCTGAAACGTAAGCGACTTGCCTCCTCCTGTCGGAAATATAGCCAACAGCGAATTTCCGTCAATGGCAGCACGTACTGCATTTTCCTGCAACGGCTCGCCGTCGTATGTACGAAACGAGTCGTAACCGAAGAAACGCTTCAAGTTATAGCGGGCGTCAAGTTGCCGGTCACAGTATTCGCACCCCACAGCACAGCGCGTGTGGCGAAGCTGACGTATGACATGCTCCACCTCGGGATAATTAAACAGCACCCAAGCCGGAGTGACCGACCGCTGGTCCGTAGTATCAATCAGGGCCAAAGCATAAGCCAATCCACAAGGATATTTTCTTGCCAACCTACGGATATCGGCATTGGCGCAAATCTTTCCGTCATACTCTTCGCGTATCAGCTCTGCAATCTGATTATTTGAGCCTGTCTCAGCCCCAACCATCTGCATAAAACCATTAAACTCGTCAATGTCCGCAAGCAAAGAAGCATAAATGCGCTGCTTGCGCTCAGATAAACCACGCCAACGAGCAATCTCATCAAAGAGTAGTTCGCGAGCCTTCTCACAGTCGTTCACGGGATTGTTCATCTCATCGCTCATCAGCTTGTCGTCCTTCACAAGTCGATGGTAGGGTCGTTCGGGGAACAACAAGGGCGACATATACAAAGTGTCAACAAGCGCCCATCGCTGCCTCTTGTCGCCAAACAGAAACTTAGCGTCATGATGCACAATGTTATGACCACACACAAAATCTATATCAGACAAGAAATTCAGTAAGTCAGCCTTAGAATTCCTGTGAAAAGTAGCCCCGTCATGACGCAACGCTCCTATGTCCTGAATCTTATGATTCTTTATGCCTACCTCCACATCCACAAAGGCATAGCTGTCTGCATCACGCCTTAATGACGTAATGTAGTTATCGGAAGAGCTTTGAGCACCACCTATATTTATCGTATCTAAGATTCTATCCCAAAGTGACATAAGTTGTAAAGGTTGTTATTAAGCAAGATCTTTTAAGCTACAAAAATAGCAAAATATATCCAACTTCATAGCATACATAGAGCAAAAGTTACGCAAGAATACAGCAAATCGACCTAAAATCAGGCTTTTTCTGAAAGACTTTCGTTAACTTTGCATAAACAAGCAAAACAACAGATATTATGGCAATGAAACTTTATCCTTTAGGTTTACAGACGTTCTCGGAAATACGAGAGCGAAATATGCTGTATATTGACAAAACAGAATATGTATATCGCATAGCATCAAGCGGTAAATATTTTTTTCTGAGTCGACCAAGACGATTCGGGAAGTCATTGCTTGTATCTACATTCAAAAGCTACTTCGAGGGTAAGAAAGAACTGTTTAAAGGACTTGCCATAGAAAAACTGGAAAAGGAATGGACGGACTACCCAGTGCTCCACTTTGACATGAGTGGAGGCAAGCACATGGACAAGGAACAGCTTAACCGATATCTGCTTTATATTTTGGAACTTAACGAGAAACCGTATGGAGTTATTTCTGATTCGATAGACCCTAACATACGACTTTCCAATCTTATCAATACCATATATCAGCAGACTGGCAAGCAGGTTGTCGTGCTCATTGACGAATATGACGCACCGTTGCTTGACGTGGTGCATCAAGAGGAGAATCTAAATGAACTGCGCCAGATAATCCGCAACTTCTTCAGTCCGCTGAAACTCAACGAACCATACCTACGCTTCGTATTCCTTACCGGCATAACCAAGTTCTCGCAACTCAGCATCTTCAGCGAGCTGAACAACATCAAGAACATAAGTATGGACGAACCTTATTCCGGAATATGCGGCATAACGTTAAACGAACTACAGACACAGATGAGCGAAGACATTGATGAGCTTGCCAAGAAAATGTCGCTTTCTCGACAGCAAACCATTGAGAGTCTTAAGGAGAATTATGACGGCTACCATTTCACATGGCCTGGTCCAGACGTATTCAATCCGTACAGCCTGCTCAACTGTTTTGCCGACGGGAAAATAGATGCTTACTGGTTCGGATCAGGCACGCCTTCCTATCTTATAGAGATGATGCGCAAGTATGATTTCCTTCCGGCTGATCTTGGTGAGGAGATGGATGCAGACAAGGCCGACTTCGATGCCGCTACGGAGACAATGAGCAACATTATGCCCCTACTTTATCAGAGCGGCTACATCACCATCAAGGCATACGACCCCGACACCGAGCTCTACACGCTCGGCATTCCTAACAAGGAAATACGCATCGGACTGTTCCGCAATCTCATGCCACACTATCTTGGCAAGTTCTCACAAATGGGCAATACCACTATCGCAAAAATGTCGGCATTGATAAATCGCGACAATATGGACGGGGCTTTGTCTATGCTGAAAGAGTTTCTTGCCACAGTGCCATATTGCGACAATACCAACTACGAAGGACATTACCAGCAGTTGATGTTCGTGATTTTCTCCATTCTCTCTAACTACCGTATGGAGGTGGAGCAGCGCACCCACACGGGCCGCATTGACATCACAATACGGACAAAGAGTCGCATATACATCATGGAACTGAAGTTTAACGGGTCTGCAAAGGAAGCCCTTGAGCAGATAAAGAGCCGTGGCTACTCTGACCGCTTTTTACTCGAAGGGCTGCCGGTTACAAAGATTGGTATAAACTTCAGCATTGACGGAAAATCAAACAACATTACGGAATGGGTAATAGAGTAAAATAAGCGAAAAAATACAGTATATTAATATAATTAAATGGAAACAACCGACATTAAGGAAGAACAGATTCTGATCAGAATAACTGGTAATGACCGTCCTGGTCTTACCGCATCGATAATGGAGATTCTTGCAAGCAAGGATGCTAAGATCCTGGACATCGCCCAGGCTGACATCCACTCCACTCTTTCTCTGGGCATCCTCATCCGTATCAGCGAGGACGACTCAGGTCAGGTGATGAAGGAGCTACTGTTCAAGACCACTGAGCTGGGCGTGCAGATAGGCTTCGAGCCCGTAACGGACGACCAGTATGAGATGTGGGTGGGCCAGCAGGGCAAGAACCGATATATCCTCACGCTCATCGGACGTAGCCTTTCGGCAAAGCAGATTGAGGCTGCCACAAAGATTATCACAAAGCAGGGACTCAACATCGACTCCATCCTACGACTCACCGGACGTATGAGCATCAAGCACCCGGAGCAAAACCGTAGGGCGTGCATCGAGTTCTCGCTCCGTGGCACTCCCACTGACCGCACTCTCATGCAGGAGGAACTGATGAAGATTTCTTCGGAAATGGAGATCGACGTCTCGTTCCAGAAGGACAATATGTATCGACGTATGCGCCGACTGATCTGCTTCGATATGGACTCAACGCTCATTCAGACCGAATGCATAGACGAACTGGCAGAGCGTGCCGGCGTGGGCGATGAGGTGAAAGCCATTACGGAGAGCGCCATGAGAGGCGAAATCGACTTTAAGGAGAGCTTCACACGCCGTGTGGCGCTGCTGAAGGGACTCGACTCAAGGGTGTTTGAGGAAATCGCCCAAAAGATGCCCATCACGGAGGGAGTGGACCGCCTGATGGCTGTCCTGAAGCGATGCGGATATAAGATAGCCATTCTCAGTGGTGGATTCACGTATTTCGGCGAGTTCCTGCAGCGCAAGTACGGCATCGACTATGTATACGCCAACGAACTGGAGGTGGACGACAACGGCATTCTGACGGGACGTTACGTCGGCGAGATAGTGGACGGACACCGAAAAGCAGAACTGCTGAAGCTTATCGCACAGGTGGAGAAGGTGAACCTCGCACAGACCATTGCCGTGGGCGACGGAGCAAACGACCTGCCGATGCTCGGCGAGGCAGGACTTGGCATCGCCTTCCATGCCAAGCCGCGTGTGGTGGCTAACGCAAAGCAGAGCCTCAACACCATCGGCATCGACGGCGTGCTTTATTTCCTCGGCTTTAAGGACAGCTATCTTGGCGAGCAGGGAAAGTTCTGAGCTTTCCTGACATAATTCCAAATACCCCAAGCCGCTTCAGCCTGTATCGTCTTGCGTGAGCAAGAGATACAGGCTTTTTTCGTTTTCATATATACAAAACCACGTCCTATTATTAGCACATATCAAATAATAATTGTAAATTTACGGTGAAAATACAAATATCGAAGATTATGGCACATAAGTTATATCCATTAGGCATACAGACGTTCGAGCGAATCCGCAAGGAAGACAAACTCTATATCGACAAGACTGAATATGTTTACCGCCTCACCCACACCAGCGGAACATATTTCTTCTTGGGACGTCCACGCCGTTTTGGAAAATCTCTGCTTCTGACCACTCTCCAAAGTTACTTTGAAGGCAAGAAAGACCTGTTCAAAGGTCTTGCCATCGAAAAAAAGGAAAAGGAGTGGACGGAATATCCTGTGCTCCACTTTGATTTGAGTGGAGGCAAACACATGGAAAAGGAGCAGTTGGAGAGATATCTCGGATTCATTCTGGAAACAGAAGAGAAGAAATGGGGTATCATCCAACCACAAATAGATGCCAACAACCGACTGACAGAACTTATCAATGCGGCATACGAGAAATCGGGCAAACAAGTGGTTGTGCTTATTGATGAATATGACGCACCAATGCTGGATGTGGCTCATGAACAAGAGCAACTGGAAACCTTGCGCAATATTATGCGCAACTTCTATAGTCCCTTGAAATATAGCGAAGCAAAACTACGCTTTGTCTTTCTGACAGGCATAACCAAGTTCTCGCAAGTAAGCATATTCAGCGAACTGAACAACATTACCAACATATCCATGAATGATGATTATGCTGGCATCTGTGGCATTACCAAAGAAGAACTACTATCACAGATGGCTGAAGACATCGAAGAACTTGCCCTTAAAAGAAGCATAACAAAAGATCAAGTCATCGACAAGCTGAAAGATAATTATGACGGCTATCATTTCACAAGATTCTCACCCGATATCTTCAATCCATACAGTCTCTTTAATTGCTTGGCTGAAAACAAGTTCGACTCATATTGGTTCACTTCCGGCACTCCTACTTATCTCATCAATATGATGCGTAAATATGAGGTGGTTCCTACAGACATCATCACACGTATGGAGGCTGATGCCAGCGAGTTTGATGCTCCTACGGAGAATATGCCGACCATAATGCCTCTGCTCTACCAAAGCGGGTACATTACCATCAAGGAATATAATGAAGACTACAACTATTATGTTCTGGATGTTCCTAACAAAGAGGTGAAAGTGGGACTGACCAAAGCGCTTATTCCGTCATACGTCACACAGAACACACTTGCGACAACCAATACTGCCCGTCGTATAGCACAAGCATTGGACAAGCAGGATATGGAGGAAGCTTTAACTTTGCTCCAAACATTCTTGGGAACAGTTCCTTACTGCAACAACACCAATTACGAGGGACATTACCAGCAGATGCTCTTCATAATCTTCTCCCTGCTTACAGACTATTTAGTGGACGTTGAGGTTCATACCCCCAATGGCAGAGTTGACATCGTATTGCTCACCCATACAGACCTGTTCCTGTTGGAAATCAAGTTGGACAAGAATGCACAATCGGCGATGCAGCAAATCAACCTGAAGAACTATCACAAACGCTTTGCGCTAAGCGGCAAGCCGATAACCAAGGTTGGCATCAACTTCGATAGCACTACCAGGAATATTGAAAATTGGGTAATAGAAAAGAAGTAAGACATGTTCAGCACTCGTATAAAGATTCTTGTCGGCTATGGGCTTCTTGCCATTGTGTTGTTGTCAGCCACATGGATGATTTATGACAACACCCGATCGTTGACAGCCGTCAACCGCGCCTCAGAAAGGCTTTTGGCACGTCGCGACATCGTGGACTCTCTGGTCTATTCGATGCTTGAGACGGGCAACGCCGAACGCTCCATACTGCTCGGCGACGCCGGCGAGTGGCAACGCTTCAGCCACGCCATCAACAACTCCATGGACAAGGCACGACAACTGCGCCCATTGCTCTCTGACAGCATGAAGCAGCAGCGACTCGACTCGCTCATTGATCTCCTCAACTGCAAACGCGAAAACACGCTGCTCGTAATGGCAGAACTGGGCAAGGACAGCCGCGACATCTACTTCTCAAATAAGTTGCGGGCGCTGCACAGCGGAATTGACTCCGTGGTAATCAATCCAAAGACGGAAGAACGACGCGAACAGCATGAGACGGTGTACGAGATAGTGAAGAGCAGACGCGGCTTCTTCAGACGGTTGGGCGACGCTTTCCGACGCCAACACTCTGACACCGTGGGCATGACGCACATATATAAACAGCCCACCGACACCGTCAATCACAGACTAAACATCGCCAACTCCGTGGCTAACGCCCTCGCAGAAATTCATCATGACGAACAACGGGCGCGCGGACAACGACAGGAAATAATAGCCAACCGCAACAACCAACTGCAGCTGGTGAGCATTCAGTTGGCGTGGCGCACGGAGCAACTGCTTGAGGACATCCAGACCGACGAGCACAACGCCCTGCTCAAGACCATCAACAAAGCCATAAGTTCACGACGGGCTATGATTATAAGGATAGTCGGACTCGGACTGCTCGCCATTCTCTCGGCAGCCATTCTCGTGGTCTACATCCTGCGAGACATACGCCGGGAACGTCGCGACCGCAACCGCATCCTTGAGGCAAAGGCAGAAACAGAACGTATAATGCAACAGCGCGAACGTCTGCTGCTGACCATCACGCACGACATCAAAGCTCCGGCTGCGTCAATAGCCGGATTCATCGACCTGCTCAGCGAATACGTTGACCGCCCCAAAGCGGTGGGCTATCTGCAGAGCATCGCCGGATCGTCAAAGCATCTGCTACAGCTCGTCTCTGCCCTGCTGGACTATCACCAGCTGGAGAGCGGCAAGGCGGAACTGCATGAGGTGAGCTTTGCGCCGGCTTCGCTTGTGCGCGAGTGTACGGACGGCATGCAGCCGCAAGCCATGGCAAAGCATCTGCGTCTGACGGCGGACATACGCGTGGAGGACACGATGATGTGTCGTTCGGACGCGTTCCGCATAAAGCAGGTGATAAACAATCTGGTGAGCAACGCCATTAAATACACCGACAAGGGCGAAGTGACCGTAACCGTGGTTGTGGCAGACGCACGGTTGACCATCAGCGTGGAGGACACAGGATGCGGAATGACGCCGGAGGAACAGCAACGCGTCTTCCTTGCATTCACACGTCTGCCCGGCGCACAAGGCAAGGAGGGCGTAGGTCTGGGACTGTCCATAACACGCGAGATAGTGCAGATGCTCGGCGGAACCATCAACGTCAGTTCGCGTAAGGGTAGCGGATCGAAGTTTAAGGTTGTTATTCCTGTGGAAGTGCTTGCCAATAGCGCACCCGTAATAGCTACAGCCAATATAGATAATAATATAGTTGAGGAAGTCGCCACCATATCCCATGACGCTAAGGAGATATCCGTACTAATCGTCGACGACGACAAGCTGCAGCAGCAGTTGCTCACAGAGATGTTCTCACGAATGGAAGGCATAAGCCTCAACGTCGTCACCACCACACATGCCAACGAAGCCATACGTCTTGCCAACAAGATGAAGCCACGTATTGTCTTCACGGACATAGAGATGCCAGAGATGAACGGTAGCGAAATCATGCGACGCATACGCAGCAACATGACAGCAACGTTCGTGGCAATGACCGCCCACGAACAAAGCATCATGCCTCAGCTTCGCAAGGACGGCTTCGACGCCTGCCTGTTCAAGCCGTTCAACGTGCAGACTCTCGCCGCAACCATCTGTCAGCTTACCGGCATCATAGTAAAGGTGAAAGCGGAAAGCACCGCCACGGAAACCGACAGCCTACGCTCTGCCCTACTGCCCTTCACCGACGGCGACCCGGAAGCCGAACGACAGATTATCGACGACATACACAAATCGATAGATGAATATCTCGACATGCTGAAAGACGCTTCCGACGCAGACCAGATAGCCAAGGCAGCACACAAGGCCATGCCTCTGCTGGAGATGATACAGCCGGGAAAGAACAGCTGGGTGACGCCGCTTACACCCGAACATATCGGCGAAACAGAAGAAAAAGAGCGTGAGAAACTTACAATTCAGCTCGTAGAAAGGCTCAAACAAATAAAAAACCTATAACTTTGCAGAAGATTTCTGCTCCGTAGAAGATATTAAGGATACACTATATATTGAGATATGCCACATATATTAATAGTAGAAGACGACATTGCTTTTGGCACAATGCTACAGACTTGGTTGCGCAAGAAGGGATTCGAGGTGGACAAGGCCACGTCGGTGGGAGCTGCCGTGAAACTGCTCTCGCCTAACGACGGAGTTGACCTTGTGCTCTCAGACCTGCGTCTGCCCGACCATGACGGACTGCGTCTGCTCGCATGGATGCACGAACACAACATCTATGCCCCCTTTATCGTAATGACTAATTACGCTGAAGTGCAGAACGCTGTCCTTGCAATGAAGTCAGGAGCAGCAGACTATATTGCCAAGCCTGTGCAACCCGACATCCTGTTGCAGAAAATCAACGATGCGATGGATCAGAATGCTCAGCAAGTAAATCCAACGCCCAAAACTCAAAATTCAAAACTCAAAACTCAAAATTCGGAAACCGCGCCACGCTACATAGAAGGAAAGAGTGAGGCGTCGCGACAGCTCTATAGCTACGTGGAACTTGTGGCGCCCACCCCGATGTCCGTACTGATACTCGGAGCTTCGGGCACGGGAAAGGAATATGTGGCACACCGCATTCACGACCTCAGCCCGCGACATGACCGACCGTTCTTCGCCCTTGACTGCGGAGCCATACCACGCGACGTGGCAGCATCAGAGTTTTTCGGTCATAAGAAAGGTTCGTTCACGGGTGCCGATACGGACAAGCGCGGCGCCTTCGAAGCTGCTAACGGCGGCACGCTGTTTCTGGACGAGGTGGGCAATCTGAGCTACGACGTGCAGGTGCAGTTGCTTCGCGCCTTGCAGGAACGCCGCATCCGTCCTGTCGGTGGCACGGAGGAGATTCCCATCGACATACGCCTGGTTTGCGCCACGAACGAGAACCTTGCCGATGCCGTAAGCGAGGGACGATTCCGCGAAGACCTCTATCACCGCATCAACGAGTTCACCATCTACATGCCTAAGCTCTCGGAGCGCGGCACCGACCTCTTCCTCTTTGCCGACCTCTTCATGCGCCACGCCAACGAGGAGCTGAACCGCTCGGTGGAAGGTTTCGATTCGGCTGCAGCCGAACTGCTTGCCTCCCACTCATGGCCCGGCAACCTGCGCGAACTTAACAACGTCGTGAAACGCGCCGTACTTCTCACCCGCGGCAATCTCATCACCCCCACAGAGCTGACACTCGCTATGGGACCGACGCAGCCAGCCCTAATAATAGCCCTGTACGACGAAGACTCAGAGCGTTCACGCATCGTAGCCGCCCTGCAACAGACCAATGGCAACAAGGCAAAGGCAGCACGACTGCTCGGAATAGACCGAAAGACCATATACAATAAAATGGAAAAGTTAGGGATAGAGTAACCCCACTCTCACCCCTAACTTTTCCATGCCTTATAAACCTCCAATCCTTTCACAATCAGAAGGATATTATAGTATTTCCAACTCAATTTTTGCACAGGCTTCAGCATCCGCCAGTGCGTGATGATGATGTGTCAGATCATAACCGCAGCGTGCCGCTATAATGTCCAGATTGTGATGTCCCTGTGGCCAAACCTTGCGAGAACGGACGAGCGTACAGAAGAAAGGATAATCGGGATAATCCATCTGATATACCCGAAAGACGGCTTTCAGACAACTCTCGTCAAACGCCTTATTATGAGCCACAAGCGGCAGATACTCACTTCCTAACCGCTTCTGCTCATCGGCAGACAAGCGTAGCTTCGGCTCAATCTGTGCCCATACTTCGGGGAAGACGGGCGCTGCGTCGGTGTCAGCAGCGGTGAGACCATGCACCTGAGTGCACCTGTAATTATAATACTCAGGTTCGGGCTTGATAAGCGAGTAGAACTTATCCACCACCTCACCGCCACGCACTATGATAACGCCAACTGAGCAGACAGACGACCGCGCGTAGTTGGCTGTCTCGAAATCTATTGCAGCAAAGTCTTGCATTCTGATTTTTCTTTAATACTTGTTATACATTCCGTTTTTATATTCTACAAAGGTATGCAAAACTTGCGTATTAAGGCATGTCATCCGACACAATATTTGCATCTCTAATGCTCAATACTATGAGCTGAGCACACAACAAAATCTTTGGTGCGAAATTCTTGAGTTTTGAGCGTTAGGAGACAATATGCTCATACACAGTACGTTATGCGGTTTTCATAAGAAATGTTATGAAATCAGACTCGCAATAGAGCCGTTTTTTGCTGCAATAGCGCCACTTTTACACTACAATAGTGCCACTTTTATCGTAAGCGTATCCGCGATGCTAGTATATACACGTCAAAAAAATATCGCTCAAGCTTTTATTCTTGAGCGATATTTTTTTGTTTCCATTTGTCCGGCAGCAATTCCCGGTACTTGCTTATCGGTGTTCTTGGCGGCAGTGTTGCCGCTTTGTTGATGACATCGGATATATATTCAAAGAAGTTAACACCTTGCAGTCTGCAGGAGCATGCAAGGGAATAGAACATGGCTGCCCGTTTGGCACCAGTATGCGACCCGAAGAAAAGAGAGTTTCTTCGGGATAAAGATATGTATCTATTGAGTCGTTCCACAAGATTGTTGTCCAGATGGTAATCTCCTCTTGTGAAGATGTTCATCAAGGCATCCCACTCGTTGAGCATATAATGCACGGCTTCATACTTCTCCGTCTTAGGCAGAAGGCGGCTGTCGGCTGCCATGCGGTCAAGCTTCTTCTTTATGATATGCATGACTGGTATTGCGTATTGTTGTCGCCATTTGTAGTTGTCGCGTTCCGTCCAGCCGTC